>JACCDZ011253924.1_pt1 | contig 27685 bp, 24 predicted proteins | sample 7449551 | NCBI WGS metagenome assembly JACCDZ01 (sample SAMN15323452, study PRJNA562643) | freshwater metagenome | isolation source: river surface water | place: USA:Blue River Watershed | collected 2017-08-18 | reverse complement strand
GCTGCGGAGAGTTTTGCATCGCAGGGCTTTTTGACTTGGTCTTTTCGACCTCGCGCCCCTGACGCACCAATTGATTGATGGTTGGCATTTAAAAAAACGTCCCTAAACGTTTGGAATGAACAAAAAATCTTCTCCGCCCCAAATGCGGAAAAGCCTTCTAGTATAGCGTTGGATTAGGGCCTAAGCAAAAATTTCTGCAATCCGGTCATTTGGGTCAAAGTTTGCAAGTACCAACTTTTCTTACTTGATCCATAAACGCACAGCGTCCCAAGCTCGGCCCAAGACGCCCGCTTCCTCCACAGTATCCAAGGCTTGCAGGGGCATCTCAACCCAAAACTGTTCGCCACGATAAATTTTGAGGCTACCAATGGCTTGGCCCTTGGTCACAGGCGCCACCAAAGGGTCGGGGCGAACCAATTGCGTTTTGATTTGCGAAGCTGAGCCGGTTGGGACCGCCACCACCAACGCATCAGAGCGGCCCAGCTTGAGTGTGTTGGCTTTGCCCTTCCAAATCGCGGGGCTTGCAACAGCTTGGCCGGGGTCAAATAACTTGATGGCTTCAAAGGCGGTGTAGCCCCAGTTCAGCAACTTTTGCGCTTCATTGGCACGCGCAATTTCACTGTTGGCCCCCAACACAATGGCCATCAATCGACGCTGTCCCACATTGGGAAAATCACGCTTGGCCGTGGCAACCAGGCAATAGCCCGCAGCCTCGGTATGGCCTGTTTTAAGTCCGTCGACCGTTGGGTCTTTGAACAACAACAAATTGCGATTGCTGTCATTGGCAGCTGGCGTTCCTGGGTAGCGGTATTTTTTGATGGCGTAGGTGCCCACAAAGTCAGGAAAGTCGCGCATGAGTCGGGTGGCCAAGGTGGCCAGGTCGCGTGCTGTTGTGGTGTGACCCGCTTCAGTCAAGCCTTCAGGATTTTTGTAACTGGTGTTGTTCATGCCCAAGACTTTGGCTTGGTCATTCATCATTTGCACAAATCGCTCCACAGAGCCGCCCACACCCTCGGCCAAGGCCACTGTGGCATCGTTGCCAGATTGGACAATCATCCCTTTGATCAAGTCTTCGACGGGGACTTTCATTTTGGGATCGATGAACATGCGTGAGCCCGGCATTTTCCAAGCGCGCTCGCTCACACTGAGTGTCTGTTTGATGTCGATTTTTTTAGACTTGAGCGCATCAAACACCAAATAAGCGCTCATCAACTTGGTCAAAGAGGCCGGCTCAACCGGCATGTCCATGTCGCGAGAAGCCAAAATTTGATTGGCCGTGACATCCAATAGCAAATACGCACGTGCCGCCACCTCTGGAGGCTGGGGCGGTGGCGTTTGTGCCAAAACCAAACCCGTCCAGGCGCTTAGCATGCAGGCCGCAAAAACGCTGCAAACACTTGCTTTCAACAAGGTACGACGAGAATTTGAAAACAAACTTTTCATGATGAAAGAATTAAATTAGAGGTAGAACTTCGCCCTTGAGAGCAAGCCGCCAAAGGCTTATGTTCTCAAATGCCGACTGACCAAGTTGCGCAGCAAGGGCAATTGTCCATGAAAGAAATGCTCAACACCCGGAATAACCGTCACGGGTAAGGATTGAGGTCGGGCCCAATCCATCACACTGGACAGCGGGACGGTATCGTCAACTTCACCATGAACGACCAGTGTTTTGTCATGCAGTTCAGGAGGCACGGGCGCCACAGTAAAACGAGATGCAGCCGTGCCCACCAAAACCACTTTGTCTAAGTTTGGGCTGGAAGCCAATTGAGCCACCGCATGGCTTGTGACAAAAGCCCCAAAAGAAAAGCCAGCCAACGCAAGGGCATTGCCCATTTGCGATTGCGGAACTTGCGACGCTTGGCCCAAGGAATGCAACTGCGCAATGACTTGCAGCAAGTCGTCAACTTCACCACGCCCTTCATCGTACGCGCCAGCACTGCCACCCACGCCTCTGAAGTTGAACCGAATGGCGCGCCAGCCATTTTGAACAAACGCTTTGGCCAGCGTTTGGACCACCTTGTTTTGCATGGTGCCGCCAAACAAGGGGTGGGGGTGGCAGATGACGGCTGTTCCCTTGATGGCCATGCCATCGGGCACATCACACAGACCTTCCAACAGGCCTGCTGGCCCGTTCAGGCTGATGGATTGGGTTGCGGAATTCATCAACGGCCCAAGTGGGGGGGCGTCAGCAAGCGTTCGACCACCTTTCCATTTTTAAGATGGCTCTCCACGATTTCATCGATGTCTGCGTTGTCGACAAAGCTGTACCACGTTCCTTCTGGGTAAACCACCGCGACGGGACCTGCAGCGCATCGATCTAGGCAACCGGCCTTGTTGACACGGACCTGGCCGGGGCCAGACAAGCCAAGCGCTTTGACCTGGGATTTGCAATGGTCAAAGGCAGCTTGCGCGCCTTGAAGTGCACAACAAGCCTCGCCATTTTTTCTTTCATTGAGACAGAAAAAAATATGGTGTTTGTAATAGGCAGGGCTGGCCAATGAAGCTTCTGATGGAGAGGAGGTTTGTTGGGTCATGGCGTCATTTTAGAGGTCCGCGACACTGACAAACTTTGCATCAAAAAAACCAACAGGACAAAAGGCCATAGCCATCCCATCCATTGAATCAGGCCATGAAATCGAATGAATTGACCTTGCTCCCAATTTTGCAAAGTCAAGGCAAAGTAAGCGCTTGCTGACGCGTTGTTTAGCATGGTTAGTTGAAGCACCAAACCCACCAATGCCAAGACTTGAAGCATTTTTTCGCTCAACCACATCATGGGGATGGCCAACAATACGGCGACAACCAGTGCCAATTGGACAGGTGCATTGATCCAGCCCCAGGCATGGACAGGGCCGTAGGTCAAGGCAGCTGACAGTCCTGTCGCCATCACCCCAAGGCTCATAACCAAGACCCAAGCCACTATTTTTTGATAAAAAAGTCGAACCAAACTGAACGCCAACATGCAGGGAATCAAGAGGCCCAAGCAGACGCACAAGCTTTCATAAATAGGCAGCAATGGTTGCAACTCGACTTCTCGCACAGGCAACCAATCAAGCCAAGGGGTGTCTTGTAAATGCAAGGCCAACGCATCTTCGGCCCGTTCCAAGACTTGGCCCAAGCCCATTGGCACGGGTGCCGGAAACAACAAGGCAACGGGCCACAGCGCCAGCAATACCAAAGACCCTTTGGCCTCTGGCAAAAACCAATTGGCTCGAAATCGACTCCAACGATCTAGGAAACCAAAACGCTCCAAGGTCCAAGCACAAACAGCGCCCAAAAGGGTGCCCAAGGTGTTAAGTTCCCAGTCCACATTGGAAGGCACTCTGGCAGGCAGAAAAAGCTGCAAAGACTCCATGCTCAACGCAAGCAACGAGCCCAACAGCAAGGACAAAATGACCGCGGGAAGATGGCGCGCGCTTCGGCGCAATGCCAAGGCCACAATAAAACCTAGCGGCGCATAACCCAACACATTGGAGAGCACATCAAAACCGGTCCAATACTTTGGCCAAGGTGCAAATAAGAAAGCGGTCCAATCCACGCCCTGCGAGCGCCAATTCTCGAAGGGGTAAAGGCTGGCATAAACAATCAGCGCGGCGTAAATGAATGCCAAAGGCCATGCAGCTGTCTTTTGCATGGGTCGATTCTTTTAAAAAGGCTTGACCACCACCAAGATCACCACGGCAACCATCATGAGTACCGGTGCTTCGTTGAACCACCGATACCATACATGGCTGAAAGTGTTCTCGTTGTTTTGAAACTTACGAAGCAATCGGCCGCACATGTGGTGGTAGCCCAGTACCAAAACGACCACCGCCAATTTGGCGTGCATCCAAGCATTGCCTGGCCCCCAGCCGATGCCTACGCCCCACCACAGCCAGACGCCCAAAGCGACAGCAGGAACAGACAACAGGGTGGTGAATCGCATGAGTTTTTTGGCCATGAGCAACAACCGATCACGCTCGGCATCAGAGCCCTCGGGCACCATGGCCAAATTGACAAAAATTCTGGGCAGGTAAAACAAGCCAGCAAACCAGCTGGCCACGAAAACGATGTGAAAGGCTTTGATCCATAGCATGGGCAGAGTGTAGCCGCGCCTCTTCGCCCAATACAAGGCTTAAAAATCGGCTTCTGTTGAAGAAATCCACCACCCAATCTCTTTGGGGACTCCCTATTTGATCAAACTTGAGGCACAATTTTCTGATGACACTTATCAACGCCCCTTACCCAGCCAGCCGTCCCCGCCGTTCAAGACGGACTGATTTCTCCCGTCGTTTGGTGCGCGAGCATCAACTCACCGTCGACGACTTGATCTATCCCGTCTTTGTATTGGATGGCCAAAACCAACGCCAAGCCGTTGGCTCCATGCCCGGCGTAGAGAGACTCAGTTTGGACTTGCTGCTGCCTGTGGCCGAAGACTGCGTCAAGCTGGGCATTCCTGTCATGGCCTTGTTTCCGGTGATCGACAGCGCTTTGAAAGACCCACAAGGCAATGAAGCCTTGAACCCAGATGGCTTGGTACCGACTGTGGTTCGCGCACTCAAAAAACATTTTCCCGATTTGGGCGTCATGACCGACGTGGCGCTCGACCCTTTCACCAGCCACGGCCAAGACGGTTGGCTGGATGAGTCTGGGTACATCTTGAACGACTTGACCTTGGCTCAATTGGTCAAACAAGCCATGGTTCAAGCAGAAGCTGGCGTCGACATCGTTGCGCCGAGCGACATGATGGACGGTCGCATTGGCGCCATTCGCCAATCACTCGAAGCCAAAGGGTTCATTCACACCCAGATCATGGCCTACAGCGCCAAGTACGCCAGCTCTTTTTATGGTCCTTTCCGAGATGCAGTGGGTTCTGCCGCCAACTTGGGCAAGGGCAACAAAAAAACTTATCAAATGGACCCCGGCAACACCAACGAAGCTTTGCGCGAAGTTGCCTTGGACATTGCCGAAGGTGCCGACATGGTGATGGTCAAACCCGGCATGCCTTACTTAGACGTGGTGCGCCGCGTCAAAGACGAATTTGGTGTGCCAACTTTTGCGTACCAAGTGTCTGGTGAATATGCCATGTTGAAGGCCGCCGCGCAAAACGGCTGGCTCGATCACGATGGCGTCATGATGGAGAGTTTGTTGGCTTTCAAACGCGCTGGCGCAGATGGCATCTTGACTTACTTTGCGCGCGATGCAGCTCGCCTCTTGAAGAGCAGCTAAGCCAAGCATCATTTATTTTTATCCCGCATGCGCGTCTTCATTGTTTCAGGCCAGCATGTGCAAGATGCTTTGTCTTTGCCGCAAACTTTGCCAGAGAATGGTTTTGTGTGGGTAGCCTGCTCTCGCACCTTCTTTGCAAACGAGCAAATTCAAATTCAGGCGTCTCTCCAACATCTAACGGGCCACAACTTGTTGGATTTGCATGTGTCAGATTTGCTGAATGCACAGCTTCCCTCGCGTTTTGACCTGACGTCTTACTACGATGTGCTTGTATTCCGAAGGTTGGCCACAGCCACACGTACAACCGAAATCAATGATGCGTCTTTGCTTAAAAAAGTAAAAGGCAAATTGAGTGGTCCGCCCGCTTTGCGCCGCGTTGATACCAGTCCGATTGGCTTCGCAGTTTTTGACAAGGTCCTCGTCACAGTTCATCCCGACGATTGCGTCATTCGGGAGGCCTATGCTGCAAGACTCTTGGCAGCAAGCCAAGAAGTCATGCAATCTGCCGATTCCAAAACGTCTACATCTGCAACTGACAACACAGACGATCGCTCAACGGGTGCACGGGGCATCCCTGTCAGTCCAGCCGACTTGATGCTGCGCATGGTGAGCCAAGTGGTGGATGTGTACTTAGATTTGCGCCGTGAACTCACCCGTCAGTTAGACCACTGGCAATGGGAGTTGATCAACCCAGACACTCGCTTTAACAATTGGTCTGCTTTGTTAGAGGCCAGGTTGTCTTTGCATCAATTGGATGAAATTTGCGAAGACCAAAGAAGCGCCATGCAAGATTGGTTGGAATCTTTGAACTCGTGGGCGACACCGACCGAAGGGGTGCCTTCGAAAGAGCACGAGGTTTTGAAAGTGCGCAGTCGCGATGTGTTGGAACACATTGACAGAGTGGTGCACCATGTCAGGCGCTTGGAGCAAAGCATTGAAACAGCGGTACAAATTCACTTCAACGCGCAAAGCAATCGAACCAACGAGACCATGCGAACGCTGACCTCCATTACCGCTATTTTCTTACCCCTGAATTTGATCGCTGCTATTTTTGGAATGAACTTTGATGTGATTCCACTGCTTCACACCAGCACCGGTTTTTGGTGGACATTGGGCAGCATGGTCATCATCGCCATGACTTTGGCATGGCTGTTTTGGCGCAAACGTTATTTGTTGCGATCTGGCAAATGAGGGCTTGACCTCTCTAACCCGTTTAGCTTTGGTCAGCTTAGGTTTGGCCCTCTTCACTCAAAACAGCTTGGCTCAACTCAAATGCAGTTTGAAAAAGGCCAAGGTTCTTTCTTTGGCCAGCTGCGCCGCTTCGGCCTGCCACGTGCCCCGGTGGTTGCAATTGAATCCATGGTGAGCCGCATACGTGAACACCTGAACCTCGGGATGTGCCACCTTGAAAGATTGCACGGAGTCCATAGGAATCCATTTGTCTTCTTCCGCAAAGTGGGCCATGACGGGCACCTTGGCTTGACGAGCCGTTTCGGCTTCCGAGGTAATGCCACCACCGTAATACGGCGCTGCTGCGGACAGGCCTTGAAGCATGCACGCTGCACGCCATGTTAGGAGTCCGCCCCAGCAATACCCCACAATGCCCACCTTGCCGCCACACGCTTTGTGAACATGATCGATGGCAGCCTGTATGTCTTGCATCGCGCCAGGGGCCGGCAACGCTTCAACGGCTGTTTTGAGCGCCATGCCAGCGCCCATGTCAGCTTCCGCATAAGCCAACTCCACATTGGCTTTGGCGCGATGAAACATTGCAGGTGCAATGGCCAAATAGCCTTCTTTGGCATAGGCGTCGGCAACTTCGCGGATGTGAACATTGACACCAAAAATTTCTTGAATAACAACCACCGCCGCCTTAGGGGGTGTTGTGGGTTGCGCCACATAGGCTGGAATTTGTACGCCGTCGGCAGCAACAAGTTGAATGACAGTTCCCATGAATTGCTCCTAATTAGAGGGCCAATGCCCGTTCAACAAAGTCGAGGCGATCTTGGCCCCAGAAAATTTCGCCATTCAACACGTAGCTGGGTGCACCAAAGACGCCCGCATCAATGGCCATTTGCGTGTATTTTTCGTACTGAATTTGAACCGCTTGGCTGTGCGATTGCGCCAAACAGCTGTCGGGTAATTCCTGCTCTTTGAGCAATTCTGCCAGTGTTTTTTCGTCGGCGATGTTGCGTTGTTGCGACCAAACTGCAGACAGCACAGCGCCGCTGATGGCCATGCTTGCCTCTGGGCCAACCGCCATGTCGACGGCAATGATCAATCTGGCCGCATCGTCACCACTGACCGGAAAAAATGTCGGCTTGAGATGCAAAGGCGCACCCAACCATTTGCTGAATCTTTCAAGCTCCGTTAAGCGATAAGCCTGCCGCTGTGGCGCACGTTGCCCTAAAGGCAGACCTCCAGAAATAGGAAAAACCTTGCCGCCAAGATCGATGGGCATGACCCTGACTTGAGCGCCAGCTTGCTTCAAAATGGACTGAAAGCGCTGATGACCCAAGTAGGCCCAGGGGCTTTGCGGGGCAAAGTAATAGTCGACTGTGTGACGCACAAAAAACTCCTAATTAAGGTAATCTGCTCAACCTGAAGCTGCTGTTTTAACAGTTTGCGAACATTTCTGCAGGAGACAAACATGCGTAAAGTTCTATTGGTCACCGGTGGCAGCCGAGGCATTGGCGCTGCCACATCTCTTTTGGCGGCTCAAAAGGGATGGGCTGTGGCGGTCAACTACACGGCCAATTCACAAGCGGCCGATGACGTTGTGACCCAAATCCAAAAAGCTGGTGGTGAGGCGATGTCAGTACAAGCTGATGTGGCCAATGAAGAACAAGTCTTGGCCATGTTTGAAAAAGTTCGCAGCACATTAGGTCCTCTACAAGGCTTGGTTAATAACGCTGGCGTGGTCGATGTGTCTGCCCGATTGGACCAAATGAGCATGGCCAGATGGCGCAGAATGTTTGACATCAATGTCTTAGGCTCTATGCTCTGCGCACGCGAAGCCATTCGGCAAATGAGCACCTTGCACGGCGGTCAGGGCGGCAGCATTGTCAATCTTTCCAGCGCAGCCGCTCGCTTGGGCGCGCCAGGACAGTACTTAGACTATGCCGCGGCCAAAGGTGCCATCGACAGTTTTACTTTGGGGTTGTCCAAAGAGGTCGCGGCTGAAGGCATTCGTGTCAATGCCATTCGCCCTGGCTTAATAGACACCGAGATTCATGCCTCCGGCGGTCTGCCCAACCGCGTCAAAGACTTAGAGCACTTGGTGCCCGCCAAGCGAGGCGGCACAGCCATGGAAGTGGCGCATGCCATTGTTTGGCTGCTGTCAGATGACGCCAGCTACACCACCATGAGCCTTCTGGATGTTTCTGGTGGCCGGTGAACAATCGGCGCAGCCCAAGTACCATTGACAGGCTTTTACACATTTTGTCTTTTCTTTTTTTATGACCACCACCATTGCCCATTTCATTTCTGGTCAAACGACCGCCGGTAGCGCCAGCAGATCGCAAGACGTTTTTAACCCTGCCACCGGCGCCGTAACTGGTCGCGTCGTTTTGGCCAACACGCATGATGTGAACACAGCGGTGGCAAGCGCTCAAGCGGCCTTTCCTGCTTGGGCTGATACACCGCCCCTCAAGCGAGCGCGCGTCATGTTCAAATTTTTGGAATTGCTCAATCAGCACCGAGATCAATTGGCCAACATGATCACGGCCGAGCACGGCAAAGTTTTTACAGATGCACAGGGAGAAGTTACCCGCGGCATCGACATCGTTGAGTTTGCGTGCGGTATCCCGCAGCTGCTTAAAGGCGATTTCACAGACCAAGTTTCTACAGGCATTGACAACTGGACCCTGCGTCAACCCTTGGGCGTCGTGGCTGGTGTCACCCCGTTTAACTTTCCAGTGATGGTGCCCATGTGGATGTTTCCGGTGGCCATTGCTTGCGGCAACACCTTTGTACTCAAGCCCAGTCCTTTGGACCCAAGCCCTAGCTTGTTGATGGCAGAGTTGCTCAAAAAAGCAGGTCTTCCAGATGGTGTGTTCAACGTGGTTCAAGGTGACAAAGAGGCGGTCGACGCTTTGGTAGAACACCCCGATGTGAAGGCGGTGAGCTTTGTCGGCTCTACGCCCATTGCCAACAGCTTGTACGAAAACGGTGCCCGCCATGGCAAACGTGTACAAGCTTTGGGCGGTGCCAAAAATCACATGGTGGTCATGCCCGATGCCGACATTGAACAAGCGGTTGATGCGCTCATAGGCGCCGCATATGGCTCTGCAGGTGAGCGATGCATGGCCATCAGTGTGGCCGTGTTGGTGGGCGATGTGGCCGAAAAATTAATGCCTTTGTTGTTAGAAAAAACACGTGCGCTCAAGGTCCTGAACGGTACCAACTTGGATGCCGAATTGGGCCCCATCGTTACGGCGGCTGCAAAACAGCGCATCACGGGCTACATCGACGCAGGCGTGGCCGAAGGTGCCAAACTGTTGGTGGATGGTCGTGTGTTTGATGGTGCAAAGGCTGGCGCTGGTTGTGACAACGGATTCTGGTTAGGTGGCACGTTGTTTGACCACGTCACCACCGACATGAAAATTTACAAAGAAGAAATTTTCGGCCCTGTGCTGTCCTGTGTTCGGGTCAAAGATTTTGGCGAAGCTGTACAAATCATCAACGATCACGAGTTTGGCAATGGCGTGAGTTGCTTCACACGCGATGGCAATGTCGCTCGCGAATTTTCAAGGCGGATTCAAGTGGGCATGGTGGGTATCAATGTGCCCATTCCCGTGCCCATGGCTTGGCATGGTTTTGGTGGCTGGAAACGCAGCTTGTTTGGCGACATGCACGCTTATGGCGAAGAAGGCGTGCGTTTTTACACCAAGCAAAAATCGATCATGCAACGTTGGCCCGAAAGCATCGGCAAAGGCGCCGAGTTCGTCATGCCCACATCCAAATAAGCGTTCATGAACGACACCACGTTTGACTACATCATTGTGGGTGCTGGCACTGCCGGTTGCCTGTTGGCCAATCGCTTGTCGGCCGATGCCAGCAAGCGCGTGCTACTCATTGAAGCGGGTAGACGTGATGATTACCATTGGATTCACATTCCTGTCGGTTATTTGTATTGCATTGGCAACCCTCGTACCGACTGGCTTTACCAAACTGAAGCGGCACCCGGCTTGAATGGTCGCTCATTGCGTTACCCCCGAGGCAAAGTATTGGGGGGGTGCAGCAGCATCAACGGCATGATTTACATGCGAGGTCAGTCGCGTGATTACGATCAGTGGGCCAACATCACGGGCGATTCAAATTGGCAATGGGAAAAGTGTTTGCCCTACTTTAAATTTCATGAAGACCATTACCAAGGCCCCACAGCGCTTCATGGTGCAAGAGGCACTTTGCCTGACCTGCTCAAAACAGATACACCGGCAGACGAACACACCACCGACTATTTCAAAATCTTAAAGGCCAGACAGGCTGGCGGCGAATGGCGCATTGACAAACAGCGCCTCAGTTGGGACGTGTTGGAAGCATTTTCTAAAGCTGCCCAACAAGCAGGTCTTCCTTCTACAACTGACTTCAACCAAGGCAACAACGAGGGCGTTGGCTACTTTGATGTGAACCAAAAAAATGGTTGGCGCTGGAACACCGCACAAGCTTTTTTAAGGCCCACTTGTTATGCACGTCCCAACTTCGAATTGTGGACACAAGCGCAAGTGGCAGGCCTGGTGATTGAGACAAGTGCAGATGGCTTGAAGCGTTGCACTGGCGTGAAAGTTTGGGATGGCCATCAATTGGTCACCGCCACAGCCAAACGCGAAGTTGCATTGAGTGCTGGCAGCATAGGCTCAGCACACATTTTGCAACTCGCAGGCATCGGCAACGCCCAAAGCCTGCAAGACAAAGGTGTTGCGGTCACACATGACCTCCCGGGTGTGGGCGCCAATTTGCAAGATCATTTGCAAATCCGTTCAGTGTACAAAGTGAAGAATGCCAAGACCCTCAACACCTTGGCCAACAGCTGGTGGGGCAAGGCCAAAATTGGCTTGGAATATGCCATGTCACGCACTGGGCCCATGAGCATGGCGCCCAGTCAATTGGGCGCGTTTACCAAAAGCAGCCCCGAGCATGCATGGCCCAATATTCAATACCATGTACAACCTCTAAGCTTAGATGCGTTTGGCGAACCGCTGCACAATTTCCCCGCCATTACGGCCAGTGTCTGCAATTTGAATCCCACCAGTCGCGGCAGCGTGACTTTAAAGAGCGCAGATTTCAAAGATGCGCCAGCCATTGCCCCCAATTATTTAAGCACCGATGAAGACCGCAAAGTCGCAGCAGACAGTTTGCGCGTAACGCGGCGCATCATGTCGCAAGCGGCCATGGCACCGTATGCGCCAGAAGAATACAAGCCTGGCGTTCAATACCAATCCGACGAAGATTTGACGCGTTTGGCGGGTGACATTGCCAGCACCATTTTTCATCCTGTGGGCACCACACGCATGGGTCGCGACGACGACCCCATGGCCGTCGTCAACAGCCGCCTGCAAGTGCGAGGTGTTCAAGGATTACGGGTGGTCGATGCGGGCGTGATGCCCACCATTACGAGTGGCAACACCAACAGCCCCACACTCATGATTGCCGAAAAAGCAGCCCACTGGATGGCCTTGGATGCCGCGGGAAATCCCTGATGGTTGGAGGCTTCGAATGCGGCTACATTCTCTTCACTCGATGAACTGCTGTTTGGGTTCGTTTTGAGGGAAGAGGAGACACCCAAACTATTCGAACATCAACATCCAAAACGAGATGTAACTTTTTATAAGCGTCGCGCAAGCGGCGCTTTTTTTTATGGAAATATTCATCGTCTCACTGGCCTCATTGTTTGCCGGCTTGGTCGATTCCATTGTGGGCGGCGGCGGTCTGATTTTGATCCCCGCGTTGTTTGCCACCTTTCCCTCAGCACCACCGGCCACCTTGTTGGGCAGTAACAAAAGTGCGTCTGTTTGGGGTACCGCCTTTGCCACTTACCAGTTCAGCCGAAAAGTCGATTTACGATGGGCCACCCTATTGCCTGCTGCGCTAGCCGGCATCTTGGGTTCCGTGTGCGGTGCATGGGCCGTCACGCAAATTGATCCTGGCTTCTTAAGACAAGCACTGCCATTTTTACTTTTGGCATTGTTGGTCTACACCTTGGTCAAGAAAGAGATGGGGCAAACCCATGCGCCCCTGTTAAGTGGCCGTGGTGAAACTTATGTCGCCATTTTGATGGGCTTGCTGATTGGTTTTTACGATGGGTTTTTTGGTCCTGGCGCAGGCAGTTTTTTTGTCTTTGCCTACGTCCGCTTATTGGGTTATGACTTTTTAAATGCCTCGGCGAATGCCAAATTCATGAACTTGGCCACGAATTTTTCCGCCTTGGTTTTGTTCACCCTTCAAGGCCATGTGTGGTGGCATTTAGCCATTCCAATGGCCATCGCCAATGTCATTGGCAGCTTGATTGGCACCCGCTTGGCTTTGCAACACGGCGCAGGCTTTGTCCGCTATGTGTTCATGGCAGTTGTTGCTGCATTGATTGTGAAAACAGGCTACGACGGATTTTTCAGGTGATCAGATGAACTGATGTTGACCGGCACGCGCGAGGACAGCGCACACATCAATTCATAGCCAACAGTGCCTGCCAATAAGGCTACTTCGTCAATTGAGACGCCGGAAGAAACGCCAAATGCTTGAGACCCTTCAGCTTTGCTTTGTTGTGGCACGCCCCACAAAGTGACCTCACTGCCTAAACCGGCTTGCGGCACAGGGGTCAGATCCACGGTCAGCATGTCCATGCTGACACGCCCCACTGTTTGGGTCCGAATGCCATCGACACACACGGGTGTTCCGGTAGGGGCGCTGCGTGGATAGCCGTCCGCATAGCCACAAGCCACCACGCCAATTCGCATGGCACGCTCGGCCACGTAGCTAGAGCCATAGCCCACTGTATCGCCAGGCTGTAAATGTTGAACCCCCACAATGGCCGCGTTCAAACTCATGACCGGTTGCAATTGCCACTCAGGGGCGGTGTGTTGAGGGTAGTCGGGCGAGCTGCCATACAAAGCAATGCCGGGTCGCACCCAATCGGCGCGAACGTTTTGCGCTTTGGCATGCCGCAAAACGGCAGCACTGTTGCAGAGACTTCGCTCACCAGACAAATCGTGCGTGAATTGTGAGAATGTGGCCACAGCGGCTTCAATCCCTTTGTCACCATCGGCATCACTGAAATGCGTCATGAGTGAAATTTCATCGACCTGTGGCAAGGCATTCAATCGCGTCCATGCCGCTCTAAAAGCTGAAGGCGCAAAGCCAAGCCGGTTCATGCCCGAGTTCATTTTCAAAAACACCCTGTGCGGCTGATGTGTTTTGTGAACAGCCAGCATGTCGATTTGCGCTTCGTTGTGAACCACATGCCACAAATTAAGTCGCGAGCACCATTCCAAATCGCGCGTTTCGAATGCGCCCTCCAACAAAAGAATGGGGCCTCGCCAACCCAATTGCCGAACGCGCTCTGCCTCCGCCAGGTCGAGCAAGGCAAAGCCATCGGCGGCACGAAGGGCATCAAAGACCCGCTCGATGCCGTGGCCATAAGCGTTGGCTTTCACCACAGCCCAGACCAAGGCATCTGGCGTTGAGGCTTTGATTTGCGCCAAGTTATGGCGCAAAGCGTTGCTGTCAATGGTGGCCTGTATCGGTCTTGGCATGTCAAATCGTTCAAAAACAGTGAAGTTCAGAGGGAATTAGCCTAGATTGTGGCACCACATGGCGTGATATAACCGAAACTTACGCCAACTCAAGTGCGGCTTGTGTTGCTCTGTTTCTTTTTATTGACTCATCGACTGCGGCCCCATGCCCCTTCGATTCACTGCATGAATTCATGAAGCGCGGTTTTTACACCATCATGTCGGCCCAGTTTTTCAGCTCGTTGGCCGACAATGCGCTCTTTGTTGCGGCCGTTGAGCTCATTCGCATTAGCGGTGGCGCCGAATGGCAACGCGCAGCTTTGGTGCCAATGTTTGCATTGTTTTACGTGGTCCTTGCGCCCTTTGTCGGTGCTTTCGCCGATTCAAGACCCAAAGGCGAGGTCATGTTCATCAGCAATGCCATCAAAGTCATCGGCTGTTTGATGATGCTGTTTGGAACGCACCCTCTATTGGCCTATGCCATTGTTGGTTTGGGTGCAGCTGCTTATTCGCCTGCCAAATATGGCATCTTGACCGAGTTACTGCCCGCATCACAGTTGGTCAAAGCCAATGGTTGGATCGAGGGCCTGACCATTGCCTCCATCATTTTGGGCGTGTTAGTGGGCGGTCAATTGGTGGGGCCACATGTCTCTAATTATTTATTGAGCTTCGATCTGCCCTTCGTCAACACAGGCATCGACACCGCCCCCGAATCGGCCATTTTGGTCTTGATTGTTTTTTATGGTTTGGCTGCTTGGTTTAACACTCGCATCCCCAATACAGGCGTTGCCATGCGCGAACTGCCTAAAAACTTAACGGCTTTGTTGCCTGACTTTTGGGGCTGCAACACCAAGCTGTGGAAAGATCGCTTGGGTCAAATTTCTTTGGCCACAACCACTTTGTTCTGGGGCGTCTCAGGCAACTTGCGTTACATCGTCTTGGCTTGGAGTGCGGCCGCGCTAGGCTACTCCACCACGCAAGCCTCGAGTTTGGTGGGTGTGGTGGCCATTGGCACCGCTGTCGGTGCCGTTGTGGCGTCACTTCGAATGAAACTTCACCAAGCCACCTTGGTCATGCCATTGGGCATCGGCATGGGCATTTTGGTGATGGGCATGAACTTCATTGACAACGTGTGGGTAGCCGCACCGTTCCTTATTTTGCTAGGAGCGCTGGGTGGGTTTTTGGTAGTGCCCATGAATGCGCTGCTGCAACACCGTGGCCACAACCTGATGGGCGCAGGTCGGTCGATTGCCGTGCAAAACTTCAATGAACAGGCCTGTATTTTGTTACTCGGTGGTCTGTACAGTTTTTCAACGGGCATGGGCATGTCTGCCTTTGGTGCCATCACCGCCTTTGGCTTTGTTGTGGCCAGTTTCATGTGGCTCATCAAGCGGTGGCACGATCGCAACCTGCGAGAGCACAGCGAAGAAGTCAATCGTTTGTTGGAAGTGGCCAAAAATGACAACCACCATGGTTAAGCTGGCGCGAGCACACTGAAGAAAAGAGACCTCAATGAAAACCATTTATGACTTTGAAGCTGTGCAAATGAATGGTCAAAGCTTGTCGCTTGACCACCTGCGCGGACAGGTGATGCTCATTGTGAACACTGCCAGTGCTTGCGGATTTACACCCCAATTTGGCGGGCTTGAAAAATTGCATCAAGCCTACGAAGCCCAAGGTCTGCGCGTGATGGGCTTTCCATGCAATCAGTTTGGCAGCCAAGATCCTGGCAGCAATGCGGACATCGCCAACTTTTGCCAGCGCAACTACGGCGTCACGTTTCCCATGATGGAAAAGATTGAGGTGAATGGCTCGAGCGCACATCCCTTGTACCAGTGGCTGTGCGCCGAGGCGCCAGGCCTCTTGGGCAGTAAAGCCATCAAATGGAACTTCACCAAATTTTTGGTGGGGCGTGATGGACGCGTTCTGAAACGCTATGCGCCGATGGACAAGCCTGAAAACTTGAAGGCCGACATTGAAGCGGCGCTAGCGCAGAAGTAGTGCAGAAATAGCGGTGACACCGCGCTGCCGCAGCTTAGGTACAGCGCAAATATCACGGAGCAGTTCTGCAGTGCGCTTGCATCAAGCCAACACCATCAAGTCTTGGACAACGCCTCATCGACCAACTCAATCCAGTGTTTGACGGGTATTTGTGAGCCACTTTGTAAGTGTGTGATACAGCCAATGTTGGCGCTCAAAATGGCCGTCGGTTGAAGCTTGTTGAGATGGCCCAGTTTTCTGTCGCGCAAGGTGTAGGCGGTTTCTGCTTGCAGAACTGAATACGTGCCTGCAGAGCCGCAACACAAATTTGACTCAATGTCTGTGACGCGCAACTTGAACCCCAGTTGACCCAGTTGCGCTTCTACGCCACCCTTGAGTTGTTGCCCATGCTGCAAGGTGCATGGCGGGTGGTAGGCGAGTAAGCCTGTAGCGGCCACCGCCTCTGGCTTCAATTGTTTTTGAAGTTCGGGTAAGCACATGGGCAAAAGCTCGCTCAAATCGCGCGTGAGTTCTGAAACCCTTTTGGCCTTGGCGGCATATTGCGCATCGTGTTGCAACAGGTGTCCATATTCTTTGACGGTAACGCCGCAACCCGAAGCGTTCATCACAATGGCTTCGATGCCTTGCTCGATCCAAGGCCACCAAGCGTCAATGTTGTTGCGCATGTGATCGAGTCCGCCGACTTGGTCGTTCAAGTGAAATTTAACACCCCCGCAACAACCCGCAGCTGGCGGCACCACCACCTCGATGCCACAAGCACTGAGTACGCGAGCCGTGGCGGTATTGATATTGGGCATCATGGCCGGCTGAACGCAACCCGCCAACATCAACACCTTGCGGTCATGTTTGGCATTGGGCCATGCACCGGCTTGTTGGGGTACAGGTACTTTGGCTTTGAGGGCCTCAGGCAGAAACGTGCGAACGCTCTGCCCCAATTTCATGGCCGGTGAAAACAAGGCCGAAGTTAGGCCCTCTTTGAGCACCCAGCGCAAAGCGCGCTCTTTCAAGGGGCGCTCTACTTTGGCGTCGACCACCTTGCGGCCTAGGTCAACCAAGTGTCCGTACTGAACACCCGAAGGGCAGGTGGTTTCGCAATTGCGGCAAGTCAGGCACCGGTCTAGGTGCATTTGGGTTTTACGCGTGGGCTCAGCGCCTTCGAAAACTTGCTTCATGAGATAGATGCGGCCCCGTGGACCATCTAACTCATCGCCCATGATTTGATACGTCGGACAGGTGGCTGTACAAAAACCACAATGAACGCATTGGCGCAGAATAGCTTCAGCCTCTTGGCCTATCAAGGTGTTTTGAAACTCAGGTGCGAGTTGGGTTTGCATGAAGAGCCTCAAAAATGCGCGTTTATTCTGCGAGGGCTGAATAAGCCTGCAGGATCAAATTGATTTTTCAGCGCTTGCTGAATTCGCTGTTGTACAGGGTCCAAGGGCGTGAACACGGGTACATCGACCTGGACCGCAGCACTGGCTTGTTGGGGTCGCCGGAACAAGGTGACATGTCCGCCGACTTGGCTGGCAATTTGTCGAAGTGCCTGACCTTCACTGAGCGGCGCCCAAACCCAGCGCTGCGCCCCATGCCATTCAATGAAGGGGGCTGAGGCACTCCCGGGCAATGACAAAACAGGGGCTGTTTGGGGCACGGAAAAACGCCACAAAGCCAAATCCTTGTGCTGGGCGTTTTCTGTGAAAAATGGCAACACTTGATGACGACTTGCTTGCCAATCCGCAGCCGCGGTGTGCGCCGACTGCTCTGTCAATTGGCTACCGAGAGACGCCACATCCTTGGCCATTTTGGTTTTGGCAGCTTCAACCGCTGCGTGCGCACCACGCAATCTGATGAACAGCATTTCTGGTGAACCTGCCGCCGTGGTGTCTTTGACCCAACAACTGGCATTCAATGGAAGCGGCTGACCGCCCCATTGGTTCAACAAAGCCAGCGCTTTTTCTTGCGACATTTGGCACATGAAGAAAGCCTCTGCTGGCGCAACGGGAAGCACTTTGAGCGAAACTTCAGTGATCAGGCCCAACGTTCCCCAGCTGCCCGCCAGCAGTCGACTGACATCGTAGCCGGCCACATTCTTCATCACTTGGCCACCAAATGTGAGGTGCTCACCACGCCCGTTGATGAAGCGCATGCCCAAAACAAAATCGCGAACCGCGCCCACACTGGCCCTAGAAGGACCGCTCAAACCAGAGGCAACCATGCCGCCAACTGTTGCTTGCGCCACTTGGCCAGGCGACTGAAAATTTGGCGGCTCAAATGCCAAGCACTGCCCTTTTTCAGCCAACTTGTTTTCTAAGTCAAGCAAAGAGGTTCCTGCGCCAACAGTGATGACTAACTCACTGGGTTCGTATTGCACGATGCCACTCAGGCCTCGGGTTTCTAAAAGCTCACCCTCAAGGCTTTCGCCCACAAAGTCATGGCTGCCGGAGCCATGAATTCGAAAGGACTTTCGTTTCTCCGAGGGCATTGAAGCCGCCTCGCGAATGGTTTCGATAAGTGTATTCAAGTCAGGGTGGCCATGGGCTACCGCGCCTGGCTGGTGACTTGTGTGAGGACTGTCGTTCATAACGCAATGTTATACGGCAGCAGATCTTTTGTCAGGGCAGGGGCTCAAGAATTAAGTCAATTCAGTTGTTGAAAAAACGCACAGGCAAACCAGGGGTTTCGACGCGTGTGGCAAAAACGCAGCCAGAGTTGGGCAGGGCTTTCAATTCAGCATCGCTTCTGCCGTGTGCCGAGGTGGTGATGAAAAGTGTTTTTAAATCTTGGCCGCCAAAACAGGGCATGGTGGGGCATTGAACGGGGGTTTCAATGAATGCCACGCAACGACCATCTGGCGCAAACTTGGCCAATCGGTGACCCTCATACATGGCCGCGTAATAAAACCCTTCGGCATCGACAGCCGCGCCATCGGGTCGCCCTGCGTACATTTTGGCCTCAGCCGTGCCATAGGCCCACGTCTTGGGCTTCATGGGGAATTGGGCAAAAACACGCTCGCCTGAGAGCGCTTGGGTTTGTCCGTCAAATTTCCAAGCCCGAATGCTGTGTGAAGCGGTGTCTGACCAGTACAGTGTTTTGCCATCCGGCGACCAAGCCAAGCCATTGGCCACGGTGGCTTGTGAGGCTTTGACTTGCAATTGCAGGTTATTTTGTAAAGCATAGAGAACACCGGCGGCTTGATCTCGGGGCTCATACATTGAACCCGCCCAAAAATTACCTTCGGGATCGCACTTGCCATCGTTGAACCGGAGCTTGCTGGTGTCGTAAGGCGCCGGCACAAGCAAAGTCAATGCGCCACCCCAAACTTGGGCTCGATAAATACCACTGCGCAAAGCCATGACCCAACCGCCTTTTTCAGCGGGGGCAAAACAACCGGGCTCTTCATTCAGTGGCCAGTCCTCCACAACTTGTTTGGCAGACAGGTCGGGGGTGACTGTCATTCGCCGCAATCGTTGACCAGGAATGTCCACCCAGTACAAGCGGCTATCGTGGGGGTTCCAAAAAGGCGACTCACCCAAGGTGTCGGGCTGGGTCGTGAGGCATTGCCATTGAGGCGTTAAATATTCAGGTGTTGTCAACATCGACATGGAGTTGGTGCATTCAAATTCAGTTGTTTGCCATTGTGGATGAATTATTCAACTGAACCTCGCATGTAACTCAATGTCACATTTCAATCGCGCAAAAAAAAGCCCGCCGAAGCGGGCTTGTGAGTTTGGAGACTAACTTCTCGGAAAGTCTTTGGGGAAAATTCGAAATTAACTGTGATAAGCCGTTTCGCCGTGTGAGCTGATGTCCAAGCCTTCACGCTCTTCTTCTTCGTTCACACGCAGACCCACTGTCAGGTCAACCAGTTTGAAAGCCACCACAGACACGACGCCAGACCACACAATGGTGAGGAGTACGGCTTTGGCTTGCGTCCAAACTTGGGCAGCGATAGAGTAGTCGGCTGCTGTGACCATGGTGACGGTCACCCAGTCGGCAACAAAACCAGGGCCACCCAAGGCGGGTGAATTGAACACACCCGTCAACAAGGCACCGACAATACCGCCCACACCGTGCACACCGAAGACGTCCAAGGAGTCATCAGCGCCCAACATTTTCTTGAGGCCGTTAACACCCCACAAACATGCGAAGCCTGCAACGATGCCAATCACCAGCGCACCGCCGACACCCACGTTACCCGCGGCTGGCGTGATGGCCACCAATCCAGCCACAGCACCCGAAGCGGCACCCAGCATAGAAGCCTTGCCACGCATCAGCGCTTCACCCACACACCAGGCCAACACAGCGGCTGCAGTTGCCAACAATGTGTTCACAAAAGCAAGGGCTGCAAAACCATTGGCTTCCAAAGCAGAGCCTGCATTGAATCCGAACCAGCCCACCCACAGCAATGAAGCACCGACCATGGTCAATGTCAAAGAGTGAGGTGCCATGGCTTCACGGCCATAACCAATGCGCTTACCAATCATGAAGGCACCGACCAAACCAGCCACAGCAGCGTTGATGTGCACCACGGTACCACCCGCAAAGTCGAGTGCACCCCACTGCCAAATCAAACCAGCTTTGCCAGTCATCTCGTCAACCACTTCTTTGCTGGCGTATGCATCTGGGCCCATCCAGAACCAAACCATGTGCGCAATGGGCAAGTAGCTGAAGGTGAACCAGAGTGTCATGAAGAGCAAAACGGCAGAGAACTTGATGCGCTCAGCAAATGCACCGACGATCAAGGCGCAAGTAATGCCTGCAAATGTGGCTTGGAAACCAGCAAATGTAATTTCAGGGATGACAACGCCTTTGCTGAAAGTTGCAGCGTTGGCAAAAGTACCCGCGGCGTTATCCCAAATGCCATTCATGAACAAGCGGTCACGACCCCCAATGAAAGCATTGCCTTCAGTGAACGCCAAGCTATAACCATAAATGAACCACAAGACCGTGATCAACGAGAACGTGACCATGACTTGCATCAATACCGACAGCATGTTCTTGCTGCGAACCAAGCCGCCATAGAACAACGCCAGACCCGGCACGACCATCATGATGACCAAGATGGTAGACACCATCATCCAGGCGGTATCGCCTTTGTTGGGCACCAACACGGGCGCAGCTTCAGCTGCGGCTGGTGCAGCAGCGGGTGCTGGGGCTGGCGCCGCTGCGTCAGCTTTTGGTTCCGCTTTTGCTTCAGCCTTAGCTTCCACTTTGGCGTCTGCTGCTGGCGCTGTTTGGGCAAATGCTGCGCCACCAAAACACAAGGAGAGTCCCAACGCGAGGGAGGCAAATAGTTTTTTCATTTTGTTCTCACTTTCTGGGACATCAAAGGGCGTCAGCCCCGGTTTCACCGGTGCGAATGCGAATGACTTGTTCCAAGTCATACACAAACACTTTGCCGTCACCAATTTTGCCGGTGCGTGCACCGGATTCGATGGCTTCGATCACGCGTTCGACTTGATCGGATGAGACAGCGGCTTCAATCTTTACTTTTGGCAAGAAATCAACCACGTATTCAGCACCGCGATACAACTCCGTGTGACCTTTTTGACGACCGAAGCCTTTGACTTCAGTCACAGTAATGCCTTGTACGCCAATGGCTGAGAGTGCTTCACGCACCTCGTCCAACTTGAACGGCTTAATGATGGCGGTCACCAGTTTCATGATGGCTCCTTGTGTTGGGGGTGGGAAATTAGAAAGCGTATTTCAGGCCGACAACCAAACCGGATTTGCCGAGTTGCTTGGTGCCATAAACATAAGAGCCTTTGTCAGCATCGGTACCGATGATTGCGGCTGATGCAGAGAGGCCGTTACCCAGATCTTTGGTCAAGGTCAAAGCGTAATCTGTGTAAGAGTACTTGGCGTTGTCAGTGCCCTTCACTTTTTGGTAGCCCAAATGCGGCGCAAAAGTGTAGCCATCACCGAGGTCGAACGTGGCTGTGAAATCCAAGTAGCTGCTGCCCTTGCTGTTAGCAAAACCAAACAGGTTGCCCGTGCTTTGTGAGTATTTCACGGTTGTTGGGCCAATGGTCACTGCGCCGTACAACTCGTTGGTGTTGGCGCTTGGGTTCAATTTGTTGCCGGAGTATTCGTAGCGCAAGAAGCCCACGTCATAGCCAACATCACCCACTGTGAATTTGTAGCCACCATAAATGTCAACTTCAGCGTTGGAGTCACCGCCAGCGTCTTTGATCCACTTGATGCTAGAACCCCAAATGCCAATGTAGGCGCCGCTCTTGTCAGCGTAGTCAGCACCGCCTTGCACTGCAGGGTCAAAGCGGCTTTGTGAAATACCGCGATAACGGTATTCAGAGACACCGCCAACATTGAAAGACAAAGTTGACTCTGGTGCTGCAGGCGCGGTTTGAGCAATTGCACTGCCAGCGGCCGTCAAAGCCATGGCCAACATCAGGGGGGAAAGGATTTTTTTCATTGATAGCTCCAAAAATTAAAAATAGACTTCGTTTTCTTAGCATTTAGCATGCCAATGCTGCGCCGCATCATTGCAAGTCGTTGTCAGCACTCATAAATGACTCAATATGCGTGCATTGATGCTCCAATGGGCGCAACACCCTTTGCACCGCCTTTAAAAAGAGGTGCAAAAGGAAGTCCAATTTTGCACCACAGAGGTGCATGGAGTTTCTATGCGACTGTCTTTGGTGCAAAGTCGAGCTTTGCTTGGCCTTCAATCGCCTTCTGTCACCGTTGAGGTGCACTTGGCGAATGGTCTGCCTAGCTTCACTTTGGTCGGATTGGCCGATGTTGAAGTCAAAGAAGCCAGGGAGCGTGTTCGATCGGCATTGCAAAACTCAGGTTTTGAATTTCCAAGCAACCAACGAATCACCGTTAACTTAGCGCCCGCCGATCTGCCCAAAGACTCGGGTCGCTTTGACCTGCCCATTGCTTTGGGCATTTTGGCCGCCAGCGAGCAAATCGACGGTAGCCAACTGAAACACTTTGAATTTGCTGGGGAGCTGTCTTTGTCAGGGGCCTTGCGGCCTGTCAAAGGTGCGTTAATCATGGGGCTGGCTATGTATCAACAGCCCCAAGGGCGGGGCTTGGTACTACCACCTGGAAGTGCAGAAGAAGCATCTCTGGTGCCGAATGTCATTGTTTACAGAGCCGCCCATTTAAAGGATGTGGCGCGTCAGTTTGCAATTCCTAGCCCAAAACAACATGACCTCAACCCTCCAGACGAACAAGGCTGGTCAAGGTTAGCGCCTAGAAATTTGCCCACGCCCGCATCCCAAGAAACACTGGACATGGCCGATGTCAAAGGCCAAGCGGGTGCAAAACGTGCGCTTGAGATAGCGGCCGCGGGCGGCCACAGCTTGTTGATGATGGGTCCGCCAGGCTCAGGCAAATCCATGCTGGCGCATCGTTTCGCAGGACTGCTGGGGCCTCTCAATATGACGGAGGCCTTAGAAGCCGCATCGATTGCCAGTCTTGCGGGTGGGTTTGATCTTGCGCAATGGTCACGTCGCCCCACACGGCATCCACACCATTCGGCCAGTGCCGTCGCCTTGGTGGGTGGCGGCTCACCGCCTCGGCCAGGAGAAATTTCTTTGGCACACCATGGCGTTTTATTTCTTGATGAACTTCCCGAGTTTCCAAGGTCTGCATTGGAGGCCATGCGCGAGCCACTTGAGTCGGGCAGCGTCACCATTTCGCGCGCGGCCATGCGGGCTGAGTTTCCCGCGAGGTTTCAATTGATTGCGGCGATGAATCCTTGCCCTTGTGGCTATGCGGGACAAACCAGGCAGGCCGGGCAAAAGGGTTCGGTATGTCGATGCACGCCCGATCAAGTTCAACGGTACATGCGCAAAATCAGCGGGCCACTCCTCGATCGAATTGACTTGCACATTGAGGTGCCAAGTCAAGATGTTAAGTTTCTGATCCAATCGACTGCGGCAGAATCGACAGACGCCATCAGAGCGCGTTGCCTTGAAGCGAATCAGATGGCCAAGCAACGTCAAGGGTGTGCCAATCAAGCCCTGGCTGGTGCATTGCTTTCCCAACATTGCGCTTTGTCGGCCGAATCAGCGGCCTACCTGCATCAAATTGCGACTCATTTTGGATGGAGCAGTCGAAGCACGCATCGGGTTTTGAAAGTGGCCAGAACCATCGCTGATCTTTCCAGCAAACAAGCCATTGAAATGCCACATTTGGCTGAGGCCGTTCAATACAGAAGACCCTTAGAAGCAGACCGATAATGGCAGTATGCGCCAATTCAGGACTCATGGGAAAACAGCTGAAGCCAATGATGAAGTGCCTTCTATAGGCCCTTTTGCTGTTTGGCTGTCGTGTGCTCAACTCATCACATGGGGCAGCGTTTTCTACACCTTCTCATTGCTGATGGGCCCCATCGAGCGGGAATTAGGTTTGAGTCGCGCAGAGTCCTCCTTGGCTTTCAGCTTAGCGTTGCTGGCTGACGGATTGATGGCTTACCCCGTGGGTCGTTGGATTGACCAAGGCCATGAGCGCAGGGTCATGGCGTGGGGCTCAGCATGGGTTGGGGCATGCTTGTTGGCGCACAGTTTCATCGACTCTTTGAGTGGCTTTTATGTGGTTTGGATGGCCCTCGGATTGGGCATGTCGGCCACGCTCTATGCACCGGTGTTTGCCGTTATGACGCGCAGATTTCCCAACGACTTTCGACGGGCGATCATCATCATGACCTTCTTGGGCGGCTTGGCCAGTACCGTCTTTATTCCCCTTTCTTCTTGGCTGATTCAAGCATTGGGCTGGCGTCATGCCTTGTGGGTATTGGCTTTGTTGCAGTGGCTGATTTGCCTGCCTTTGCATGCATGGTTTTTGAAAGGTGCGCCTCAAAACTTCAACGCTTCAACATCAAGTCCTTTGCCGCACAATGATTTGAACGAAAAACCGAAACCAGCCATCGGTGTGCATTTAAAACGTCCACCCTTTTGGCTGCTGGCTGGGTTCATGTTGATGACAGCGATTGTGAGTTCTGCGCTGCCCGCTCACATGGTGAGCTTGCTTGAAGAGGCCCACATGTCCCCAGCATGGGTGATTGCCATTCCCGCCTCGATCGGCGTGATTCAGGTCTTGGGGCGACTTTTGTTGTTTGTTTTTGAAAAACATTTGGACGTTCATGCGGCCAACAAATGGATTCCCTGTTTGGTGCCATTGGGCTTGGTATTTTTAGTCGCGGGCGGCTTGGCCACTTGGGCGGCATTGTTGTTTGTGATTTTTTATGGACTGGGCAACGGCCTCAACACCATCGTCAAAGGCACAGCAATGGCGCAATATGTGAGCCGAGAACATGTGGGTCAACTCAATGGCCTGCTGGGTTTGCCTTTGGCCATGGGCCGCGCCATTGCACCTTGGGCTTTGGGATTGATGTGGACCACCGAAGATGGCTACACCATCGGTTTGCGCTGGCTGCTACTGGTGGGCCTGATCGGTGTGGGGTGTTTGTGGTGGGCACAAAAGAGTGCCCTTTCCAACGCACAACATTGAGCGCTTACAAGTTGGGTGCCAGCAGTCGCTGAATGTCAGACACGTTCAAGTTCTGACGCTTGGCCAAATCTTGTACTTGGTCTTCACTGACTTTGCCCACATTGAAGTATTGGCTGTTTGGGTGCGAAATGTAAAAACCTGACACGCTGGCTGCGGGCGTCATGGCCAAACTTTCTGTGAGACCCATGCCAATTTCCTCGCATTGCAACAGTTCAAACATTTGCTTTTTAACTGAATGGTCTGGGCATGCAGGGTAGCCTGGTGCTGGCCTGATGCCCTGATATTTCTCGGCAATCAAATCGTCGAGCGATGCATTCTCTGTTGGCGCATAGCCCCACAAATCTTTGCGCACTCGCTCATGCATGCATTCTGCAAAGGCTTCTGCAAATCGATCGGCCAAAGCCTTGAGCATGATGGCGCTGTAATCGTCATGGGCGGCTTCGAACGCTTGCTCACGTTTTTCGACACCAATGCCTGCAGTGACAGCAAACACACCAACATAGTCTTGCAAGTTTGTACGTTGGCCCTGTGAATCCAGCAATGGGGCTACAAAGTCTGCCAAGCACCGGCTGGGTTTGCCACTTTGCTTTTCAGTTTGTTGGCGCAGACCATGCCAGATCAGTACTGGCGTTTGGCGTGACTCATCGGCATACAAAGCAATGTCGTCGTGGTTGACGCTATTGGCAGGATACAAACCCATCACACCATGCGCCGTAATCCAACGACCTTCAATGATTTTTTGCAACATCTTCTGCGCATCGTTGAACACTTTTTGCGCTTCAACGCCCACCACTTCGTCTTTCAAGATGGCGGGGTAGGGGCCTGCCAAATCCCAAGTTTGAAAGAAGGGTCCCCAATCGATGTAGCGCGCCAACTCGGCCAAGTCAAAGTTCTTGAAGACTCGGCGGCCAATGAACTTGGGCGTGAGTGACTTGTGCGCGGTCCAATCCATATTGGTTTTGTTGCTGCGCGCTTTGGCCAGTGGCCACATGGGTGTTTGCTTTTTATTCGCGTGAAGTTCACGCACTTTGGCGTAGTCGGCATTCAGCTCATCGATGTAGGCCGTGGCTTGGTCTGACAGCAAACCTTGCGCGACGCTCACACTGCGCGATGCATCGGGCACGTAGACCACGGGTCCTTCATAGTGCGGCGCAATTTTGACAGCAGTGTGCACGCGGCTGGTGGTGGCGCCGCCAATCAGCAAAGGCATTTTGCGCAAACGAAAGTGCGCGTCTTTTTGCATCTCACTGGCCACGTACTGCATCTCTTCCAAGCTAGGCGTAATGAGGCCAGACAAACCAATGATGTCCGCATTTTCTTCTTTGGCTTTGGCCAAAATTTCGTGACACGGCACCATCACGCCCATGTTGACCACATCAAAGTTATTGCACTGAAGCACCACCGTCACAATGTTTTTGCCAATGTCGTGCACGTCGCCTTTGACCGTGGCAATCACAATTTTGCCTTTTGATTTGACATCTTGACCCGCGGCTTCTTGCTGGCGTTTTTCTTCTTCAATGTAGGGCACCAAATGCGCCACGGCTTGCTTCATGACGCGCGCTGACTTGACCACTTGCGGCAAGAACATCTTTCCTTGGCCAAACAAATCACCCACCACGTTCATGCCATCCATGAGCGGGCCTTCAATCACATGCAAAGGCCTGCCGTTTTTGGCCAAAATTTCTTGATACGCCTCTTCGGTATCTTGCGTGATGAAGTCCGTGATGCCATGCACCAAAGCGTGTGACAAGCGTGCCGAGACCGACACCGGCGCTTCGGGTGTGCCGCGCCACGCCAATTTTTGGGAGTCGTCTTTGGCGGCACCTTTGGCGTTTTCTGCCACCTCGACCAAACGCTCGCCCGCATCGGGGCGGCGATTCAAGACCACATCTTCAACGCGCGCACGCAAGTCGGGTTCGAGTTGGTCATAGACGCCCACCATGCCTGCATTGACAATGCCCATGTCCATGCCCGCTTGAATGGCGTGGTACAAAAAGACAGTATGAATGGCTTCTCGCACGGGGTCGTTGCCGCGAAAACTAAAAGACACATTGGACACACCGCCCGATACTTTGGCGCCCGGCAAATTCTTTTTGATCCAACGTGTGGCTTCAATGAAATCCACCGCGTAGTTGTCGTGCTCTTCAATGCCGGTGGCAATGGCAAAAATGTTCGGATCAAAAATAATGTCTTCGGGTGGAAAGTCCACCTCATCGACCAACACGCGATAGGCGCGTTCGCAAATTTCTATTTTGCGTTGGTAG
>JACCDZ010550218.1_pt1 | contig 27732 bp, 24 predicted proteins | sample 7449551 | NCBI WGS metagenome assembly JACCDZ01 (sample SAMN15323452, study PRJNA562643) | freshwater metagenome | isolation source: river surface water | place: USA:Blue River Watershed | collected 2017-08-18 | reverse complement strand
GTTAAAGACGCTTCCCTATTATTGAACATTTCGACAAAAACCCTTTACCGATTAATTGAAAGAAAGGAAATCAATTCCTTTACTTTTTCACCACGAAAAACATTAATCAGAAGAAAAGATATTGATTCCTATTTTGATAAGAATCTAAAAGAATTAGAAAGCAGCAAAAAAACAGTTGAGATTGATATTAATCTTGACAATTCATATACCATTCAAGAAGTACAGGAAAAGTACAATATTTCGAATGGTGCACTTTACAATTTGATTATTCGATTTAAAATACCTAAGAAAAAACAAGGAAAATATACTTTGGTGAGAAGAGAAGATATTGACTCCATTTTCAATTAAATAAAAAATCATGGCAAATGTAACCCTCCGAAAAAAAGCATTAGCAAATAATAAGTCGAGTTTATACTTAGACTACTTTCCTCCTATTATTAATCCTAAAACAGGAAAAGAATCAAGAAGAGAATTTTTGGGGCTGCAGCTATTTGAAAAACCAAAGAACGATATTGAAAAAAGCCACAACAAATCCACCTTAGAATTTGCTGAATTGATACGATCCAAAAGACTTACTCAGATTAAAGAGAAAGAATATGGATTTAAAGAAAACATCATTTACAATAAAGACTTCATTGAATATTATGCTTCAATAGTAGATGAATACCTTAACATAGGGAGCCGATCAAATTATAGTACTTGGAATACTTCATTGAATTATTTTAAAGTTTTCGCTGGAAACAAATTACAAGCTAACTTACTAGATCAAAACCATGTTAAGAAATATAGGGCATTTTTACTTGAGACAAAAAACTTAAGAACACAAAAAAAGAAGCTATCAAGAAATACAGCAGCCGCCTATTACAAAAATTTTATTTTCATTCTAAAAAAGGCATATAAGGACAAAATAATAGAACATAATCTTGCTGCCGATGCGGATTACATAAAAGAAGAAGAAACGTATAGAGAATACTTATCCGAAAAAGAATTGGAGAAACTATGGAATACGGAATGTAGTTTTACAAAATTAAAACACATGGCACTTTTTTCAGCTTTAACTGGATTACGATTTGTTGACATTAAAACTTTACCGTTTTGCAATATCTATTCCGATATTCATCAGGGACATTACATTAAAGTACGAGAACAAAAGACAGGAAATTTATACAATCATCCTATATCTGAAAATGTGCTAAACATTATCAATTTACAAACCAAGGAAAATGAATTTGTATTTGGTACTATTGCATATACAGAAATAACAAAACCTTTGAAAAAATGGCTCTCTGATGCTGGGATAACCAAGAAAATTTCTTTCCATAACTTTAGACACACCTACGCCACTTTACAATTAGCCAACGGAACAGATATTTATACCGTTTCAAAACTTTTGGGTCACAAAAATGTTTCGACTACACAAATTTATACTAAGATAATGGACAAAAACAAAATAGTTGCCGCTAACCGTATCAAACTGAATTTAAATGGAATATAAAACCACTTATGATTATTTCTATAATAAAACGTATTCTTTAGGTGAAAAAATGATACAAAATTCCCTTATTGTATCTAAAAAAAACTCAAGAAGTTTTGCGTTTACCTTAGAACAGATTAACAAAAAAAACAATGAATTAATTGTAAATAACTGCAAGATAAAATCTAGTAAATATCTGATAGAATTAGAGAAAGTATTTAAAAACAGCGTATCTACTTATTCTGAAAACAACATTGCACTTACACTCCAAAATGAGGTATTAACGGCATTTAAAAAACTAAAACCTTCAGAAATTCCTGCAGACTATACCTTTAAAAAATTTAGTGCAGATCTTGGAATTTTGCATGGAATCAACGATGTTGATTATCGATTTTGTGAACAAATGGACTATTTTAAAACAAAATACGAATGCAATCAACTAAATGATTTTTCCATTGCAGCCATTCACCCCGAAATAGATTCATTTGCTCCTTCTTTAGATTTTGAGCAACATCATAAAGTAAAGCATGCGAAAACCAAAAATTCAGAAACCGAATCACTTCCAAATAATTTAACATCAGAAGAAAAAGCTTTTTTGTTTTACATCCTTTGCAAAGCATTGAGCGAACCAAAAACCGAATCCTCTAGCGAAGGTTTTAATTTACCTTATACAGAATTAATACGTTTAAATACGATCATCGATTTTAAAGATAAATTCTGCTTTGAAAACAACTATAGAGATTCAAACAATTATAAAATTTTAACCAAAGGAATTGAATTTTTCCCCAATACAGAAAGAATAGCTTTTTTAAACATATTGATTGAAAAATTAAATGATTTACTACTCCCGAAAACTACAAAATATATCAAAGAATTGCTTAACAAAGAGTACAATAAACAGGTAAAACGCTAAACCATAACTAAACAATACAAAACAGAGCCTACTTTTTTCCACAATAAAACAACTAAAACCCAAATGAGACTAATAACTGTTCTTCATTTGGGTTTTCTTTTTTACAAAAAAAACACTGCTAAAGCTTTAATTCATTAGTTTTTATTGTAATTCTAAATCCACACCATAATCCACACGAAATTCCACAAGACATTATCCCCACATTTGAATCATGGAAAATCAACAAATCTACATGATCACAGAAGCAGGAATAAAAGTACTGACGGATCAAATTACGGAGAAAATTTTAAAAGCTATTCAACCCTCAAACACTTCTGACGAGGACGCTTTTTTATCAATTGAAGAAACCGCAAAAATTGTAAATCTTACTAAAGCAACAATTTATGGTTTAACACATCAAAAGGTAATTCCTTATCACAAAAGAGGAAAACGACTCTACTTCTTAAAATCTGAAATTTTGCAATGGATTCGAAACGGCAAAACGGAATCTAAATCAGAATTAGAACTTCGTGCCGATGCCTATTTATCAAAAAGACGTCTTTTTTAACCTTAGTAAAAAATGAAACTCAAAAAAAACACAAAGAAAAAATTTTGTAAAGGAGTAACTTCATTAGAGAAGAATACACTTCAATTTCTTATATCCAATTTAAAGCAACGATTTTATTTAATTCAAAATCTTCCAGAAAAACCAAATGGAACTAAACCCTATTTTGATTTAAAAACCAAAAATGTTATGTATTTAAATTCAATTACTAATTATGAAAATCAATGATATCAAAGATGCTATTGAAAGTATTACTTTAACTAAAAAAGAAGTGGCAACACAGCAATTACATCAAATTATTTCCTTACTTCCTGTAGAAATAAGGAATTTAATTTATGATGCTTTTGTACACCAAAGGATACCCAAGGAATATTTATTGAGCTCCATTTTGTTTGCTTTTAGCAATGCCATTGGGTTATCCTTTTCAATAAATGCAATGGGATATACCAATTACTCTAATTTATATTTTGCTATTGTAGGAAGTAGAGGCGATAGTAAATCTCCTGCCATGGATTTAGCAACTGCACCACTCCATAAAAATGATGACAAAAATTACCAAGAAGCGAAGAAAAATAAATTGGAAGACCCGATCAACAATAGTTTTAGAAAGCAATTGTTTTTACAAGACGCAACGATAGAATCGGCCCTATATGTACATCATAAAAACCCCTATTCCATTGGTATCTTCATTGACGAACTTTATTATTTAGTACAAAAAATGGCCAATAAGAATAGTAACGAAGGATCTGCATGGCGCACCTTTTTTTTACAAGGAAACACCAATAAGCATATTGACATTTCCAGAAAAACAACCGAAAGTTACCGAATCGAAAAATCGTATCCTACCTTAATGGGTTCCATTCAAAACCAGTTTGTTCCGCAACTTTTTGCCGACGGAAACCTTGAAAGCGGCTTGATTGATCGCTTTTTGTTCACCACAAAATTAACCTGTAATACTAAACTATCCATCAACAAAATATCGGATATTACTATTGACAGGTACGCGACTTTACTTCTAAACGTATTACAATATAGAAATGAAATTGAAGCCACTACTGAGATGAATAGCATTACGTTATCCCTAAATGAAGCAGCCGAAAAAAGAATGTTTGACTATTCACAATCCTTGATAAATGAACAAAATATTCATACAGATTATAGCCGAGAATACCTTGCCAAAATGCTAATAAACATTCATAAAATCACTCTTTTGGTACATCTGATTGAGAATGCCTCTACTAGCGATTTCAACAAGCCTATTCTTGAAACTACTTTGGAAACTGCGATTGAAATCAATGCGTTCTATTTTACTAATTTCAAAATTATACTAGAAGAAAACATTTCTAATTCAACAAAGAAACCCTCCATAGAAGAGATTATCAAATTAGCTATAAATAATGGGGCTACTCAAAAAGATGTAGTGGCTATATCTGGCTTGGATAAATCTACCATTTCAAGAAAGTGGAATAAAGTAGTCAACAACTTGCAACTAACAACACTACCATAATACTTTGAAAACCTCAGTAATATTAAGACTTAGCAAAAATACATACGTTAATTGCGAGTTGCAGGTTGCATTCAAAATCATTATTATGCTCAAAAAAATAGCCCTTCATCTGAAATTTAATCCCAAGCGAGATTTTAAATTAATAACTCCATGTTGCCAACGTAATAACAAAGACGGTAAGTTTTCCAATTATCTAAATTTACCCCCACAATTTGGGTACTGCCATTCGTGCGGAAAAACTAGCCTTCCTCCTACTCGATATGAAGATGAACAGGGCAACGAATACATTTGGAATGACCTTTCGAATCAATTTGACCCAATTGCAATGCCTTTGCAAAAGAATTCAACTTCCTTTGCAAAAGAAGTTGATTCCGTTGCAAAGGAAGTCGCTTTTGTTGCAAAAAAGCAAGAAAACGTTGTGGCAGTTTTGCAAATTTCGAAATACATTCCAGAAAGTCTTATTTGGCGCTACTTTCATACAACTCCCGAAAACAATTTGTTGCAATACCTTTGCAAAGCGTATGGCAAAACAAAAATGGAAGATGCCAAAACAACTTACGTTATAGGGACAACTCACGATGGTGGAACTGTATTCTGGAATATTAATACTGAATTAAAAGTGCAAAAAGCCAAAATTTGTTACTATGATGAAAACGGCAAAAGAAGCAAAATCTTCAAAGTTCCTTACAAAAACGAAGACGGGTATTACTCTTGCTTGTTCGGTGCACACCTCCTCAATAATCAATTAAAAGGCAAAAAAAACATACTACTTGTAGAAAGTGAAAAAACTGCTATTGTTGGTTACCTACACTTTCCAGAGTACATTTGGTTGGCTTATGGCGGGATCAATGGTCTTACCGAAAACAAACTACAACCATTAATTGGTCATACCGTAATCATCATTCCCGATTGTAGCGAAAATGCTGTTCAAGTCATTTCTAATAAAATCCCTACTCTCATTTCACTTGGAATCAATGCCAAAATTTGGGACATGACCGAAGGCAAAACCGATGCGGAATTAAAAAGTGAAGGCATTTACAACAATGATCTTGAGGATGTGTTTAGGAAATTTGTGCAATAAAACACCTCAATTATTTATTAATGCACACAATACTATCCATTACCTCCTTTTTCTTATAATAAATTCTATTTCCCAAACCATAACTAGTCAGTCTACCACTCTTAGTATGTTTCCAAAGGGAGGTTTCATTTATTTTTAGCAATTCGCAAGTTTCGGCTCTAGAAAGTAATCTTTCCCCATCAATACCTGCAGAAGCCTTTACTTGCTCTAATTCTTTCTGAATAGCATCTAATTTTTCTAAAATTATTTCGAAAGGATTTTCCATTTTTAATAAAATTAAGATTAATGACAATAGCATGACCTACAATTGGTTTTAAACGATAATTATAAAAAAAGCTAAAAACCTATGAATCAGAAATTAATAGTTGAAAAGATATTTTATATTTCCACTTTTTTTATTTAGTGTCCAATATCTCATCTGGTTTGTTGATCAATGGATCAAGCCAATCCGCTTTATCCGTTGCCCAATTTATCCATTCTTGTTTTTCTTGTGTTAGGTTATTAGTATTTATTGCATGTTGTTTTTCTGCATCAATATAATTTCTAATTAATAGCGCTTTATTAAATTGTTCCGAGAGCGCAACCAAATTGTTGAATTTTTTAATCTCTTCTTCCTTACGTTTTTTTATTTTCTCCTTACGTTCTAATTCTGCATCATATTGTAATCTCCATAAACGCGATTCCTCCTGTTGTTTTTTCTCTTCTTGAGCGTAAATTTCAAGTTTTGCAATTATCCTTGCTAGTATTTCTTCAAGTTTTACCTTTCCGTCTCGCCATTCTTTTTCTCTGGAATACTTACCTACTTTAAGTATAAATTCTCCTGTTGGAACATATTGTGAAAAACTATGTTCTGTTGTGGGAGGTACTCTTTTCGTTGCTTCCCTGAGGTGAAACTCAATATAAATCCCATCGATTAAAACACAAGTTGCGTAATTATTTTTTGCAATAGTATGACCTCTATAACGTAACAACTTGGTAAAGGCATCCATAAAACACAATGCCCTTTCACGATGTTTATCACCTACCCTTATTGGATAACGCAACTTTTTATATTTATCATAAAACACATTACCTTTACTTTCAGCCCAATACTCCTTGGTCTGCACAGTCAATAGGTCTGGTTTATTAATTTTATTTGGAACCACTAAAGGAGCCTTGGGATCATTTTCGATTTCTTTGGTTCTTATGGTTAAAGGGGTTTGGTCCAAGTTTACAGAATTCCCTTCTTCTCGTATCGTTAAAACAATTTTATCTACACCGCCAAAGACAGGATTAAACATTGTTTTGTTGATTTTTTTATTGAATTTCAGCCTCATCCAATATCCTCCATCCGGCATGGGGATTTCAAATTGTTTACACAATTTTTTTATTCCTTCAGTTGAAAGTGCATATTCTTGAATGAGCTTTGATACTGGCGTAGACCATACTTTATCGTATAATTCTTTTCTAGTTAATTCGATAGTTTCCATAGGTTTAACACTTTAAAGGACTGTATTAAAGATACAAAATGTTGACTAAAAACGAATTAATCAATTTGAATTAAACGGAAAAAAAGTTTAAAATATTTAGTTAGAGCTAAATTTTGGCAATTAATTTTATCGATAAAATCTTCAATAATTACATAATTCAAAACATAAAAATCTACTTTCTCATATCTTATTTTATGTTTTCTATCGACAAAAATTATTTTACAGTTCAAATTACAGGTAATTTAACTCCTAATTAAATACCTTATAATAAGGCTCTATCTTACGCTTTTTATTATCTATTTGAGTTAAAGACAATTCATCAATCCCATTTTCCATATCAGGATAAATAATCAAGCAGTCAATATTTCTATCGTCTGTAACATTTAATTCGTTCTTACTTTGTTTAAACATGCATAACCGGCTACTTGCCGAAAGTCTTCATGTAAATGACCGTTTTGGTAATGCAATTTGTTTTTGCATCGATTACCATTTGAAAATTAGGCTTTGAAACCAAAATATCCAATGCATTACTATAAGTAGAAAACTGATAATGAATTTCCTTTTTATCGGCTGGATTGGCTTCAATCATCTTTCTATACACATATAACTCGAACAATCGCGGCATATCTATCCAAAGGGGTGGTGTTGCCACTTTTTGAGTAGTAGTTTGTGTAATATTATCTGCGAATTTTTTCAGGATACAAAATCCACTTCGTAAATATTCACTTTAATGTATTCCTCTAATTGCCTAAGAAATTCATCCTTTGTAGGTGTAAGTTCCTCATTAAAAGTATAACTATAAAAATACAAAAGTTCTAAAACATCTTCTTTGGTAGTAGCCAATACATCTAAATATTTCACATTACGCCAAAAACAAAAATAATCTTCATCATAGTAATCGTCTGTTTCTGCCAAAACCTTTTTTTGAAAAGGAAATCCTTCGACTTCATAATTTTTACTTTCGCAATAAGAAACTATTAAATTTAGAACAGCACTTTCATAAATTTCTGCAGTGGTAAAATCCTCTACATCACCTGGAACAAGCTTCCATTGTTCGTAATATTGTAGTATTTCAGCTTTAATTTCGTCTATTTTCATCTATTTATTCAAATTTCCAGTTTACTTCACCCAAGTTTAATACACCATTCATTTCTATTTCAAGCCAATCTCCAAATTCTAAGCAGCATAATGTAATTTTACATCCTGATAAGCTATCTGATTTTGCATTGATTTCTGCTCCTCTTCTTTGATGTACTTTTAATTTTTCGAATTGTTCATCTGAGAGTTCGATACTAATTATTTTCATACTTTTAGTTTTAAAGCCAATTTAGCCACTCATTTTGTGTGCAATAAGGAACATTGTTTAGGTCACATATTTCCATAGTGTGTCCGGTACCTCCCTTTTTTGGGTTGTCTACATCATCATAAAAGAAAGCGAAACTAGTTGGTGGAATACCAGAATTCGTACCTGTAACTTTTACTGTGTCACGGATGATGTAAGCTGCTTTGATGGAAAATCGATCTTTGGCACCACCAACATATTTGTCAATCAGCGCTTTTGTTTTTTTATTACTTTTTGACTGATAAACGACTTCCGATTCGTTTACCAAATCAATTTGATCCAACGAAATGGTTTCATAAGCCTTGTTTTGTTTTTCGCGATGGTTATCATAAGGCGTTATTACTTGTAAACGATCGGGTGCCACTTGTAATACACCTTGTGAAAAGTAAAAATCGGCTCCCTCGGCATTACCACTTCTGAACGTAACCAAAGGCAAGTGTGTCGCTAAAAGAGTTCCAAATTGAATCAATTTTTCTTTATCCTGTTCTAAAACGTTTCGCTTGCCTTCAAGAAGGATAATGGTGTTTTTGGAATTGAATTGGTTAATAAAATCATTAAGTGTCATACGGTTATTTTTTAATTAGGTTCAAAAATAGTGCTTCACAACGCCAAAGTATGGCGTTTTGATATTAATTTCCAAAGCCTACTGCTTTTCTCAATTTAGGTTCATAATAATTAATAGTATCAAAATTAAAAATATCTGCCACGGATAAGGGTTGCTCAACCTCTACATTTTGACCTAATGCATTCAATAAAAAGTTGGTTCGATCAAGGGTAAGTGGCTTGAATTCATAGATTACAGAAAGTCTACCTTTACGTAGTAGTGCTGTATCTATATTTTTGACATCCGTATTAAAAGTAGCAATAATCTGAATACCAAGGCTTTCTCCCAACAACCCATCAGTTAAGTTTAGTAACATGGAAAGATTTGAATTTCGTACTTCTGCACGAGAAGAGATCAATTCTTCTGCGTCTTCTATTACTAACACAGAATTCCTGTTTTCCAATAGAAAGGGAGTCATACTGAGATTATCCAGCTCACCAGCCATTTTTGGGGAAATGAAAATTACTTTTTTATTCAATTGGTGGATTAAATATTTTATGTAGGTGCTTTTTCCAGTACCAGGTTGACCATGAAAAAGATAGAGTCCATTCGTATCTTTCTTTCTAAGTTGTCTCACCATTTTTTTATGAATGTCAATAAAATCTTCATTGTAATGGATGTTGAAATCAATTTTGGGCTTTTTGATGAAAATTTCTCTTGTGACTAATTCTCCGTTTTGAGCAATGATTAAGCTAATATCAGTAGTCTTTTTTGGTATTTTGACAAACCTTTTACAGGCTTCAAAAAGGATATTTGCTTCCGTTTCCTGTTCTTTTGTAAAAAGGATGTAAATACTACTGCGTTCTACATTAATTAATATATTTTGTTCAAGAAAATAGAAATGATCAATATGTTTTAGTTCTCTTTTTTGGCCATCATAGCGCTGTTTGTAGTGTTGTTTGACAATCTGGTCTTTATAATTGGTTTCAAACCAATTCCTAAACGAATCAATTGTAATAAAATACAAGGATTTAATATTCGGTAAAGCATTGTAATACCCTAAATACATCCGAAGGTAGTCTACATACGTAGGATTAGCATCCAATATTCCGTAATTGCAGTTTTGGAGCGTCAATTCGCTTGTGATTTCAACATCATTTTTAAAAGTATCCATAATTTATCTTTTTAGAATTAGGACAAAATTATTTTGGTACACTGCCAAAACATGACAAAATATTTTTAATTTAGTTGATATCACAAAATTTCTATTTTAGTTTACTACCGTCACGTATTGACAGACCAAAGCCTTACTTTTGAAAAAATAAATCAAATTACTATGTCGAAACTAATGTATTTTAAGAGGTATTTGTACGTGATCGACTGTTTGCGCAGTCGGTCTAGTAGCTTCGAGGAGTTGCAGGGTTATATATTGAAAAAACTTGATAATGATGATATCGCTACTCCTTTTGAGTATTCTGTACGTACTTTTGAGCGAGACAAGAAAGATATAGAAAAACTCTTTGGGATTAGGGTGGTATATGATCGGAAAGATAAAACTTATGCTATTGATGATACTCAAATAGAGGACCAATCCATAACCCGATTAATGGATGCTTTTTCGATTCATCACGCCTTACAAGCAGGGAATAAATTGTCTCCAAGTGTGTTTCTCGAAAAACGAAAATCGTTGGGAACGGAGCACATTCATGGGCTACTTCATGCTATTCAGAATCGATTTGTACTACAATTTACCCATCAAAAACATTGGGATGATTTTAGTACCCAAAGAGAGGTATATCCCATCGCCATTAAAGAAGCGCAACAAAGATGGTACTTGGTTGCTTTAGATAAAAAAGACGAAACGGTAAAAACTTTTGGATTAGACCGCATCACCAAACTAAAAATTACCGATTCTAAGTTCAAACCTGTAAAATACAACGTAGAAAAAGAGTTCCAACATGCTTTTGGAATAGAAACCTACGCTCCTGTTCAAAAAATCGTGTTGGAATTTTCATGGCAACAAGGCAACTATATCAAGAGTTTTCCGTTGCATGAATCCCAACAAATTATTGAGAAAACCAATACTAAAGTGATCATAGAACTTAACATCCGTACCACCAATGATTTCGTAATGGAGCTTTTGAAATACGGTTCGGAAGTGAAAGTTTTAGAGCCAATTTCACTACAAAACGAAATTAAAGACAGAATTTTAGCTACTAGTGCCTTGTACCAATAAGGATTAAAGGAAGAAGTGATTATATTGATTTATTCAATAATTATAGCTTACTCTCGTTTCACTAATCTTTTAGAAAAAGAGTAAAAATAGTTATTAACTAGTAATTTACGGTTTTCGGCTACATATTATTGGTTTGTCGGTTGACATACCAAAAACTATTTCAATATACCCCAATCGTATTTTTATCATATCAAACGTAACACTATATAACGAGGCTTCTCGTATGCGTTCGAACTGACTAATGCACTATTTTAAATAAATTATTGATTTTATTTTTCGGTTTATTTTGTAAAGGCTACCCTCGAGAACTGTCCGTAATTTTTAATCAGAAATGGAGGTGGCCAATTTGTAATGGATTTTGTAACTGTTGCTTGGAAGATAACACATTACTTTGGACACAGATTGCAAATCCGCCTATCTTTGCTTCCCGATCTGCTATGGAATTATTTTAGATGTTTTTTTATTGCAGAGTAAACTATATGCTTACGTTTTCTCACTTGATGATTAAACGTTTCACTTCCAAATATATCGATACATCTTTTTATGTATCCCATATAATTAGAATTATTTCTTTTAGGAGAATACTCAGATGAAATCATAGAATACTCACCTCTTTCATTATATTCCAAGACTGTTTTATTGCGCTGATTTTGCTTTAGTTCTTTATTTTCAGAATCTAATTCTCGTAAAGGTTTATTATAAAGCTTTTTAATTTGATTGATATAGATTGCTCTTTTTTGAAGGGGATCATTTGCAATGATTTTATTAACCCTATTTGCTCTTCTTTTGACTATACTAATTAATCTTCTGTAGTATTTGGCTAAGTTTGTTGATTTTACAACCACATTATGGCCCCTAAACTCAAAACCAAGATAAATTAAAGGAGAACCTATTGAATGAGTTTTATCTCTATTTATTTTAACAGAAGTTAGTCTACTTTGACCTATTCTATTGTATTTGAATTGCTTAAAGATGAACGTTTCCGTTTTTTCAGTGCTTATTTTTACTTCGCTTTCTAGAATTAAGTTTTCAACAAATTCTTTTGTAAAATCAATATCTTCAGCTTTGCATATTAGAATAATATCATCAGAATATCTTCGATAAAATGCACCTCTTTTATCAACCAAATCTAAAATTATGGATTTATCAAAATCGAATAAATAAATATTCGCTAAAACGGCGCTAACAGGAAGTCCTTGAGGAATTCCTATTTTAATTTTTTTGCCATTTGAACAAGTTTTTCGGAAAGGATTATTATAAACCCTTAGCTTTCCTTGTTGAATATGATCCCTAAAATCTTCATTTGACTCAAAAAAACATTTAAAACCTTTTACTCTTCTAATTTTGGCTAGTTTGCCTTCATCAAAACCTGATTTCCTTGAAGATTTTGATTTTCTTTTTCTTAAATCATCTAAAAGTACATAGTTGAAATTTGTACAAGATTTAAAAACATTATAATGATCATTCGGCAGTTTTTCCTGATCAATTATAAAAGACCATTTTTGTTTCAGAATATTATGGTCTAAGGAAGAAAAAAAACCTTTAATATCAAAAGTTAAAACAGCAACCTCTTCATTTATCAGGGCTCTTTTTTTAATCTCATCAAAAACATCTTTTGCAAAATGGATCGTACTTTTTCCTTTATCACTAGCCCCTTCAATTTTGAGTTTACGATAAGCTGTAACACTTTCTGACAATCCAGAAATTTGACTTAATTTTTCCTCATATTTACTATTCAACTGTTGTGCATAATACCCATAAACTAAAGCATCATAATGACTAGCATAATGCAAAGGTCTGGACTTAGCCGTCTTTTCAGTTTTGTTAGTTTCTTTGTTTTTATGCTTATGTGAACGACCTTTTGTGGAGTGTTTGATACTATCAGCTTTTTTATATTTTCTCTCTTGAATAAAGGAATGAATTAATGGGTAGAAAGCATATTTCGACACGAAATCCTTATTTTCAATTTGACTTTTATAAACACGCCAATTTTCTCCAATCTTTAAACTTGGAGATAAGTGTAAGTAACCTTTGTTTTTTAACCAATCAGGGATTTGTGTCATTTTGCGATAAAAAAACCTTGTGCATGAAGCCTAGCAATAATGATATTTATTTTACATAACACTCCTAAGAGCCGGACTAGTACCCAATTACTGAGTCATTGTATTTATTCGTAAAGAATGTAGAAATTATGACAGTACAATTTGATTTGACTCAAATATTTACATGTGGCATAGTATTAGCTACATACATCATGACAGGTGGAAACCCATCAGATTTAATAAATTTTGAACCTGAATATCTTAAACATTCAGTAAAGCAAAATGCCCTTTAGTCCTAACTAGTTGTAAAAAATCTGCTTTTTTGCACAAGGTTAGCAAATATAGGATTTTATTGATTAAGTTTGTTTTAAAAACTAATCAAACCTATGTCATATATAAAAATTGGAGATATTTTTTCACTTAAGAATCACCCTTATACTACCGAAAACACTCAAATTAAAATATCTGCACTCGCTCAGATGACACCTCCTCTATTAGTCGTTACAGAAATATTAAATAGCTCTAATGAGTACGATACCGAAACAGGTGAGAAGAAATCTAAGCAAGTAAAGTGTATTTTTTATTCTCATAAAACTCATAAATTCGAGACTTATTGGTTTAATCCCGATCAATTAAAAGCTATTAAAAAAAAGTATGAAATTAATGGTGATTCCATTAATCTTCATGAAAAATCAGGTGAAGTAAATACAAAAGATGAGATTGATTTGAATAATCTAGGAATTGAAGCACCTAAAAATGAATCTCTATTTAAATTAAAAAAGCACTATTTAAATCGTCAAGTGATTTTGAAGTCTTGTGATTATGAGCTTGGAAAACAAAAATCAACATTTGAAGAAAAAGAGAACAAGTCTTCCCAAAAAATTTCTGCACATTTAGATTTTCTTCCACCTGTATTAACCGTAATTGATGTTAAAAAAAACGAAGATAAAATAGCATATAACCCCAAGACTGGAAATCAGAAGAAAATAAGTTCATTTTTTTTATTAAAATGCAAATGGTACAACCCTTCATCAGGTGGTTTTTCTGAAGATTTTTTACCCATCGAAGCGGTCGAAATAATTCCGGATGTATTATCGATTGATAATGTAAAAACTTTAATTGCAGATAAAAGTTTATTTCGTTTAGATTTAGAAAAACCCATAGAGCTTGAAGGCGGTAATAAAATATATCATACTTATATTCAAGCAACCGATTTGGTATTTAATCACTATAAATACAAATTGAAATATTTTGACCTTTTTAAGAATAAATATTCTGAAACAGATTTATCTGAAGTTGATTTCAAAAGGAACCAAATTAGTTTTGATGATTTTATTTTAGAAAAAGTACCGGAATATAAAAATGATAAACAAGATTTTACATCTGTCAAAGATTATGAGTTTGAAATAGATAAATTTTATAGGATAACATATAATGATGTTATGGGTAAGGTGACAAGAAGAGTCATTTTTATTAAGGAATTTATTAAGGAAAAAATCGTGATAGCCGATTGCTTACTGCGAAACGGAGAAGAGAGACATTTCAGAATTAAGGATGGGATATTAAAAATTGAGGCATTAAATTCTGTTTTTTTTGAAGATCTTGATGAAGAAGAATAATAAGAAAATGTTTCATTTGTAAAAACCAACAAGAAAATTAAATTAGAAAGCGGATGATTTTAAATCTTTCGCTTTTTAATTATGCGTTCCATACACACTATTCCCCGCACCATAATAATTAGAATAAATATGCTGATAAACCGTAACCGTTTTAAGGCTTACTTCTTCGTCGGTATACACTTCTTGAGGAAGCCATAGTAATTGATTGTAAATCTCACTTTTTACTTGTGCTGTAACTTCTCTTTTTTCTCTCCAACGATCAATTTTTAATTTCTCAGCTTTGAGTTTTTCAAGTGTTTCCTGAGCTACTTTTTTTACTTGTTTTAGATCTTTGCCTTCTAATTCTTTTCCTTCACGTAGCAAATCAAAAATGGCTAAAGTTTCTTGGTCTTTTAAGTTTTCTCTAATGTTTCTTTGCTCTTCAAAAGTCAAATCTGCCACATAATTACTCAGTTTGTCAAAGGTAGCCATGGTATCTTCTAAGGATTTTCCTTTGTTGTATTCTTCGACTATCTCTTTGTACCTTTCGTAAAAATCCAAACGCAACGGATTTTCTTTGAGCATTTGTTGCAATTTTTTATCTATAGCTTGTTGCAAATCAAAGACTAAGGCTTTTTTATGTGGTGCTTTTGCAAAAGCAGCTTTCAACTTTTCAAAATCCAGTTTACTTAAATCAACATAAATTTCATCCTTGGACTCTTTGATTTCACTTTTTTCCAAATGGACACTCTCGTTTACAATGTTTTGCAATTGCATCATAATCTCAGTCACATCTGCCGATTTCACGTTTTGATTTAGCAAACTGTAAATGGCGTCAATAGCATTGAACTGTTTAATGTACGGTTTTGCTTCTTCTTCTGGAAACAAGGCTTTGTATTTTCTAAAAACAGAACGAGCCATCATTTCAAAACTGGTTCGGGTGGTTTCGTTTAAGCTGATACAATCAGCTGCTTTATTAAGCAAACCAATTTTTTCCATTGGTTTAACATTGAATAAATCTGAAAGTTTAAAACCTAAGGTTTGTAAATAGTCTTTGACTTCTTTGATTGCCAATTTTAACTCTTTTTCTAGATCGCCAATTTCTTCAACGGCTTTTCCGCTGTCAGCTCCTTTACCTTTACCACCTTCTCCGTACACAGAATACGCCTGTTCCAATTTTTTGTAAACGTTTCCGTAATCCACGATCAAACCATTTTCTTTTTCATCATCGTATACGCGATTCGCCCTTGCAATGGTTTGCATGAGTGTATGTCCTTTGATAGGCTTGTCCAAATAAACCGTTGATACGCATTGTGCATCAAAACCGGTAATCCACATCGCACAAACAATCGCCAGACGGAAAGGATTTTCGGAATCTTTGAATTCTTTTTCGAGATTACGCTCCACCATTTTACGACGGTGTTGCTCAATGTCTAAATTCATTTTACGGAATTTATCCACTTCATTTTGCTCACTGCTGACCACAACGCAAACTTCAGTTTCGGTAACCTTATTGAATTTTCTTTGTAATTCTTGTGCTTCTTGTTGGTCTTGTGTTTTGGCAATACGATCTTCGAGTTCTTTTAAATACAGCGGCCAATATTTCATAACCAAATGATGCATACGCACGGCCGTTGGTTTGTCAAGTGCCACATACATTGCCTTTCCTTGATAGCCTCTATCGTTGAAATGCCAAACGAGGTCTTTTGCAATAGCATCTAAACGTTTTTCGGCGGTAAGAATCGGGTAGTTTTTTTGAAATAAATAGGCTAATTTTTTCTTTTTGTCCTCCTCAAGATTTTCATCTTCCAAAACCTCAGCCATTTTTTCATCTAGCTCTGGATTATCAATTCCAAGTTTTTCACCTCTATTGATATAAAGTAACGGCAATGTTGCATCATCTTCAATAGCTCTTTTGAAATCATACACCGAAACATAGCCACCAAAAATATCTTTTGTAAATTCTTCTTCGCCTTTGATGATAGGAGTTCCTGTGAAACCTAAGTAGGAAGCATTTGGTAAACCAAAGAAACGCATGTTTCTGGCATAGGTTCCGCCTTGTGTACGGTGCGCTTCATCTGAAATTACGATGATGTTTTTACGATTGGTAATCAGTGGATATTCTGTTTCTTTTTCGGGATCAATAGAGAATTTATGAATTAAAGTAAAAACATACCGGTGATTTTCAGCGAGTAATTCCCTAAGATGATCACGTCCTGTAAGTCCGGGTTTATTTCCCGCAACGATATGTTTATCATTTACAATTCCAGCTCCTGAGAAGGTATCGTATAATTGATTTTCTAATTCGGTACGGTCAACCGCGATAAGGAAAGTGTAGGCACCACCAAATTTTCGGTGTACTTTTTCACATAGAAAAACCATTGAATACGACTTTCCACTGCCTTGTGTATGCCAGTAGACTCCCAACTTTCCTTGAAGGTCTTCGATGTTACGCACATTTTCCAAGACTTTGTTTACCCCGATATATTGGTGGTTTTTGGCCATTAATTTCACAACCTCACCACTACTTTCATCAAATAATAAAAAGTTTTCGAACAAATCCATCAAACGATGTGGTGCGCAGGTTCCGCGAAGCATGGTGTCTAAACTAACCACTCCTTCTTGCTCTTCCTCAATACGTTTCCAATCCAGAAAGAATTTGTACGGACTCGTCACGGTTCCTACCTTGCTAGCTACGCCATTACTCAATATGATGAAAGCATTGGTATGAAAAACGTGTACAATAGTGTCTTTATAATCTTTGATGTTGTCATTGTAGGCATTGCGTAAATCGCTGTGGTGGCCTTTTAGTTCAAAGAAAACTAAGGGAACACCATTTACAAATCCAATTACATCCGGACGGCGGCTGTATAATTCGCCCACGATTTCTAATTGTCGAACCGCTAGAAAATCATTGTTAGCATAATTGTTATAATCAAAAATCTTGAGTTTTTTCTTTACCAATTCACCGCTATCGTTAGTATAGACTACAGGAATCCCGTTTTTGAGTACGTCATATTTTTCTTTGTTGATACTGGCCAAGGTTTTGTCGGCCACTTTTTGAGCCAGCATTTCATACGCCTGTTCATAGACTGAAGGGGGTAAATCAGGATTTAAGGCAGCTAAAGCTTGGATCACATAGCGTTTTAGAATCACTTCTGATTTGTTCTCACGGCCTAATAGACCATGCTCGCCGAAGGATTCTTTTGTCCATGCGGTGACTACTTTCCAACCCAACTCTTCCAATACATCATGAGTGGCTTGTTCTATGAGGGCGTCTTCTGAATATTCGTAGCTCATATCTGTTCTATTAATTACTTACCGCACTATTTTCAAACTTAAAAATAAGTTCTTCAATACGGGATAAAAATTCATTTTCACTTTGGGCAATCTTTTGCATACTCATTTCTCTTTTAATGTAAATTCCATCAACAATGAAAGAATGTGCGTTGTTTTCATTTCCGAAAAGACTATTTGAATGTGCCATTTCTGTATTTATTTTTTCAGAAAAAGGATATAGTAATCCACCGAATAGCACATTGGGTTGGTAATATTGTATATACGAGTGTATCTGATAAAAATCGCTTCTATCCACGTCTTTTTTTATACTTCTCATTTTTTTAAATTTAGCATCAAAAACGATAATTTCATTCGTCTCTTTATGCTTCATTACCAAATCCGGAAACATTCTACGACCATAAAACAAATTAGAATAAACATGTAATTCTTCTTGGCCAGTTACGTACCAGTCTGTAAAATGCCTGCTCAAAAGTTTTTCAAGATACACTTCAAACAATTGAGAGATATCGAATAAATAGCCTGTTGTTGCTAAGTTGTCCTTTTGATTTAAAGTTTCTAAACTCTGATCTTTTAAAATAATTTCAGCGTAGGCTAATACATTTTTAAAAGTACCAAACATTGGGTTTTGAAGCACACTATTTTTTTTTGCTTTTTCTAAAGTTGTGTGCTGGGCATAAACGCCAGAATAATTTTGTTTTAACAACTGGTAGATACCATGAATTTTTCTATGTATTTCTTTTCCAAAACTTTGTTCTAGTTTTTTACATGCAAGGTATAAAACATCAATAATTTCTTGAACATATACTTGTTCTCTGAACGAAGTTGTTAGTTTACCTTGAAAGGGAAAATCATGTTTTAAATAGGCACTCACATCAATTTTTCCTCTTACTTTATGGCTGCGCTGGGTTTGTGTTTGATAGACTTTGGGTAAGCCCATTACCGAAGCTTTTTCTAAAGATTGAATAAACAAATAGGCAATAATATTTTGGAACTCGTTCGTTTCTTTTGATTTTGATGCTTTTGCTTCTTGATTGTCAATATAGACATCATTGATGAAGTTTAACATTCTTTTCAAAAACGTTTCTCCGTAAGCGGTTGAAATATTGAACTGACAACCTTTATGATATAAAACGCCCGCAAATAATCCTGTTTGAATGATGTATTTACGACCATCCGTTGGATGCTCTTTTGCATACAACTTCACAATAAGTTGCTCGTCTTCGTCAAGTTTATTGCGACTGTTTTTAAATCCGAAAATTTGAACTTGTTCTAAGGTTGTGTTTTTGGAAGTAAACTCATATGTAGAAGCAAATAAATTGTTTTTTAAATACTCCATTTCCTTAGCTGTACGTACACCAAATTTGTCCTTTAGCTGTATTTCAGTTAAAGAGTCTTCTTCATAAAAATTATGATTTGTGGGTACGGTGATGCGCATTAGACTTTTGCTTTAAATGGTTTTATAAATTCTTCTAAAGCATTTTGCAATTTGTTGTCTAATTCACTTTCGGCAAACATTGCTCTTAGGTATTCCTTAAGTGTAGGACTTAAATGCAATTGGAACAAACTTTCTAAATTTTTAGTAGTGATTTCTTTTCTACTAGCCATAGCAGTCATCTTCATGAAAAAGGAATGTCCGAATTCATACGATTTTCCTAAACCTAGTTTTGTATTGATATAATAATTTAAATTGCGACATGCTTTTACATAGGTTTCGATATTAGAAAAATCATCTCCGTTTTTAAACTTTGTTTCTTCGATAACCTCATAATCACAGTCCTTGCGAATCCATTTGAATCTTCGGCGTAAAGCCAAATCAAAAGCATCAATACTTTTATCAACATCGTTCATCATTCCGATAAAGAATACATTATTTGGAACTCCAAAATAAGCATTGCCTTCGTGAAAATGATACGCTAAAACTTCTTTAGAGGCATCGTCATTTATCATTTCTTCTATTAAAGTAGAATATTGGGTTTTGATTAGATTTTCAAGACTAGCTTTTTTAACATCATGGCGGTAGCCTTTTTCCAAACACAATAAAGTTTCACCAAAAACCGAGGAAAGGTTGGCTCTGTTGATTTCATCGACTACGAAATAATACTCCTTATTTGGATTTGCTTTGGCTCTTTTGCAAAAACGTTTAAATATACCATCGACCAATTCAAACTTAATATTTCCGTCTGGTGTTACACCTTTAGGCTTGATACCTTCAATAAAATCTTCGTAGGTAAAGGAAGGATGAAACTGCAAAAACTCATAACGACTGCGATCTCCTTGGCAAATAAAATCCAAACTTTGTTTTACCGCATAGGTCTTGCCTGTTCCGGGAGGGCCGTACAATATTACATTTGGTGTGTTTTTATCGGCAATACTTTGGGTGTTGGCATACTTCCATAAAAACCGAGACAGTAAAATTGATTCTACTACATCATCTTTATCTATAGCTAAGATTTGATTAGCTACCAGTCTTATTTCATGGTTTTTACCTAGATTGGAAGTTTCTTCAGTACCTACAAATTCTGTATGTAAAACATCTATTATGTTATCCGAATAGATAAATAGAAACTCGTCTGTCTTGTCTAATACAGCCATTTTGCGGAGTACTTGTTTGGCAGCATAATCACTTTTTTCAACTAATTCTACCTTTTCTCGACTGTCCGTTGTATTTACAATTTTCTCTAAAATAGGCTTAACCTTACTGTTAAAATATAATAGTGATTTATCATGCTCGTTTTTATTTTCGCCTTTATCACCTTGTTTTAGCTCTGTTCGAATAGTGTAGGTTTTTCCGTCACTGTTTAATTTAATCTCAAAATTATTGGAATTGCCTGGTTTTGAAGATCCAAAAACGGTTTTGGTTTCTCTTTCTAAAAAATTACATAAATAACCCCCAGGCATAGTTGCCGTTACCGCATCTTTACGATTAGTATATTCGTCAAGACTTAAACTACCATCTTCAATTTTAGTTTTGTATTGTTGCCATTCTGCAGACAATTTTTGAGCTTCATTTTTAGCCCATTCAAGACCTTTCAAATTATAGCTGTCTTTAAAGTTTTTCCACATGCTCTTTATTTCCGACTGCCTTTCTGAACTCAGCTTTATATTTTCCATAAGTGTTTTTCTTATTGTGATTTTGTACCACTCTCTAATAAAATCATTTGTGGCATTATTACCTTGACATTTTGTTAAAGTACCAGGTGCTTGCAAGTAATTTACATCATATTTATCGATGAGATTCTTTTTCAGACCCTCCATGGAAGCGTCATATATAGCTATGATATCTATTTTTCTTCTTAGATTGAACCAATCGAAATCATCATCGGTATTTTGTTCTAAAAAGGCCTTACTTTCAACTTTTACCAATGCTACAGGAGTAATAGTGTCACGTACCATGACAATATCTCCAATTTGCATTTCTTTTTCAAATATTTCGGGTGCACCGCTAGGATTTCCGTTTTTATCATTCCATGCATCACCCAAACCAATTACTTTCTTTTGACTAAGAATTTCTATAATACGTGTTTTAGTAAATTTCCCTCGATTATTAGGATGTAATTGTATGTGCCAGTAATTCATACTTTTTCGGTAATTTGTAATGTTTCTATTTGTAATTTATCCACATCAATCATCCCGCTCATTAACCTTAGCGTTCTCATTTAGATTTTGATTTATTCTAATTTCTCATTTTTTCCAAAGTCAATCTTAGTACTTCTTCATCAATATCATCGCTGATTTGCAACAGGGGTGATTGGTCTAAATGATTAAAATCTATAAAGATATCTTTATAAACGCTTATAAATTTTTCTGGATTTTCAACTTCGTGAGTTTTGATATAATCTATTGCTTGTGCCTCAGCAATTATCGGATTGATGTAAAAATAAAAATCTTCATCTTCCATCGCTTGCTCAAAATTATGGTAATTTTCAGCGATGACGTCAGCAAATCCGAACGTAAATATATTTTTGAAATTTTCAGATTTATTTTTCATTACTGTTTGATCAAATGCCCAAGCATAAGCTTTACAGTAACTATCAGAATATAGGCCAGCTGCTTTCTCATTTGCATATATTTGGGAAAACAGAAATGACTTCCCTTTTGCTAACTCCCCCTTAAAAGCCTCCATATAGATACCTGACTTCTCGATACCTCCTGCGGGACTTCTATGTCCTACATCAATCAAATTAACATAGTAGTTTACCTGTATGGAATCTGTAATTCCTAAGGATTTACAATGTATGATCAGTTCATTCTGAGCCCATAAAGGGTCAATTTTTTTTATGTCGTGATATGTATTGTATATAATAGCATCTTCTTCTTCACAAGAAAACGCAAACTCATGTGCCCATTTGGCCGAATGTCCTTTGTGAAGCTGTTCCAAAAAGACAGGCATATAAAATTCAAAACAAAAATGTAAGGCTCGTTCTGCAGGTGTGCCTTCCTCATCCTCATTTCCAATATAATCATCGCACGCCTGATTGTATTGTACGATAAAGTAGTCTACAAACTCAGCATCTCCTTTAACTTCAGCATAGGCTTTAACCAATTCTTCTACTGTATGTTGGGCATATAACGGTGTTTCCATGATTAGGTGTTTTGTAATTCTTTAGGTTCCTTATTTTGTATAAAAATGTTCTCCACATCAATCATCCCGCTCATTAACCGTGGTAATAAAATATCGCGCGCTTCTTTGAGAAGGCGGTTTTGGTTATTTAAAGAGTATTTAAAATTGAATAATGGAGTCATGCTCTCATTAAAACTAACTAATAATTCTTCATTAGCAAATATATCTTTATAACCTCTTATAAAAGATAAACTATAAAACTTTTGAGCAACTCCAGCAGCTTGATTGTCTAATTTATTCTTGGTATTCTGATTTGATAAATAACAGTATAAGAAGTAATCAAAGCCTTCTTTCTTCTTAAAAATGACAACATTTTTACAACTATATTCGAAATCTTCTGTAACAACACCAATACTACCAAGTGTTCCAATATTTGAGAATAATAAATCACCTTTTGAAAGCCCACTTCTTTTTTTAATTTTTTCATGGTCAAGTTCACTAATTAGATAAGCTGTTTCAAAATTTATAAATCCATCATTAATATGCTTACCCGTTATTAATTTAATTCCATTTTCAACTTGTTTTGGAGAATCATGAGTTCCATCTGTTATTTTATCGCATAAATATTCTAATGTGTTTTCACACCACCCCTCCGGCAATCCCGTCACTTCATCAAACACCGCCGTTTCATAACCCGGGAAACGCATTTTTACAAACCATTCCTCATAGGTTAGTTGCGCTTTTTCTTCCAATAATTTGATGCGTTTCAGGTTGTTCTCGATCAAATCATCATAGGATGATAAAATGGAAGCTATTTTGCGTTGGGTTTGAAGTGGGGGAGTAATACAAGGAAGACTTTTTATCATTCCTAAACTAAGAAAACTTTGAGCAACACCACTTTTTATACTATCAATAGATTTTTGAAAATATTCACTTTTTATCCAATAATAAAGATATTTAGGTAATATTATTTCCTGTTTTGGTCGTAAGATTGATACACTACTTGATAAACCAAACAAATCATTTTCTTTTACAACATAAGGAGCTCCCATTGAACCAATGATACTTAATAAAACATCATTGTAATTTGGCTTTGTCAAAGCTTTAGAATTTTGGTTGAAATATTTCATGAAATCATTTTCAGAGATATAATCCACTTTTTCTAATTTTAAACCATTTAAATCAAAGTTTTTTGAAGTCAAATACATTATACCCGATTCTTGCCTTTTTATGGATGCATGAGCACCATCACCAACTAAAGCGACATCATCTATTTTATATTCTTTCCAACCCTCTCTCATAATGCTACACTTTGAATTTGTTGCATCAATCGGTTGGCTTCTTCGTTCAAAGTAGCTAGTTCGCTGTGAATTTCGGTCATACGGCCTTGGTAATCAAAGTCCATATCTAGATCGACCACTACGCCTACATAACGGCCTGGAGTAAGACTGTAATCCTGCTCGGCTACTTCTTTCAAATCTACAATCTTGCACAAACCTTCTACATCTTCGTAATTTCCTGTTGAGAACTTTTCATTAAACCAAGTATTGCTCGGGCTTACTTCGGGTTGCTCCCCGCGAAACATTGCCATAATAGCGGTTAATCCTTCCAGTTGTTCTTCGCTAAAATCGTTGATGGTGGTGGTTACCTTACGGAATGTATTTCGCGCATCAATCATTAGGATTTTATTTTTGTTTTCGGGCTTTTTGCCTTTGTTGTAAAACCACACGTGGCAAGGCAACGAACGGGTATAAAAAAAGTTATTCCCTACCGAAACGATACATTCTACTGCACCCGTTTCAATGAGTTGTTGGCGGATGCGTTTTTCGGCATTTCCCGCATCGGTAGCCGAGGAAGCCATCACAAAACCAGCACGACCTGTAGCATTCAAATAGGAATAGAAATACTGCATCCACAGATAATTTCCGTTTCCAATAGATCCTGCACCCGTTAGTGGCGCTCCAAATGGAAGGCGTTCGTCTTCGGCTAGGAATTTGTTTTTGGCATCAATCTTATCCACATTAAAGGGAGGATTGGCCATTACAAAGTCGCACTTGCCAGTAAGGTTATGTGGGTTGGTATAAAAACTGTTGCTCTCTATGATTTTGCCTTCAATCCCGTGAATGGCTAAGTTCATTTTGGCTAGTTTGGCATTGTTGCTTTTGAGCTCGGTACCATAAACGGTAATGGCTTCATTGACACTTTTGCTTTCGTGATCTTGTATAAAATGAGCGGTTTGCACAAACATACCCCCAGAGCCACAAGCAGGATCATGAATGATTCCGTGATTGGGTTGTATGAAATTCACAATCAGGTTTACCAATGAGGGAGGCGTGAAAAATTCGCCCCCTTCTTGCGCACCCGCTCCTTGCATAGAGAATTTCATCAAGAAAAATTCGTAGATGCGTCCAAATACATCGCCTTTGGCATGACGAACCGCATCTTTATTAAATACGCGTACTAAATCGCGTAACAGTTTATCGTCAAATTCCTGATAGCTCTTAGGGAGGATACCGGCTAAATCGGGATATTCAGCCTCAATGAGTTTCATAGCATTGTTAATGGCATCGGCAATGTCCTCACTTTCGGGAAGTGCCGCTAGGAAATCGTATTTGGCTTTTTCGGGCAACATAATAGCACCTGCTGCGGCAAAGTCGTCTTTGATGGCTTCACGTTGCACACCTGTACGAGGATTTATAGGTAAAGAATTAGCAATGCTAATTTTGGCATCTTCGTAGCGGTTTTGCGCAAAACGAAGTAAAACCAAGCCTAATAAAGGATCTTTATACTCGGCAGCTGTTAATTTGGAATTTCCTCTTAGTTCATCGGCTGCATCCCACAGTTCTTTCTCTAAATTCTTTATTTGTTCTTGGGTCATTTTTTATTGTAAATCGTGTAGTAAATCTTTTTTTTGTTGAATGGCTAAAATATCGAATATTTAATTAAAAAGCTTGCGGAAAACCGTAAAGAAAGTAATAATTTTTAATTTAGTGCGATTAGGTATTATGTAAGATAAATAATAATACTTTCGTTTAGTCTAGCCAGTTATTTCTGCTATGTAAATACATTTGGAAAACTCATTTAAATACATTTGATAACCAATAACTTAGCATCAAGAACACAAAAAAAAATGAGAGTTTTTGAAAATAATATTTAAGAAATTATAGAAATTTATTTTCTATTATTAATCAAATTGATAACCACCTTCACCATCATATCCTTGTCGTCAGATTTTGATTCAGCAATCATCAAGGTAAGAGCCACCAAAGCATTGTCGTCAATCACCTTATTTCCCTGATAGTACAACAGCTTGTTGCGGTCTAAAAACCAAACAAATAGAAATGCGGCAATGCGTTTGTTGCCATCGGAAAAAGAATGGTTCTTCACCACAAAATACAAAAGATGCGCTGCTTTTTCTTCAACAGAAGTATACAATTCGATGCCGTCAAAGGTTTGGTAAATCGTCTCCAATGAACCTTTGAAAGAATCGTCCTTTTCATTACCAAACAAATGCGAGCCTCCGAACTTGGTTTTCAGTCCATTAATGGCATTTTTGGCTTCTGCATAGGAAATTCTGAAAACTTCCTTGTTGTCGGTTTTCCCAATTTTCAAAGTCTGATGATCGTATTGATCCAAAATATCCAATGCAAAAGCATAATCGCTAAGGACTTTCAAGAGTGCTTCAGCTTCATCTCCTGTGATACTTTTTGCCTTCACCACATTTTCCAGCAATTTTACCGTATGCTTCAAGTCCTGAAATTTATTTTCAGCTTCTTCTAGGCGTTTTTGGTTTATGGCATAGCCTTTTACTAGAAAGTCTTTCAGGCGTTGCGTAGCCCATTGGCGAAATTGGGTTCCTTGTTTTGATTTTACGCGGTAACCAACTGATATGATTACATCGAGGTTGTAGAAATTTGTGGTCGTTTCCTGCGTTTTTCCCTTTATGGCACCATGCTGGGTGGTATGTGCAAATTTTGCACATACCACTTTTTCTTCTAATTCACCCTCTGTAAATATATTGCGAATATGTTTAGAAATAACCGTCCTGTCTTTATGGAATAAATCTGCCAATTGAGCTTGTGAAAGCCAAACCGTTTCCTGTTCAAACAAAACTTTTACCTCTGTCTGATTATCTTTCGTTGTAAATATTTCTATTTGTTTTTCCATTAAACTGAAATTTTATATTGACAAAAATGATCTTTTAACCGAGGGGGTGCCCAATAGTTGAATTGGGTTCCATGTTTGACCGTATAAAAAAACAGCTAAAATATGGAAAATAATAGCAAATGAGTAGCTGTTCATTTTTTTACACTGTTCATGTAACATGAACACTTTTGCTTAGTGAACGCTGATTCTGAAAAACGAAAATTCTACACCAGATTTTAATTGCAATTCGTCTGTGTTTTAAAAACATTTCAATGAATTTCCGATTCTATTTCAAGAGACATTCAGAATACAATAAACAGAATAATTTTGCCAAAAGAACTAGGAAGTAAAAAACATTTATTTTTGAGCGTAAAACACTACGAGATCTATTAAAAAACACCCTGAAAAACGAACAAACCCCTATAAACACTAGGATCTAATTTTCCCAAACAAAAATTAGCACAAAAATTAGCCTGAAAAAATTCCTTTTTTAAACGAAGCCAAAACCCACAAAAAATTAACCAAAGAAAGAATTATTGTACTAACAACTTCTTAAAACCTTGAACTACAAGGTATAAAATTAAGATTAATTACGAGAAAGACAACAATTGATGTGTTTTTATCAAAAAAATAACTAATTTTACAATAAAAATATAATTTGATGTACCTAAACTGTACCTCATAACCTCTTAAGTACTGTAAAATAAAGATTTCTAAATTCTGTATCGGCAAGTAAATGACCCCACAAGATATAATCGGAACCTACTCCATTTCAGGAAGCAATCAGGAAGCGAACAATGCTATTACTTATCAAGGAGTTTTAACGCTAACACTTGATGAGTATGACTGCGTACAAGCCCATTGGTTGATTAACGATGAACAAGTACAAACGGGTTCTGGATTTTTCAAAAACAATATTTTAGTGATTAATTTCAAGTACAAAGGCGACTATAAAATCACCTACAAAGGCGTTGC
>JACCDZ011260715.1_pt1 | contig 27772 bp, 18 predicted proteins | sample 7449551 | NCBI WGS metagenome assembly JACCDZ01 (sample SAMN15323452, study PRJNA562643) | freshwater metagenome | isolation source: river surface water | place: USA:Blue River Watershed | collected 2017-08-18 | reverse complement strand
CGAAAAAGAGTGGTATTGCGAAAATAATCAGGCTCATAGTTATGCACTTTAGTTATTAGAATAGAAGAGACTGTTCGAACCAGCCTAGCAGAAAGCTGTTAATTGACCAACGTTTTTTTTTCGTGAACAGTCGTCAGTTTTGTGCATTTTTTGCATCATTTGCGCGCAATTTACCCGATGATGTTAGCTATATTCGATAAATCTGTTAATGGAAGCGCTTGCATTGCTGGCAGCGCCACGGTATCTGGTGACGGCTATTGATCGCTGGATTTTTTGCGGTGGCAGTTGATTGATGGCGGTCGAGCGGGGAATGATGATTGGCGAGAGCTCAAAGGTGAAGGGGCAAAGGTGAAGGGGGGCTCAATGGCATCGCAGGCGAACCATCTGCCAAGCCCCCAGACTTCGCCTAAGTTAGGGGGAGGTATCCTCAGCCAGTGATTTCACTTGCTGGCGGGTTTGCTCCAGCACGCTGACCAACCGCTGCGCCAAGCCTGGCAATTCAGGGTTGGTGGGCGCGGTATCGCATAACTGTTCTAGTTGCGCAGCAACCTCGCGCAGCGCTTGCATTTTCATTTGGCTAGATGACCCTTTTAGCGTGTGGGCGATAATCTTCAGCTCGGTGATGTTTTTCTCATCTAACGCACTGTTAATTTTCGCTTTTTTATTATTGGTTTGCTCCAAAAACACCCGCAACAATTTGGGGATCATGTTTTTAAGAACGCCCATCTGTTCGTTTAAGGCGTGTTGATCAAACAGCGGTAAATGGGTGGTGGCTTCAATCCCCTCGTTGGGGGTGGAGTGCAGGTAATCGCCCAATTTCGCCAGCAAGGTATCGGATTGGATCGGCTTACTTAAAAAGTCGTCCATGCCGGCATCGAGGCATTTTTGCCGCTCCTCGGTTAAGGCATTGGCCGTTAATGCCACAATCGGAATATGCAACCAGCGGCCCCCAGCTTCGCCTTGGCGAATGGCTTTGCTGCAGGCAAATCCATCTAAACGAGGCATCAAGCAATCCATCAAAATCAATTGCGGCACAGTCTCGCTATGCGCGGGCCATTGCTGTAACAAGGCAATGGCATCGATGCCATTGGTGGCGGTCGATACCGTGATACCGGCTTCTTGCAACATCATTTGCACCACCAGCAAGTTGACCGGATTGTCTTCGACCACCAGCACATGACTACCAGCGAGCACAGGAATGGTTTTTTGCAGCAACGGCTTGGGTTTTTGCATGGCGTTGGTGGCTTTACACATCACATAAAAATGAAACACTGAGCCCACGCCAGGGGTACTTTGCACACTGATGTCGCCTTGCATCAAGCGGCACAGTTGTTGACTGATGGCCAGCCCCAAGCCGGTGCCACCAAAGCGGCGTGTGGTTGAACTATCGGCTTGGCTAAAGGCGCTAAATAGCTTTTCCCGTTGCTCTTCGGTCATGCCAATGCCACTGTCGGCTACCTCGATATCGATGCGAACTTGGTGGTTTTTAAGCGTGGTGCGAACCGCGATACGAATATGGCCATGCTGGGTAAACTTAATGGCATTACTGAGCAAATTGCTGATAATTTGTTTTAAACGGACCGGATCGCCGACCACGAAGTGTTGGTGCACTTGGCTGACGTCCACATCGAGTTGCAAGCCCTTTTCGACAGCCGATTGCGCCATTAATTTGCTGCAATCATCCACCACTTCCAACAACCCAAACGGGATGCGTTCTAGGGTGATTTTACCGGCTTCGATTTTTGAAAAGTCGAGGATGTCATTCAGAATTGCTAGCAAGGTGCGGCCAGAACGGATCGCGACTTGCAGTTGCTCTTGTTGTTGCGCAGTCATGCTGGATTTCGCTAATAAATCCAACATGCCCAGCACGCCATTCATCGGCGTACGAATTTCGTGGCTCATATTGGCCAAGAACATCGATTTGGTCTGTGCCGTCGACTCAGCCAGCGCCTTGGCTGAGCGCAGTGCCAGTTCGGTTTCTTTTCGTACGGAAATATCTTCGACAATGGACCAAATCAGCCGCTTGCCGCTGGGATCGGTGATCAACACCCCGCTAAGCAGAACAGGGTAGCGCCGATGATCTTTGCGGATGAATTCGGTCTCGTACGGGCCATAACGGCCGGTGGTTTTTAACTGCTCCAGTTGATAGTGATCTTTAATTCGATATTCGGCCGGTGTTAGCTGCTGATAGGTCATTTGGCGCAACTCAGGGATGCTGAAACCTGTCGGTTGCGCCAGCGAGTCGTTCACTTCCAAAAACTGCCCGGTTTGATAATCGGTTAAGGCAATACCCGCCGGGGAGAGGGCGAATAAACTTCGCAGGCGTGCTTCGCTGGCTTCACGCTCGAGCAAGTTTTGTTTTTCGATGGTGATGTCATGAATATAGCCATGCCACATGGTGCTGCCATCGGGCAAGCGCTCTGGGTAGGCATTGCCATCGAGCCATCGCACATCGCCATTTTTGTGTAAAGTTCGATACTGGCATGCCCAGGCCGTTAAATTCTCCAACGAGTCGGTAATGCTCATGTTGACCATGTACAAGTCTTGCGGGTGCAACACTTCGAACACCGCGCTAGCATCAAGCCGCACTTGTTCGGGGGTTAAGCGATAAATGTCGATAATGCCTGGGCTTGAATACGGAAAGCAGCTGCGGCCATCGGGCCACATGCGGAATTGGTACACCATGCCTGGAATACGTTGCGTCAGTTTTTCCAATTGTTCTGAGCGCTCGGCATGGTCCAGCATCGACCCAAGCCAACGCGCCAGTAAACGAATAAACATCAGGTCACTGGCATCGACGGGAGCCTGCTCGTTCAGCTCTACTAACAACAAACAACGCTCATGACTGGCTTTGGGGACTAAGCTCACTAACCGCTGCGGCGATGCTAACGCGATGACCGGATTGGCATGGGTTAATTGTGCATCGAGTGGTTCGAGCTCCTGTTGCCATTGGCTAAGCGCTGATGTGGTCGTGCCATGGCTGGCGCGTAAAAACCAGCCCAAGGAGCTGGCATCCACAATACTGGCGTTGCGGGCGGATAAATGAGCGCAGGCATGGTGCAACGCTCGGTGAAAGGTGGCCTGGATGTCATGGTCAATATGGGTGACGATGTCGGTTAAAATCGACATGGCGTTGTAGTGGCGTGCCGATTGTTCGGCGACCAGTTTGGCGGCGGTGATATCGGCGTGCGTGCCATACATCATCAGCGGTTGTTGCTTATCGTCCCAGCTCTTCACTTGGCCACGATCGTGCACCCAAATCCAATGACCATGTTTATGCCGCATCCGGCATTCTACGTCGTAATAGGGCAATTCACCGCTGAAATGCCGTTGCAGTTGCTCATTACTGACGGCCAAATCATCGGGATGTGCCAGCGATAACCAGGTGTCGATCGAGATGGGAGCGAGCTCCGCCAAGCTGTAGCCCAGCATCTGTGCCCAACGCTCATCGAACAGCGTTTCGCCGGTTTGCACGTTCCATTGCCAGGTGGCGATTTGGGTGGCTTCCAGCACGGCAGTCATGTGCTGCTCATTGTCTCGAATCTGCGCTTGCTGTTCGCGCTCGTCAGAAATATCCGAACTGATGCAGATAAAGCCACGTAACTGACCGTCTTCGACAATCGGGTCCATCTGGTTACGAATCCAACGCGTGTGTCCTGCTTTGTGGGTGATTGCCAGCTCAAGGGTGATGGCCTGGGCTTCTGCTTGCGCCTGCATTAATCGCTGGCGGGTGTCTTCGGGCGTGGTCTGACTCAGTACAAACATTTTGGGCACTTTGCCAAGTAACTCGGCTTCGGAGTACCCCGTTAATTGGCAATAGCCGGGGTTAACCCACAGCGCTTTGCCGTGTGGGTCGGAAATCAACACCCCGTTGGTGGTTTTGGTCGCAACCAGCGATAATAGTTTCAGTTGCTCCTGATACCGCCAGAAGGCGGTTTTAGTATTTATGGCGCACCCGAGAGGATTCGAACCTCTGACCCCTGCCTCCGGAGGGCAGTGCTCTATCCAGCTGAGCTACGGGTGCGCGATGGGTGGCATTGTAGGGAGCTTTGCTGGCAAAGTCTAGCTTGTTGATTGTTCGTCTATTAGTGGGTTGCGTTAACCGGTGTTTTTTTAAACAACTGCTCGAATTGTGCCACTTTGTCGGTGCTGGCCTCGTCCAACACCGGCACATGGTTCGCTTTGAAATTAATCCAACAGTTGCGTGGTGGAGCGATCTAAATCGGCTGGGTCGACGTTGGGCCAGCCATCAATAAAAGTCATGGGGAGTATTCGTAACTTTTGCAGATAGTTATCGGCGGTCTCGTAGGCGTGCAGAACCAAGTAATCACGGCTGTTGATTGTATAGGCGGCATTGTGGCCAAGGGCCACCCAGCGTGAATTGCCCTGTATCACCAAACGACCACCACCTTGGCGCAGGTCTATACCCTGATCATCTAAGTAAGGCCCTTGTAGGCTGCGACTGCGACCGACCATTACTTTGTAAGTACTATCTTTGCCGCGACAGCACTTATCAAACGATACAAACAAATAATACCAATCACCTTTTTTAAACAGGAAGGGAGCTTCAATGGCTCCTGCGCCAGCTTCATCTGTGTCTTGACCTTGCGCATGCTCGGCGTTACCAGAGGTCGCTCTGGTCGCGGGCCGTGCTGCTAGGTCGACCCATTGTTCAGGTTGGGCTATCCGGCTGAGTGTCGCGTCCAATCGCACCATCTTCAAGCCACTCCAAAAGGAACCAAACGCTAACCAATAGTCGCCACGTTCGTCTGCAATGACTGCCGGGTCGATTGCATTCCAATCATCTCGGCCTGGAATGGACTGCAATACAAGTCCTTGATCACGCCAACCAAAACGTGCAGATGCGGGGTCCAACGAGTCAGTGACAGTAACACCAATGCCTGAGGTGTTTTTGCCAAATGCAGACACCGAATAATACAGGTAAAACCGGCCGTCTTTTTCAATAATATCGGGCGCCCAAATATGGTCATCAAAACTAGGAGCTACACGCTTTGCAAAGTCCGGTTGACCTTGAAACACACGGCCTAACTTCCGCCAATGGCTTAAATCGTCCGATTGATACCACGTAATGCCGGGACCAGTGCTGAACAGATAAAACTTACCTTCATGGGCGATCATAACAGGATCATGCACTTCCACTTGCTTAGCAAACGCGCAAGCGCATAGTGCAACAGATGTAACAATGGCAAGGATTGACTTCACTATGGAACTCCGATAATTGTAATACAATATCAATAATAGAGATTCTTTCTGTCAACAACAAGAGCTGGAGATGACTTTATGCAGTCAGATGTGTCTGTGCAACGATGTCTTATTCAATTAAGCGCTGGGTGGATTTTGGTTGCTTTAGCAGCTAATGCAGTCGCTAAGGCTCCGTCCTTACAATTAATTGAGGAGCCTGTGCCACGGGGCGCATTGCTTTTAAAGCGTGCAGATCCACATGTTAGCCGTGACTCGGTGACAGGGTGTTATTATCTAGCCGCGACAGAGCCGTCGTTTCAACGGCTGGAGCTGCGTAAGAGCTGCCAATTGCTGCGATGGCAACAGGCGCAAACGACGGTAATTTGGCAAGGCAAGGCTGGCCACCCAGTTGCGGTGAATTTGTGGGCGCCTGAGCTTCATAAAGTTGGTAAGCAGTGGGTCATCCTTTTTGCAGCGGCACCGCAAGGTGCCCCGTTCCATATCCGCATGCATCGTTTAGTCAATGATGCGGCAGATCCAATGCAGTCGACATGGCGATATGCAGGGCAAATTCACACGCCCACGAATGGGTTTGCTCTTGATGCCAGTACTTTTGTGGTGGGAGAGCAACGCTATTTAGTATGGGCTGAACAAGATGAGGCTCGAAGCGTCAATTCGGTTCTTAATCTTGCCAAAATTGATGCCCAGTTTCAGCTGCAAAGTGCGGTTACCACCATCAGCAAACCTGAATTGGCATGGGAAATTCAAGGCTATAAAGTTAATGAAGGGCCTGCCGTACTCATCCATGATTCGCAGATTTTCATCAGTTATTCTGCCAGTGCTACTGATGCACGCTATGCCATGGGGTTGCTGCAAGCGCCGTTAGCTGCGGACTTGTTACAAGCGAGCGTCTGGCACAAGCGACAAACCCCATGGTTTGCCACAGAACCAAACACCCGGCGTTTTGGCCCTGGCCATAATAGTTTTGTCCAAGACCCAGACGGTCAGTGGTGGATGTTTTATCACGCGCGCGATTACCAAGCATTGCAAGGCACTCCATTGACCGACCCCAATCGTCATACTTATGCAACGCGGTTGCAGTTAAGTGTTGCAACTAAAACACCATAAGGCTGTGCTAGGCTGTTTATTGTCATCGACATGAATTGCCACATCCACTGACAGCAATCAAACTGTGGAGTGACATGATGGCATTCTGATTTTTTGCAGTCGAATGCATCGCATCAAAAACAAAAAGCCATAAAAAAGGGGCCATTAAGGCCCCAACAGACATACACCAGGAAACTCGTTTAAATATGTCAACAAGCTGTTTGGCAATTACCAAAAGCGCCAGTAAATAACGGCGGTGATGAGTAAGATGCTAGCCGTATGCAAGTAATCCCATTTGTCCAAGCCTTGTACCACCTGTTGCCAGGTGTCTTTGTCAAGGGTTTGGAACGTTAAACCTCGGGTATTGTCTTCGCTTGATGGCTTACTAACGAGGCTTGTTAGCAGCATGATGATCACCACTGCAACAAACAACAACACGCAATAATACAGCCAATTCATCTCGACCACCCACGCCCAGCCAGAGCCCGCCAACTCGGCTTTAAATGGCAACAGCACCAATCGCACCATGCCAAGTACAAAACCAGCGACCAGTCCGACAAAACCCGCGGTCGGGGTAATTTTTGGACTTAATAGACCCAGCAAAAATACCGCGGCAATACCGGGGGCGATGAGTGATTGCACACTTTGTAGGTATTCGTACAACACGTCCGCAATTAGGCTCATTACTGGGATCCACACCAAGCCCAACACTACAACCACGATGGTGGCGATACGTCCGACCTGCAACAAGTGCTGTTCGCTCGATTCAGGTTTGAACTTTTTATAAAAGTCGATAGTAAAGAGCGTGGCTGAGGAATTAAACAAGGAGGCTAAGCTACTCATCAACGCAGCAAGTAATCCGCCGATCACAATACCTTTGACACCACTAGGTAGCAATTCCGCCACTAGGGTTGGGAATGCTTGATCGGCACTGTCAAAATGAATAATCCCTTTCGCTTGTAACGCATGGGCAATCAAGCCAGGCACCAAGAAGATAAACACAGGTAGCAGTTTTAAATAACCAGCAAAAATAGCGCCACGACGCCCCGCGGTTATGTCTTTGGCTGACAATACCCGTTGCACTATGTACTGGTCAGTACACCAATACCAAAAGCCAATGATGAATGAACCAAACACAATGCCTGGCCATGGGAAGTTCGGGTCGCTGGCGGCGCGGATCAAGTGCATGTTTTCGCCATTGAGACGCTCCACTTCGGCCCAGCCGCCGACTTTATCTAACCCGACGACTAAAATGACCACGGAACCGATAATCAGCACCGGTGTTTGCAACACCGAAGTCCACATGATGGCTTTCATGCCGCCAAGCACGGTATAGACACCAGTGATGACCACCAAGCCAATGGCTGAGATCCAAAAGAAATCGATGCCCCAAATGCTTTCAATACCCAAAATGGTTTTAAACGCCACCCCTCCGGCATAAACCGTTACGGCGACTTTGGTCAGTACATAACTAATTAACGAGATCACGGATAAAAAGGTGCGCGAAGCCGAGTTGAATCGACGTTCCAAAAACTCGGGCATGGTGTACACCTTGCTGCTCCAATAAAACGGCACAAAGATCCAACCGAGCAACAAAATAATCCACGCTTGCAGCTCCCAATGCGCGAGTGCCATACCGGACTCGGCACCAGAGCCGGATAAACCAACTAAATGTTCTGATCCTATATTGGAGGCAAAGATCGACGCTCCGATCACCAACCAACCGGCATTGCGGCCGGCTAAAAAATAATCGGCCGTGTCGTCGCCTTTGTCGCGTATTGATGCGATGACGACCCAGAGCATCAGCAAGCAAAAGCCTGCGAGCACCAGCCAATCTAACACTGAGAGTTGTACCATCCGTTTATCCCCTTGCTGATTATTTATGATTATATGAAGTATTATAATACAAATACAGCAAATGCTAAGAACCGTCAATTAGTTCGCCGCTGGATAAATAATCCACATATTGCAAACGTCTCTTCACATGAATCACGTAAAAGTTGAGTTATCGATGGTTTTTTAAGTGGGGTGTGCTGGATTGCATCGCAGAAAATTCTGAATCTACATGGCTTTTTACATGGATAGGACTATTAGCCATTGGCATTTAAAGCTATGTTAATATAATAAGTTCTGCTGAAAGGCTCGCAGAAGCCGCTTACCTCCACCAATGTTTGGGAGTCCCCATGGTTCGTGTCATCGAAAATCTGAATTTGTCTGAGCAAGTGACGAATGAATTAGGTCGCGCTATTGTTGCCGGCGAATACAGTGAAGGTCTGCCAACCGAAGCGCAATTGTGTGAGCAATACGGCATCAGCCGAACAGCTGTTCGTGAAGCAGTTAAAATGTTATCAGCCAAAGGCTTGATTTCGTCACGACCACGCCAAGGCATTACGATTGAGCCGGCGGCAAATTGGAATCTCTATGACACGTCAGTGCTGAAGTGGTTATTGGATTCATCTCCCAGCTTGTTGGTACTCAAAGAATTTTTGCAAATGCGCTTGGCGATCGAGCCACAAGCCGCCGCGCTGGCCGCTGAGTTTGGGCGTGACGAAGACATCGCGCAGATTGAAAAAGCCGTGGAAGCGATGAAGCAAGCTGCAGCGAGCGGTGCGGATATGCACGAAGCTGATTTAGCCTTTCACACCAGTATTTTGTGGGCCAGCGGCAATCGATTCTTTATGCAGCTGCGCGATTTCACCCGCACGGCATTAAATGTTAGTATTTCGCACACCACCGCGGCAAAAGCGAATGATCACGCCGTCGCTGATGACCATGCAAAAATTTGTGCTGCAATCCGCAGTCGCCAGCCAGATAAAGCAAAAAATCTGATGACCTATCTCATCGATGAAGCAATTACCTTTATCGAAGCCGAAATCCAACGACACGCCAACGTTTAAAGTCTCGGGCAGGTGTAGTGAGTGGTAGAGTTATGACCTTAGTCCAAGGCGCGTTAGCGCAATATCCAAGCCTCAAAGGCAAAGTAGTGTTTATCACCGGTGGCGGCACCAGCATCGGTGCTTTGATGGTAGAGCGGTTTATTCAACAAGGTGCCCAAGTGGCATTTGTTGATATTGCAGAAATAGCCAGTACTGCGTTGGTGCAACGGCTGACAGGGCAATACGCCTATACGCCTCGATTTTATGTTTGTGATCTGCGGGATATCGACGCCTTGCAACGGATTATTGCGCAGGTAGGCCATGAGCTGGGTGATATCGGTGTCTTAATCAACAACGCAGCTGATGATAGTCGTCACGATTTGGAAAGTATGACCGTTGAGTATTGGGATGAGCGTTTTGCCATTAACTTACGGCCGAGCTTTTTTGCAGTTCAAGCTGTTTTACCGCAGATGCAACGCTTAGGCGGTGGTAGTGTGATTAATTTAGGCTCAATTAGCTGGCGGTTAAAACAAAGTGCCATGCCGGCCTACACCACGGCCAAAGCCGGGATTGAAGGGCTCACCCGCAGTTTGGCGGGACGCCTTGGTGCTGACAACATTCGAATTAACAGTTTGATCCCAGGCTGGGTGATGACTGAAAAACAACGATTGCGCTGGATCACCGAAGAAACCGAAAAAGAAATTCATCGGGGGCAATCACTGAAAACACCTTTGATGCCTGAAGATATCGTCAATATGGCGCTGTTTTTGGCGGCGGACGACAGTCGGATGATCTCGGCGCAAAGCCTGATTGTTGACGGAGGCTGGGTTTAACCCAGCCACGAAGCATAAAAAAATTTTCAACATTGTAATTATGCTATAATATGCATATAGTTTTATCTGTTTAAATAACATCTCCCTCGTGCACGCAGCACCGCTGCGATTTGGAGTTTTGGGTGCTGGAATTTTTGTTGGTGCAAAGCATCATCGTCATTGGCGCATGTTTACAAGGCTTAGTCGGGTTTGGCTTAGGGATGTTTGCCGCGCCCTTGTTAATGCTATTAGCGCCACAGTATGTGCCAGGTCCGATGATCCTCAATGCGTTATTGCTGACTCTGGCTATCAGTTGGAAACACCGGCAACGGATTGACCGGCCGCTGACCAGCGTCGCTATCGGTGGCGGTACTTTAGGGGTGTTGCTGGCGGCGCTTTGCTTAACCTTGCTGGACGGCCTGCAATATCGCATGTTGTTTGGTGCTTTGATCATGATCGCCGTGGCGCTGTCATGGATTGGCGCACACCCACCAATGAACAAACTCAGTAATCTCATCGCGGGGTTTATGTCAGGGTTTATGGGAACAGTCACCTCGGCGGGCGGAGCCCCGATGGGCCTAGTGTATCAGCATGCAAATGCGGATCAGCGCAATGCCAACTTGAACGCGTTTTTCTTATATATCAATCTCTTTGGAATTGTAATGTTGGCACTGAATGGTTTTGTGGGCTGGCATGATGTGCAACTGTTTCTCGAATCGATCCCCGCGTTGTTACTCGGTTGGTGGCTGGCCAAGCCCGTCGGGCAACGACTGGATGCGCAGCGTTTACGACAGCTCGTGTTGCTGGTAGCCTTTGGAGCAGGCTTGATGTCGGTGTTGTGGTAACTCATCGGATCGCGCCAGACAACGCGAGACTATGGAGTACCAAAACGACGTGGCCAATCCGACAACTTCTCCCACCCCAATCCTCGTTGATACGCAGTGGCAGTGCCACGGTGGACAATGTCTATTGGGAGAGGGCCTGTGGTTTGACGCTGTACGACAACGCTTGTTCTATACAGATATCTACAGCAAGCAACTGTATTGTAAAGAGTTACTCAGTAATCAATTGCATGTGTTGGCAATGCCCGACCTCTGTTGTTGGCTAGTTGGCTTAAGCGATGGGCATTACTGGCTAGGCATAGGCCGAGATTTGTATCAGCTAAATGCCGATAGCTTTGTGTTGCATAAAGTGCTGGAGTTGGAAGCCAATCCCGGTAATCGGCTCAATGATGCGGGTGTCGACCCAACAGGTCGGTTATGGTTCGGCAGCATGGATCGATTGGAAATGCAGCCAGACGGTCAGTTGTATCGACTCGATATCTCGCCCGTGGGGCACAGCCAAGCCCAACTGACGGTGCAACCGATGGATCGGCAGTTTGTTGTCAGCAATGGTCCGGTGTTCAGTCGTTGTGGTCAGTTTTTGTATCACGCGAATTCAGCGTTAGGCCGCGTCGAACGTTATCGCTTCACCCGCGATGGCGGTTTAACGGATCGGCAGGTGTTTGTGCAGTTCTCATCGGCAGATGGTTATCCTGATGGCATGACGCTCGATGTTGACGGTGGTTTGTGGGTTGCCCACTGGCAAGGTGCGGCGGTCAGTCGTTTTGATGAACGGGGGGTGTGTACCCACAAGTACCCTTTGCCAGTGAGCCAAGTGACCAATCTGGTGTTTGCCGGGGCGGATTTTTCGCGTTTATTTGTGACCACGGCCTGTGTCGGTCTCTCCGATGCGCAGCGTGCCGCGGAGCCACTGGCTGGTGCCTTGTTCGAACTTCGCACGCCTTTTTGCGGGCTCGCAGCGACCCCTGTACAACTTTAAAGCCGAGTTTGGACCGTAGAGGGTGCAATCCCATCTCTGGGGGCGAATAAGCATTGCTATTTGTGGGTCATTTTGTCATATTAATTGTAATACAATATGATGAGGTGATTATGCAAACCAACCCTTATGCCAATGCCATTCGCGTCCTTGCGATGGATGCAGTGCAACAAGCCAACTCGGGTCATCCAGGCGCGCCGATGGGCATGGCCGATATTGCCACTGTGCTCTGGCGCGAATTCTACCAACACAATCCCAGTAATCCGCAGTGGCCGAATCGTGATCGTTTTGTCCTGTCCAACGGACATGGTTCGATGTTGCAATATGCATTGTTGCACTTGTCGGGCTACGACTTGCCGATGGCCGAATTAAGGCGTTTTCGCCAGTTGCACTCAAAAACACCGGGACACCCGGAGTATGGTTATACCGTCGGCGTTGAAACCACGACGGGGCCGCTCGGGGCTGGGATCGCTAATGCAGTGGGCATGGCGATAGCAGAAAAAACCTTAGCCGCGCAGTTTAATCGACCCGATTTGGCCATTGTTGATCACTACACCTGGTGTTTTTTAGGGGACGGTTGTTTGATGGAAGGCTTGTCGCATGAAGCCTGTTCATTGGCGGGGACCTTGCAACTGGGCAAATTAATCGCCTTTTGGGATGACAATGGCATTTCGATTGACGGTCATGTGGAAGGTTGGTTCACCGACAATACCGCACAGCGCTTTGCCGCCTATGGATGGCAGGTGATCCAAGGCGTGGATGGTCATGATGCCCAAGCGATTGCTGAGGCCATTCGACAAGCACAAGCCAATCCGACCCAACCGACATTGATCTGCTGTAAAACGGTAATTGGTTTTGGCTCACCAAATAAAGGTGGCAGCCACGATTGTCACGGCGCACCGCTCGGCATGGACGAAATCGCTCGCGTGCGTGAGTGTTTGCATTGGCCCTATGGCCCATTTGAGATCCCGGCGGAGATTTATCAAGCATGGGATCAACGAGCGCGTGGCGCCAGTCTAGAAAGTCAGTGGCGTGAGTTGTTTGGACGCTATCAGCAAGCCTATCCGGCGCTGGCCGGTGAATACACCCGACGTGTGCTGAACCGCAGTTTGCCTGAACAGTTTGCCACACAAAGCAGTGACTTTATTGCGCAATGCCAGCAACAAACCGCGGCAATTGCCTCGCGCAAAGCGTCACAAAATGCCATTGAAGCCTATGCCGCGATGCTCCCTGAATTGTTAGGCGGCTCTGCCGATTTAGCAGGCTCCAATTTGACTTTATGGTCAGGTGCGAAGGGGATTCAACAGGATGCCGCCGGCAACTATGTGCATTACGGAGTTCGCGAATTTGGGATGAACAGCATCATGAACGGCGTGGCGTTACATGGTGGTTTTATTCCGTTTGGTGGCACCTTTTTGATGTTTATGGAATACGGACGTAATGCCGTACGCATGGCCGCATTGATGGGCTGTCAGAGTATTTTTGTCTATACCCACGACTCGATCGCCCAAGGTGAAGATGGTCCGACGCATCAACCAATTGAGCAACTTGCCAATTTGCGTTTAACACCGAACTTATCCACGTGGCGTCCCGCCGATGCGACGGAAACGGCCGTCGCGTGGCAACAAGCCTTGTTGCGTCAACAAGGCCCGACGGCGTTGGTGTTGAGTCGACAAAACTTGCCTGCGTTGGCCAAGAACGATGCACAGGTGGCGCTGATCAGTCGTGGCGCCTATGTGCTGCGTGATTGTGGTCAAGCACCCGCGTTGGTGTTGCTGGCAACCGGCTCGGAAGTGGCGTTGGCAGAACAAGCGTGGCAACAGCTGCGCGTGCACGAGGTGGCGGTGAATCTGGTGTCGATGCCATCCACCGATCGCTTTGATGCACAAGAGCCAAGCTATCAACAACAGGTATTGCCCGATGCGGTTCCGGTGTTGGCGATTGAAGCTGCCCACAGTGACTACTGGTATAAATATGTTGGGAAAACCGGGGCTATTATCGGGATGCGCAGTTTTGGCGAGTCAGCGCCAGGGCCGGTGCTGATGCAACATTTTGGCTTTACCCAAGAGGCGATTGTGGCGAAAGCACATGCCTTGCTACGTTCTTGTTAACAGGCTCTAGCGACACCGGGATGGCGTGGCCTGACACCTTCAGGACACGCCATTGGCGGCAACAAGTGTGCGATTAATGGGTCATCAACCGCGCTAACAACTGCTCTAACTTCTGCTGATCTGCCGCAAATAACCGAATGCCTTCATTGAGCTTGTCACTGGCCATCAAGTCCTGCAGCAAGTCATAGCGAAAATTAGCTTCCGTTAAAGTCAATGGCCGCTCGATGGCCGATTGCTGGCTGAACAATTGCTGCGGTAACTCGGTGGTTTCTTTGCTGAGCTGGTCGAGCAATGCAGGAGAAATGGTTAATCGATCACACCCTGCAAGCAGTCGGATTTCGTCCAAGTTACGGAAACTGGCTCCCATCACAATCGTCGAGTACTGGCATTGCTTGAAATAATTAAACACCTGCCGGACAAACTGAACGCCTGGGTCACGCTCGCCGCTCCAATCGGTATCTGGTTGCGCTTTCTTGTACCAATCCAAAATTCGTCCGACAAATGGCGAAATAAGAAATGCTCCCGCTTCGGCACACGCCCGCGCCTGAGCAAAGCTGAAAATTAAGGTGAGGTTGCACTTCACCCCTTGTTGTTCCAGCACCCGAGCCGCTTGGATCCCTTCCCATGTGGCAGCAATCTTGATCAATACCCGTTGGGTATCGACCCCTTGCGCTTGATACAGCTCGAGTAACTGATGCGCTTTTTCAATGGTAGCCATGCTATCGAAAGATAAACGGGCATCCACTTCAGTCGACACAAAGCCTGGCACTCGTTGCATCAATTGCGCTCCAATCGAAACGGCCAAGATATCGGCAGCACGAGCCACGACGGCGCTGTCGCTCGCATTCGCGCCAAGGCTCGAGCGGGCTTGCGCTAGCGCCGAGGTAGCCAACGGCTGATAGTCCGGTTGCTCAATGGTTTTGAGGATCAAGGATGGATTGGTGGTGGCGTCTTGCGGCTGGTATGCCTCAATCGCGTGAAAGTCACCCGTGTCGGCCACGACCGTGGTCATGGCTTTCAGCTGGGTCAGTTGATGGTGCATGGTTCCCCCTTCAGCAGCTGGCTGATTAATTAAAGTAAAATATTTTTATATGATCTTTACAGGTTAATTCTTATGATATTATCATACAAATAATCGAATGACTATGCAGAGTAAGAAGGCGTGTTATGTCGCAATGTGTGTTAGGACTGGATTATGGGACTGACTCGGTCCGAGCCTTGTTAGTGGACTGCCATTCTGGCAAAGAGATTGCCAACCATGTGGTGTATTACCCACGGTGGGCAAAGGGCTTGTATTGCGAGCCAAGCAAAGATCAATTCCGGCAGCACCCGCAGGATTATCTCGATAGTTTGCAGCAGGTGGTGCAAGGCTTGTGGCACAAAGTTCCGGCAGGGTTGGCCGTTACGGTCGTCGGTTTAAGTTTTGACACGACAGGCTCTACACCGGTTGCTGTCGATGCTAACGGCACACCGCTCGCCTTATTACCGGAGTTTGCTGAAAATCCCAACGCCATGTTTGTGTTATGGAAAGACCATACCGCGGTGCAGGAAGCTGACGAGATCACGCAAGCGGCAACCAACCACAGCCCGAATTATTTGCGTTTTAGTGGTGGCATTTATTCGTCGGAATGGTACTGGGCCAAGGTGTTGCATGTATTACGGCAAGATGCACAAGTTCGCAACGCGGCGTACAGCTTTGTCGAACATTGCGATTGGATGACGGCGGTGGTGACGGGCACCACGGCTCCTGCCGAATTTCGAATGGGTCGCTGTGCCGCCGGCCACAAACTGATGTGGCACGACAGTTGGGGTGGTTTCCCAACAGATGCCTTTTTCCAGCAACTCGACCCGCTGTTGCAAGGATTCGCCAGCCGGTTATCACCCCAGACTTATACCTCGGACCAATGTGCCGGCCGGCTAACGCCCGAGTGGGCGGATAGACTGGGTTTACCTGTGGGTATTGCGGTCGGATTTGGTGCTTTTGACTGTCATATGGGCGCGGTGGCCGCTCGCGTGAGGCCCGGAGTGCTAACCAAAGTGATGGGCACCTCTACTTGTGACATCACGGTGGCGCCGATCACCGCGTTAACCTTGCAAGGCGTAGAACAAACCGTGCGTGGCATTTGTGGCCAAGTGGATGGCTCGGTGCTCCCTGGATTGGTCGGATTAGAAGCCGGTCAATCGGCGTTTGGGGATCTGTATGCGTGGTTCAAACAGCTGTTATTGTGGCCGTTACATTATGTTGGCACCGAAGCTGGAGATGATGAACATGACTTAGCGCTGCAACCATCTCAATTAGAATATTTATCCGACCGCGTGTTATCCGAGCTCTCCCAGCATGCGGCGCAACTGCAACCTGGCCAGACGGGTATTACCGCGCTTGATTGGGTGAATGGCCGGCGTACGCCAGATGCGAGCCAACGGGTTGCCATGGCGATCAGTGGTCTGAAAATGGGCAGCTCCGCCCCCCAGTTATTTCGGGCACTGGTCGAAGCGACGGCCTTTGGTTCTCGCGCCATCACCGAGCGGTTTCGCCAACAAGGTGTACCTGTAGACCACATCGTGGTGATTGGCGGCATTTCGAAAAAATCTCCGTTTGTGATGCAAACCTGTGCCGATATCTGGCAATGCTCCATTGATGTGCTGGAAAGCGAGCAGAGCTGCGCCTTAGGGGCGGCCATTTTTGCTGCCGTTGCAGCAGGCATCTATCCAACAGTCGAACAAGCCCAAGTGGTGATGGCATCCAGCGTTTGCCAAACCTACCAACCGAACCCGACTCACGCCGCGACTTATAACCAACTGTATGAAAAATATCAACAACTTGGTGCGTTCGTCGATGCATCTGTATCTAGCGTGCAAGGGCAGGAGTAAGCCATGAGTTACACCGAATTAAAACGGGAAGTATTCGAAGCCAACATGGAGCTGCAGCGCCGCGGCCTGGTGATCTACACCTTCGGCAACGTGTCGCAAATCGACCGTGCCAAAGGTGTGATCGCGATTAAGCCAAGCGGGGTCGCTTATGAACAGATGACGGCCGACGACATGGTGATTGTCGATTTAGACAATCACATCGTGGAAGGGCGGTTACGTCCCTCCAGCGATACCAAAACGCATACCCATTTGTATCGTCATTTCGCGGACATCGGCGGCGTGACCCACACCCACTCCACGTACGCCACTGCGTGGGCACAAGCTTGTCAGAACATTCCTTGTTTTGGCACCACCCATGCCGACTTTGTCTATGGCGATGTGCCTTGCACGGCGCAAATGAGCCTTGAGCAAGTCGCGCGCGACTACGAAGAAGAAACCGGCGTGCAAATTATCCGTTGTTTTGAAGGTCGCGACCCTTTGTCTGCACCGATGGTAGTGGTGGCGGGCCACGCGCCTTTTACCTGGGGCATCAATGCCAGCAAAGCGGTGTACCACGCCGTGGTGCTCGAAGAGATTGCCCGAATGGCTTATTTAACCAAAACCTTGGCGCCGGCGAGCGAGCGATTACTGCAAGCCGTTGCTGACAAACATTATTTCCGTAAGCACGGCAAAAACGCCTATTACGGCCAGAACTGAGCCGCTATGCCAAGGTATAGCCCCGAAATAAAGGTAACATGTTATGAAAAAACAAGTATGGTTCGTCACCGGCTCACAACATTTGTACGGGCCAAAAGTACTGGGTACCGTCGCTCAAGACAGTGAAATTATCGTCGTGGGTTTAAATTCCACAGGTCGTTTGCCGGTGGATATATTGGTCAAACCCACCGTGAAAACTCCGGAAGAAATATTTGCCGTGTGCCAGCAAGCCAATGCCGATGCTAACTGTGTTGGTTTGGTATTGTGGATGCACACCTTCTCACCCGCCAAAATGTGGATCGCCGGCTTGGGTGAACTGCGCAAGCCATGGCTGCACTTGCATACTCAGTTTAATGCCGATATCCCATGGGCTGATATCGATATGAATTACATGAATACTCATCAAAGTGCACACGGTTGTCGTGAGTTTGGCTTTATTGGTACCCGCATGCGCAAAGAGCGCAAAGTGGTGGTCGGCCATTGGCAAAACCCTGCGGTGGTCGAGCAGCTTGACAACTGGTGCCGTGCGGCCCTGGGCTGGGCTGAAAGTCGTCGCTTAAAAGTGGCGCGCTTTGGCGATAATATGCGGCAAGTGGCGGTGACCGAAGGCGATAAAGTCGCAGCGCAAATCCAATTTGGCTATGAAGTGCAAGCCTATTCCGTGGCCGACCTGGCCGTGGTCGTTAATGACGTGAGCGCCGGGGATATTGCCGCACAGTTAGAGATCTATCAGCATGACTATCATGTGGCGGCTGCGCTGTTAGACGATAGCCATCAGCGGGCGATGTTAGAAAACGAAGCGCGCTTAGAGCTTGGTATGCAACGCTTCTTAGATCAAGGCCAATTCGGTGCCTTTACCAACTGCTTTGAAAATTTAGCCGGTTTGACCGGTCTACCAGGTTTGGCCACACAGCGACTGATGGCCAAAGGCTATGGCTACGGCGCCGAAGGGGACTGGAAAACCTCGGCCATGGTGCGCATCATGAAAGTGATGGGCCAAGGTCGGCAAGGGGGCTGTTCCTTCATGGAAGATTACACGTATCAATTTGGCGGCCGTGACCAAGTGTTAGGTGCGCATATGTTGGAAGTATGCCCGTCGATTGCTGCGGACAAACCCCGCTTAGAAGTGCATCGGCATACGATTGGCGTGAAATGTGACGTTGCGCGGTTGTTATTTACCACGGCCACTGGACCGGCGATTAACGTATCCCCGATTGATTTAGGCAACCGGTTCCGTATCTTGATCAATGAGGTCGAAACAGTGACGCCACCTGCGACCACTCCCAAATTGCCGGTTGCATCCGCGCTGTGGGAGCCTAAGCCAAATCTGTCAGTGGCGGCTGCCGCCTGGATCCACGCCGGTGGCGCACACCATACGGTGTTTAGCCAAGCGGTGACGACGGATATGGTGGTTGATTTTGCCGAAATGGCTGGGGTTGAAACCGTGATCATTGACCAAGACACGTCGATTCGAGCGCTGAAAAATGAGCTGCGGCAAAGTGCCGCATACTGGCACTTGAACCAAGGTTTGTAAGCGGGGCCCAACCCGCCAATCCTGTTCGACAAAGCCAGCGCTTGCTGGCTTTGCTGTTTTGTCAGATGCGCGAACAGCCGCAGTTGTATCTGCATGAAAAGCTTTCACGCGGCAAGACCGGCATCATGCGGTAAGCTGGCGATCGGTGGAACTGAGCTGGTGTTATCAAGAGTACACCTTGGGCAAGTCAGTTTATATAAACTCGCCCGCTGCGAGCGGGTCAAGGAGATTGGATGTTGGATGTATCGTCATTTGACGCATTAATTTTTGATATGGATGGAACCTTAATCGATTCCATGGGCCAGCATTTAGCGGCTTGGCAACAGGCCTGTGCCCATTTTGGTTATCCATTTGATATCAGTTATATGAATTCCCTCGGTGGAGTGCCAACCGACAGCACGGTTGACTTGCTCAATGCCAAATTTGGGCTCACACATGACAAAGAAAAGGTGGCCGCTTACAAAAGTGCGTGTTTTACCGAACTTGCCAGCGCCCCAGTCACTATCGACGCAACCGTACAACTGTTAAAGCATTGGCATGGTAAAAAACCTTTGGGCGTCGGCACTGGAGCTGAACGCGAGCATGCGATTGAGCAGTTAACGGCGTCGGGGTTATTACCAAAGTTAGCTGCCGTGGTGACGGCGTCGGATGTGACTCATGGCAAACCAGCCCCAGATACTTATTTGAAAGTCGCTCGTTTGCTAGGGGTAGACCCAAGCCGCTGCGTGGTGTTTGAAGACACTCACATCGGTCTGCAAGCGGCCACTGCGGCCGGGATGAAGGCTGTGATGGTGGTAGATGGGCAATTAGTTCCGCAATATTAAGCATAGAGATCCACTACTTTTCGCAAAAGTCTTGTGTTTGTCGGCTCATTTGTATTATAAAAAGATAATTAGGTGTTTTTATAATACAAATAATCGACAATCAACTTCAGACAAGGTGGCTTATGGACTCGACAACCTCGCTGTGCGCTCAGCGCTTAGCGCGCCCTGTGGCGACAACCCGCACCGCATGCGCTTTATTGCTCATCGCCGTGATGTTAACCGCTTGCCAACCTGATATACCGTCTTCTGCAACGCCAACCACAAAGGAATCCGCTGCCATGCTACCTCTCCCTTCAACTGCTCTTTACGGGACTCTGGCTTCGGGCGAAGCCGTGCAGCAAGTGCGCTTGGACAATGGCCAAGGCATTTCGCTCAACGTCATTAGTTTCGGTGGCATCATTACCCAGCTGCAAGCGCCAGACCGCCAAGGACAAGCGGCCGACATCGTGTTAGGTTTTGACACATTAGCCGATTATGAACAGAAGAACCCATATTTTGGTGCCTTGATTGGCCGTTATGGCAATCGCATCGGCAATGGCCAATTTCGGTTGGATGACCAGCAAGTCACATTAGATCGCAACGATGGCGATAATCATTTGCATGGAGGCAAGCAAGGCTTTGATAAAAAAAATTGGCAGATGCAACCCTTTAGCACCGAGCACAGTGTCGGGGTTACGTTGACCCTACGCAGTCCAGATGGCGACCAAGGCTACCCTGGCAATTTGGACGTCAAAGTGGTGTACGAATTGACGATGGATAATCTGTTGGATATCCGCTTTCAAGCAAGCACGGACAAACCGACGGTCGTGAATTTAACCCAACACAGCTATTTTAATCTGGCCGGCCAAGGCGATATTTTGAGTCATGAGCTGATGATTCCAGCCAAGCACATGACGCCAGTTCGTGCCGGTCTTATCCCAACAGGCGCGCTGCAAGACGTCAGCGGCAGCGTCTTTGATTTCCAAAAGGCTAAACCGATTGGCCAAGACATCGCCAAGCAAGATGACCAACTGGCCCTCGGCTTCGGCTATGACCATAACTATGTCCTAAAAGACGCGGCAGACGAGAAGTTAGTGCTTGCAGGGCGCGTCCTTGAGCCGAAAACTGGCCGGGTGTTGGAAGTGTGGACTGATGAACCTGCAGTGCAATTTTATTCCGGTAATTTTTTGGATGGCAGCTTGTCAGGCAAAGGTCGGGTGTTTGCTCACCGCAGCGGTTTTTGCTTAGAGCCCCAGCATAACCCGGATTCACCGAACCAACCGGCGTTTGCGAGCCCCCGGTTAAATCCTGGTGAGATATATCAAAGCCGGATTCAATATCGTTTTAGCACGGATGTGACACCATGAAAAAATTGTGGTTAAGTGCGGTTGTTGTGAGTTTTACCCAAGCCTGCATCGCGGCGCCAATGGCAGATCATTCGTCGACGGTAGCAGACTCGCAACATTCCATCACAGTGCCAGCTCTGGCGCCGGGAGAATTCCAAAATCCTTTGTTTGGCAATGGCGCGGACCCTTGGCTCAGTTACTGGCAAGGCAACTATTATCTGACCACCACCACCTGGACCTCACAGTTGGTGATGCGCAAGTCGCCGACCTTAGCCGGCCTTGCCAACGCCACGCCGACCTATGTCTGGTCGGATACGGATCCCAAGCGCTGCTGCAACTTTTGGGCGTTTGAGTTTCATCGGCTAAAAGGACCCAACGGTTATCGGTGGTATCTGATGTACACGGCAGGCACGGATGGCACCTTGGATCACCAACATTTAAACGTGCTCGAAAGCGCAGGGGATGATCCGATGGGCCCTTACCAGTACAAAGGGGCACCAATGCCGGACGTTTGGAATATCGATGGCAGTTATTTGGAGCATAACAATCGGTTGTTTTTGATGTATTCGCAGTGGCAGGGCGATGAGCAGCGAAATATCATTGTGGAGCTAGAAAATCCGTGGACGCTCAAAGCGACGTCTGTGCCTAAAGTCCTGACTCGGCCTGAACTGGCGTGGGAACAAAGTGGCCGCAAGGTTACAGAAGGACCCGCTGTGCTGAAACATCAAGGGCGGACCTTTGTCAGTTATTCCGGCAGCTTCTGCGATACACCAGATTACAAATTAGGGTTGCTGGAATTAGTCGGCGATGATCCGATGGCCGATGGTGCGTGGCAAAAGTTTGAGCAGCCAGTGTTTAGTAAAACTGACACGGTGTTTGGACCTGGCCACAATGGCTTTTTTAAATCTCCAGATGGGCGTGAAGATTGGCTGATTTATCACGCCAACGCCAAAACGTCAGAAGGTTGTGGTGCAACGCGGTCGTTGCGGGCTCAGAGGGTTGATTGGCGCGCGGATGGCTCGCCTGATTTTGGTACGCCTTTAGACCCCTCGACGGTGGTCGCGGCGCCATCGGGTGAAGATCAACCACAAACGGTTACGCTGCCGGGAGCCCCTGTCTATTTGCAACCCCGTGCAGCATCAACTCAAGCTTCGAATCAATGTTTGACCGCCCAAGGCCCCAAAACCTGTCAGGCCAAAGCGGCGCTGGTGCTGGATATGCTGCCTGCGACCAAGCCTACCGCAGGGCTCACGGTGAGACTCAACACTCGCGATGGACAGTTTTTAACGGCCACCCACAAAGGCGTGAGTGCGCAACCATGGCAACAACAACCCGCCCAAATGTGGCTGTTGCAAGCCAAGCCTGCAGCGCCTAATGCGGCTATCGACGGCATCGTGCAATTGGAAAGTCAGCACAGGACCCTGGAGCTGACTGTCCAACCGCAAGGATCGGTGGTGTTGGTAGCGAATCACTCAGGACGAGTGCTATCCGCGTGTGCGGATGGAGCCATCGCGCAGCAGGCATGGCAAGCAAAGGCTTGCCAGCAATGGCAAATCCGCAGCAAGGCCAATGGTTTATGGCAATTGCAAAATCAAGCTGACTCCAAGAAATGCTTACAGATCGACAATAATGCCGTGGTCGCGGGTGCTCAGGTGATCCTCGGCGACTGCATGCAACAAAGCAGTGACTGGCAAGCCGTATGGACGGCGGATGGCGTGCTGCTGAACAATGCGTACTCCAAGCAGGTGTTGGATATTGCCCATTGCGGGTTAGCCGATGGGACAGATATCGCGCAGGCCCCACGCTTGGCTGGTGCGTGCCAGACCTTCCAGTTGCGACAACCTTAAGTTTTTGCGGACCTCCCCAGATCTGCATGTATGCCGGCCTCATTGCCGGCTTTTTTTACTCCTTTGCCACAATGCATTCGCTGATGTTCTCCATCGTGTTCACCCTAGGGGCTCTATCCGTGGCCATTGCTGGTGTGAGGTTCGGCGAGCGCTTGCATTGTTACTGGCTTTGTGTCATACAATACGACAATAATAACTATTTAAGGACGAGGAGCTATTGATGCAACCGAACATGTCGAAAAAAATGCAGCGCCTGCTTACCGTAGGATGCTTGCTCGGCGTATTTATTACAGGGTGTGGCGGCGGTGGGGCGGAGGTCGACACCGGCTCTGGTACGACGCCGACTCCGCCAGTCACTCCCACTGAGCCCGTGACAGTGGCCGACCCCGTGCTGGCGGGGCCGGTGTCATTTACCAATGTCACCGTACATGACCCATCGGTGATCCGATTGAATGATGGTACGTTTTATGTCTTCGGTTCCCATTTAGCGGCAGCAAAAACTACCGATCTACTGCATTGGTCACTGGTAGCCAACGGGGTTAATAATGCTAATCCGCTGTTTTCTACATATGAATCAACAGCCGTTGAGGGCATCGTATGGACAGGTGGCCATGTAGGGAGTTGGGCGTCGGATGTCATTCAATTGGCAGATGGCAAGTTCTATTTCTACTACAACCACTGTGCGTCACCTGAGACTGGTAATTGTGATTCTAGTCGCTCTTATTTAGGTCTAGCGGTAGGGGATAACATCGAAGGGCCTTACAAGCATGTTGGCCTGATACTGAAATCCGGCCATCGCGGCAGTGAAAACCCAGGGATCGATGGCAACAACTACAACGGCAATATCCATCCTAATGCGATCGACCCCGATGCGTTTTTTGATAAAGATGGCAAGTTATGGTTAGTTTATGGGTCGTACTCGGGTGGGATTTTTATTCTGCAATTGGATGCGAAAACCGGGCTCGCATTACCCAATCAAGGTTATGGTACTAAGTTGACCGGTGGGTATTACAGCGCCATTGAAGGTCCATACATGCTGTACCACCCAAAAACGGGTTATTACTATCTGTTTACGTCGTTTGGAGGGTTTGCCCAAAACGATGGCTACAACATGCGGATTTCTCGCTCAAAAAGTCCTACAGGTCCTTTTGTTGATGCCAATGGACGCGACATGATTGGCGCATCTGGCAGCTGGAGTAGTATCGAACCTTTTGGTGTGAAGCTGATGGGGGGGCTCCAGTGGGACGCTAATCCGGGGGATCCTGGTAGCAGTTTCGGCTACATGGCGCCAGGGCACAACTCGGCGTATTACGACAGTAGCACTGGCAATGCCTACGTTATTTTCCATAGCCGTTTCCCAGACAAAGGCGAAGGACATGAAGTTCGTGTCCATCAATTATTAAGTACAAGTGATGGCTGGTTGGTGGCCGCGCCGCATCGATTTGTTCCACTGACCGGGGCAAATACAGTGGATGCCGGCGATTTGGTCGGTGCCTATCGCGTGATAAACCATGGCAAAGACATTAACCGTACTGCACATCACAGCAGCTATATGCAATTGACCAGCGATGGCAAGGTACAAGGTGCTTATAGCGGTACGTATAGCATCACAGCGACCAACCAATTGACTTTGAGCTTAGATATGGCCGGCACATTCAAAGGCGCCCTGTCATGGCAATATGATGACAATCGAGGTGCCTTAGTGCCTACGTTTAGTGCTATCAATAGTGATGGTGCGGCGTTGTGGGGGAGTAAACTGCCAACTTTCAGCACTGCTGATGCGCTTGCGGCTATTTCCAGTGCGCTTGTACTCCCTAGTCGCACCTTATATGACTTGTCATTACCAACAGTCGGTACGCAAGGCGCTACGATCAGTTGGAGTAGCAGTGCAGCTACAGTGATCAGCAGTCGTGGAATTGTAACTCGCCCCAACGCAGGCCAAGCTCCAGCTAGTGTTACTTTAACCGCAACTATCAGTTTAAACGGCCAAACCATCAGCAAAACTTTCAGCGTGTTAGTACCCGCTCGAGCGGAGAATAATCGTACCGCGTGGTATCACTTTGACGACAGTCTGATGGATGGGTTACAAATCCAAGCCTCGGCAACCGCAACGGCTGATCGGCTGACTAATTCAGGTGAAATTAGTTACACCAAAGGTAAATTCGGTCAAGCTTTGCAGTTAACCGGTGCGAATGGTGTTCGTTTACCTGATGGGCTAATCAAAAGTCCTTACTACACAGTGTCGCTGTGGGTGCAACCGAGCAGTCTGACTCAGTTTAGCCCCATTTTCTTTGGCGCCGCCTCGACTGAGCAATGGCTCAGTTTGTTACCGTGGAGTTGGGATGGCAACACCATGCTCTGGAGCGGCAGTCAACAATGGTTCGACGGTAGTCTTCAGCAGCAAGTTCCTACTGGTACTTGGTCGCATTTAGCCTTTTCGGTCAGCAATGGTAATGTCAAGGTCTATCTCAATGGCGAACAGCGCTTCGCTGGCAGCGGCTTTCCCGACCTCTTTTCGGGTAAAAATGCGCTGTTTAGCCTTGGTGTTAATTATTGGGACTTGCCATTTAAAGGATTGATTGATGAATTGGCAATCTATGACGTGGCGTTATCAGCCGACGAGATTAAAGCCTTGGATGTCGAACGGTTATCGGCGGGGCAATTGGCTAATAAAGCGGCATCTTTGCTCGATATTGGCGATTTGAGCGCTGTACGAACCGACTTAGTGTTGCCAACAGTTACTAGTTTCGGAGCCAATGTTAGCTGGACTTCAAGCCTGCCTGCGGTGATCAGCACGACTGGAAAAGTGACTCGTCCAGCATCAGGTCAAGCGGATCAAACGGTCCTATTAACGGCGCTTGTCATGGTTAATGGTGTACAAGCCAGTCGGGAGTTCAGCGCCACAGTGAAAGCGATGGGAGCAGTGTTACCTATTGCTGAGTATTCTTTTGATAACAGTGATTTAGTTGACAGATCTGGCCAATTTGCTGCGGGTTCTATTACGGGGGCAAAGGTTAATAGTCAAGGCGGCTCGGTGAGCTACGGTACTGGTGTCAGAGGCAAAAGCTTAGTGCTTGACGGTAATTCTGGTGTGCGTTTAGCAGACAATTTGCTGACGGACCACAGCTATACGGTCAGTCTTTGGTTAAATCCGCAAGAATTGTCGATGTTTTCCCCTGCATTTTTTGGCTTTGCCAGCACGGAAAGCTGGGTCAGTTTAGTGCCGCGTGGACATGCAGGTGTTAATGAAAGCACTATGTTGTGGTCAGGCACGGCTTGGTATGACGCTGGAATTGGTCAAAAAATCCCGACCAATCAGTGGTCACACTTGGCTTTTACTGTCAATGGCGGGGTTGTTGTGGTGTATCTCAATGGTGCGGCCGTGTTTACGGGGAGTAACTTTCCGAATGTATTTGGTGCAGGAGGGACTAACGGCTTTGCGCTTGGTGTCAATTATTGGGATGCTGCATTTAAAGGATCGTTAGACGAAGTGCGGATTTATTCCGAAGCACTGCCAGCGACTGACGTTCAGCAGCTGTATTTAACCCAGAAACCGCAATAAACTCGACGAAGGCTAAATGGGTAAACCGCTTAGCCTCGCAAAGGATTTGATTATGCAAATTTGTACTTCGTTTTTCCGTGCTCCTGGTCGACTGCTTGTGGCTATGGCGTTCTTTACTAGCTGTGTGGCGTGGTCGTCCAACCCAATCATTGACGAGGCCTTTACTGCTGACCCTGCTGCCTTGGTCGATGGTGACACGGTGTATTTGTATACCGGCCATGATGTGGCACCTAACAATGACAAGTTTTTCGAAATGCACGACTGGCTGGCTTATAGCAGTCGAGACATGAAAACGTGGCAATCGCATGGTCCCATTTTAAAGGCAACCGATTTCAAGTGGGCCAAAGGTGATGCCTGGGCCAGCCATATGATCAAACATCGAGGACGTTATTACTTTTTCGTTACGGTGCGACACAACGAGCAAAAGCCGGGGTTTGCCATTGGACTGGCGGTGGCTGATTCACCATTGGGGCCGTTCAAAGATGCCCTAGGCCATGCGCTGATTAACAACGAGATGACCCAACACACTCGCAACGATTGGGATGACATTGACCCCGCAGTATTTATAGACAGTGATGACCAAGCCTATTTGTTCTTTGGCAACTTGGTGCCCAAAATGGTGAAATTGTCGAAAGATCTCCGCTCGCTTGCTGGCCCTATCGAAGTGTTAGACTTGCCTCGGTTTACTGAAGCTAGCTGGCTGCATAAACACAAGGAATGGTATTACTTATCGTATGCTTGTGATTTTCCTGAAAAAATTTGTTACTCACGCAGCAAGTCTATTCAAGGGCCATGGCAATTCGAAGGCATCCTCAACGAAGTTGCGGGTAATTCTGAAACTAATCATCAGGCAATTATCGAATTCAAAGGTAATTCCTATTTCATTTACCACAATGGCGTTTTACCCCCAGTCAACGGCCAGCCAAGTGGCGGACGCTTTCGTCGCAGTGTGGCGATAGAACGGTTGTATTATTTACCCGACGGTCGAATGCAGCCAGTGATGATGACTAGTGCAGGCGTACAATAGTTACTCGTCCCCCGCTGATAAAAACCACCTCCTGTGGAGGTGGTGATCGGCCAGTCGGGGCTATGCCCGTAGAGTACCCATGTTAGATACTTCGCCCGTTTGTAACCAGCAAATGAGGAAGTAAATAACATGAGTAGATATGAATCCGCTTCACACGTTT
>JACCDZ012102150.1_pt1 | contig 27784 bp, 28 predicted proteins | sample 7449551 | NCBI WGS metagenome assembly JACCDZ01 (sample SAMN15323452, study PRJNA562643) | freshwater metagenome | isolation source: river surface water | place: USA:Blue River Watershed | collected 2017-08-18 | reverse complement strand
CGTTCCTGTGGCATACAAACACCCAGGATTCAGGGTTAATCATGCCTTAAGGTCATGCTGCCAGGCTGAGCCTGCTGAATACCGTCTGCAAACCAAGGAGAATCACCATGAGTGACACCAAGTCGCCTGTCCGCCCCGCCCCATCCTCGCCCGCCCTGCAGTCCCATGCCGTCTGGGATGCCGGGGCGCGCTGGTTCCACTGGATCAATGTGCTCTGTGTGTTGGGGCTGATCGGTGTGGGCATCGTCATCCTCAATGCCAACGCCCTGGGGGTGAGCAGCGAGGGCAAGGTCGATCTCAAGATCCTGCACGCCTGGCTGGGCTACGCGTTCTCGCTCAATCTGCTGTGGCGCATCCTCTGGGGCTTCATTGGCAATCCCTATTCGCGCTGGTCGGCCGTGCTGCCCGGCGGTCGTGGCTATGGCGCCGCCCTGCGCGAGTGGATCGCGGGCGCCAAGGCCGGCACTCCGCCCGCCTACAAGGGCCACAACCCTGCCGCCCGCTTGATGCTGGCCGTGCTGTTCTTCCTGCTCGGCACGCAGATGATCACGGGCCTGGTGCTGGCCGGCACCGATCTTTATTTCCCGCCCTTCGGGCATGAGTTCGCCGAGTGGGCCACGGGCTCGGGCGAGGACCATGCGGGGCTGGTGGGCCTGGTGCCGGGGGCCAAGGAGATGCTGGACCCGGAGGGCTACGCCGCCATGCGCCGCTTCCGCGAGCCCTTCATCGAGATTCACGAGATCGGCTTCTGGGCCATGCTGGTCGCCATCGTGCTGCACATCGGCGCCGTGGTGGTGAGCGACATCAAGGAAGGCAACGGCCTGATTTCCGCCATGTTCAGCGGTCGCAAGGTGTTCTCCAAGGAACCCCGCGAGTGAGCTGCAAAAACCTCGCGGTCTTAATAGTCAATTAAGATTCGCGTCCTACAGTGGCGACATGATCAGCCAATACGGAGCCCTCGATCATGTCAGCCACGCCGCTTTGCACCAGTGTTGCCAGTGTCCCGAATTTTGCGCTCGCCGCGCCCGTCGTGGCCGAGCAGCTCAGCCTGCACTCCCCGCTTGCCTTCCACCGGCAAGAGATCGAGCACTTCATCCACACTCGTTACGCCGAAACCTACGGCGCTGACATCTCGCACTTCCTGCCCCTGCTGCTGGCCAGCTGGCGCGAGGGCGAGGTGGCCGGCGTGCTGGGGCTGCGCCCCGGACAGTCCGGTCGCTTCTTCGTGGAAAACTATCTGGCGCAGCCCATGGAGGCCGTGCTCAGCGAGCGACTCGGCGAGACTGTGCCACGCGCCTCGCTCATCGAGACCGGCAATCTGGCCGGCACCCGCGGCAGCAGCCAGCTGCTGTTCATCGTGTTGACGGAAGTGCTGTACCGGTCCGGTTTCCGCTGGGTCACCTTCACCGCCACCGCCCAGGTCAGCGCCCTGCTGCAGCGTCTGGGTTTCGCGCCGCAGGCGCTGTGCGAGGCCGATCCGCGCTGCCTGGGTGAACAGGCCGGCGCCTGGGGCAGCTATTACGCGAATCGTCCCTGGGTCGTGGCCGGCGACGTCGTGCAGGCCCATCAGACGCTGCAGCGCAATGAATTCGCCCAGAAGCTGTTGCGCGAGCATGCCGATGAGATCGACCGCATCGTGGCCGAACTCAAGCCCTGCAGCGAGGAGTCCTTCCATGCGTGAACTGTGGGCTGCGATCAACGCCAATGCCGCGACCCGAGGGGATGACAGCGCCCTGATGGTGTTCGATTCCTCTCTGGAAACGGCATACACCTGGAAGCAGCTGCAACGGGCCGTGCGTCGCCTCGTGTGGCGTCTGCGCCAGGATCGCGTCCGCGTGCTGGCGCTGGCGGCCGACAATGTCCCGGCCTGGGTCATCGCCGACATCGCCTGTGGCGTCGCGGGCATCACCCTGCTGCCACTGCCGGGCTTCTTCGCACCGGGGCAGCTGCAGCACGCGCTGGATACCGTGCCTGTCGATGCGCTGCTGCACGACGCCACGCTGCCGCAGACTGTGGTGGCGGCGCAGCGCCCCGAGCCTGTCGCATCACACCGACTGCTGGGCCTGCACTATCGCCGTTTCGCGCGTGACGAGCAGGCGCTGAGCGCACGCGCCGACTCCCTGCCCGCGGGCACCAGCAAGATCACCTTCACCTCGGGCTCCACGGGCACGCCCAAGGGCGCCTGCCTGAGTGCCGGCCATCTGGAAGCGGTGGCCACGTCCATCGTCGCCGCCACGCAGTCCTGCCAGATCACGCGACACCTCTGTGTGCTGCCGCTGGCGACTCTGCTGGAGAACGTCGCCGGCGTGCATGCCCCGCTGCGCAGCGGGGCCGCCGTGGTGCTGGTGCCGCAGCAGCGTCTGGGCTTCAACGGCGCCAGCGGATTCTCCCTGCCGGCCTTCCTCGACGTGCTCGCGCACTGCCGGCCGCAGAGCCTGATCCTGATTCCGCAACTGCTGGAAGCCCTGGTGATGAGCGCCGCGTCCGGCTGGAAACTGCCCGACTCCCTGCGCTTCGTGGCGGTCGGCGGGGCCAGCGTGAATCCTGTGCTGCTGGAACGCGCATGGCAGTTCGGCATTCCGGCCTTCGAGGGGTATGGGCTTTCCGAGTGTGGCTCGGTGGTGAGCCTGAACACCCCGGGGCAACGTCGCAATGGCAGCCTCGGTCGACCGCTGCCGCATGTGCGAGTCGAGATTCACGACGGCGAGATTCAGGTCTTCGGTCCGCGCTTTCTGGGCTATGCCGGCGACAAGGCCTCGCGGCTGCCGCAGGACGACATCACGCCACTGGCCACGGGCGATCTCGGCCACCAGGACGCCAACGGCTATCTGTATTTCAACGGCCGCCGCAAGAACCTGCTGGTGAGCAGCTTCGGCCGCAACATCAGTCCGGAATGGGTGGAAACCCAGCTGGCGGCCAGTGCCTGCATCGCGCAGAGCATCGTGTTCGGGGATTCGCGTCCCTACTGTGTGGCGCTGGTGCAGCCGCGCCACCCCCGCATCAGCGATGGGGAGATCGACGCCAGCATCGCCACCATCAATGCCGCGCTGCCCGACTATGCCCGAGTGCAGCGCTGGGCTCGCCTGAGCGAGCCGCTGGCACGCGGCAGCGGGCTGGAAACGGATCTGCTCACCAGCAATGGACGGCCGCGTCGCGCGCAGATCGCGCAGCGTTTCGCGGCCACGCTCGAGGCGCTGTACAGCGCCTCCAATGACGACACTCTCACCCCCCACCAGGAGGCAACGCACCATGTTCTATGACACCTTGAAGCAGGAAACCGCCGGCGAACAGTTGGCGCTGGTCAGCAGCGAGATCATCACCCGCTGCATGGCGCGCAACGTCACGCTGGACGAATACATCGCCTACCTGACCCAGGCCTATCACCACGTGAAGTTCACCGTGCCGCTGCTGATGGCGGTGGGCGCACGCCTGCCCGAGAGCCGCGAGTGGCTGCGCGTGGCCGTGGCCGAGTACATCGAGGAAGAGATCGGTCACCAGGAGTGGATCCTGAACGACATCGCCGTGTGCGGCGGCGACAAGGAAGCCGTGCGCCGCAGTCAGCCGGCCATGCAGACCGAGCTGATGATCGCCTATGCCTGGGACATGGTGAATCGTCGTGACCCCATCGGCTTCTTCGGCATGGTGCACGTGCTGGAAGGCACCAGTGTGAACCTGGCCGACCACGCCGCCGATCAGATCAAGGCGACGCTCAATCTTCCGGAACGCGCATTCAGCTATCTGCGCTCCCACGGCAGCATCGATCAATCGCACATCCAGCATCTGGAAAGCCTGATGAACCGCTTCACCGACCCGGCGGACCAGGCGTTGCTGATTCACAGCACGAAGATGTTCTTCCGTCTCTACAAGGGCGTGTTCGACAGCGTGCTTGAGCGTTCCGCCCAGACTGCCGTGCGCAGCGCGGCCTGAGGAGGCACGCATGCGCGTACACGGCAGAACGATCCTGTTGACGGGAGCTACCGGTGGCATCGGTCGCGCGCTCGCGCTCACCCTTGCCGAGGCCGGTGCGCAGCTGCTGCTGGTGGCGCGTGACGCCGAGGCGCTGGAGCAGCTGGGGCGGGCACTGCCGCGTGCAGGGGCACCGCATCGCTGGCTGTCCGCCGACCTGACGCAGGAAGCGGCACGCGAGGAGGTGGTTCGCTTCTGTGCCGAAGCGCCGTTGTCGATGCTGATCAACAACGCCGGCACCAGCGAGCTGGCGTTTCTGCAGGACGTCTCGCCCGCGACGGTGGAGCGCCAGTTCGCCCTCAATCTCCTCGCGCCAGTGCTGCTGACGCGCCTGTTGCTGCCAACACTCCTGGCCCAGCAGAACGCACTGGTGCTCAACGTCGGTTCGGCCTTCGGCAGCATCGGCTATCCCGGCTTCAGTGTGTACTGTGCCAGCAAGTTCGGCTTGCGCGGCTTCAGCGAGGCGTTGCGCCGGGAGCTGGCCGATACCGGAGTCGGCGTGCTGCACGTCGCCCCGCGCGCCACCCGCACCGCGCTCAACAGCGAGCGGGTGGTGGCGATGAATCAGGCGCTCGGCAATGCCATGGATGATCCCTTGCAGGTGGCCCGACAGGTGCTGCAGTGCATCGAGCGCGACCGCCGTGGCACCGTGGTGCTGGGCTGGCCCGAGCGTCTGTATGCCGTGATCAACGCCGTGCTGCCCGCTGTCACCGATCGCGCCCTGCGCAAGGCGCTGCCCGTGATTCAGCGCTTTGCCCGGCCGCAGCCCTGATGCCAGCGAACTGTTCCTCTGACCCCATTCAAACCATCCTGGAGAAGCTCATGAAAATTCGTCATCTTGCCTTGCTCGTCACGCTCCTGTGGACGGCCGCCTCGCAGGCGCAGACCAGCCCTGCCGTCACTGCCTTGCAGGATCGCTGGGCGGAAATCAATTACCTCACCCAGGGCGATGCCCAAGTGGAGGCCTTCAGCGTGCTGATCGAGGAGGCCCGCAAGGTCACCGAGGCCGAGCAGGACAGCCCCGAGGCCTGGATCTGGAGTGGCATCATCAAGTCCAGCTATGCCGGCGTGAAGGGCGGGCTGGGCGCCCTGTCGGCAGCCAAGGCAGCCAAGGCCGATCTGGAAAAGGCCATCGCTCTGAATGGCGATGCGATGGAAGGCTCTGCCTACACCAGTCTGGGCGTGCTCTATCTGAACGTCCCGGGCTGGCCGGTGGCCTTCGGCGACGAGGACGAGGGCGTGGCACTGCTGCGCAAAGGGCTTGCCATCGGCCCCGATGCGATTGACTCCAACTATTTCTACGCGGAGTATCTGTTCAAGAGCGACAAGTTCGAGGAAGCCCGGCAGTATCTGCAGAAGGCGCTGCAGGCGCCGGCCAGACCCGGCCGCGAGATTGCTGACCAGGGGCGACGCCAGGAAATCGAGAAGATGCTCGCGCAGATGCGCTGAGGCACAGGTAACGCAATGCAAGTGATGCTGGTGGAAGACAATGCGATGCTGGCAGCGGCCGTGGCGAAGGCGCTGCGCACGGCCGGCTTCAGCGTGAATCACGTCAGTCGAGGCGATCAGGCGCTGGCGGCGCTCAAGACGTCGAAGCCCGACATCCTGGTGCTGGATCTCGGGCTTCCCGGCATGGATGGGCTGGAGGTGTTGCGGGGAGCGCGGCGAGCGCAGTTCACCAATCCCGTGCTCATCCTGACGGCGCGGGACAAGACCCAGGACAAGGTGGCCGGTCTGGACAGCGGCGCCGACGACTACCTCGCCAAGCCCTTCGAGATGGACGAGCTGCTGGCCCGCCTGCGTGCGCTGGAGCGTCGACTGGGCAGCGTGAAGAGCGCCAGCATCGTGATCGACGAGGTCAATCTGGACACCCAGACACTCGAGGTGTCGGTGGCCGGCGTGCCCCTCACCCTGTCGCGCCGCGAGTACATGCTGCTCAAGGCCCTGATGGAGAGCGCCAACAAGGTGCAGACCCGGGACATGCTGGACAGCAAGCTCTACGGCTGGGGCGAGGAAGTCAGCAGCAACTCCGTCGAAGTTCACATTCACAATCTGCGCAAGAAGCTGCCTGCGGGGTTCATCCAGACCGTGCGTGGGCTGGGCTATGTGGTGAAGAAAGGGGGAGGTGGCAGCTGAGCGCCGAGCAACCCTTGCCATGACCTCGATCCGGATCTTCCTCACGCTCAGCGTGAGCGCCCTCATCCTGCTGGTCAGCTTCCTGTCTGCTATCCGCGGTTTTCGCGAGAGCATGGTGGAGGCCGAGCTGCTGTTCGACCAGCAATTGCTCGAGCACGCCAAGATGCTGAGTCTGCTCAACCCCTCGGCCTTGAGCGGCGGGGTGCGGGTGGTGCAGGACCTGGTGCTGCCGAATGTGGTCAATCCGGAACTGGGCGACGAGATGCAGATCGCCTATCAGATCTTCACCGAGCAGGGCGGCTTGATCCTGCGCTCGGTGCTGGCGCCCGTCACGCCCATGAGTCCCTTCGAGGTCGGTTTTCGCGAAGTCAATTTCGGCAGCTATCGCTGGCGGGTGCTGGCCATCCTGGATGAGGAGCAGTCCCACTGGGTGCTGACAGCCCAGCGCATCGACATCCGCTACGACCTGGCCGAGAGCATCATCCTGGACGCCGTGGTGCCGACCATCGTCAGTGTGCCCCTGGCGGCCGTGCTGATCTGGCTGTTCGTGAGTTTCGGCCTGCGACCGCTGCAGACCCTGGCGCGTGAGGTGCAGACCCGTGAAGCGAGTGATCTGAGCCCCGTGCGCCTGGACCAGGTGCCGAGGGAGCTGATGCAGCTGAGCCGCTCCATCAACGACCTGCTGCGCCGGCTGCAGGGCTCATTCGAGCGCGAGAAACGCTTCGCCGCCGATGCCGCCCATGAGTTGCGCACGCCGATCAGCATTCTCAAGGTGCAGGTGCACAATCTGCTGCAGGAGCTGCAGACGCCGGCAGCGCGCGCCAGCGCCCGCGAGCTGCGCGAGGGCATCGATGCCATGGGGCATCTGGTGGAGCAGATCCTGGAGCTCAACCGCACCGCGCCGGATCAGTATTCGCTGCGCTTCCAGCCGCTGGACCTTTATGCGCTTGCCCAGGAAGTGGTCAGCCAGGACTTCGATCAGATCCTGCAGCGCAGTCAGGAGTTCGAGCTGGAGGGAGGCTCGAGCATGGTGCTGGGGGACGCGACAGCCCTGCGTTCGCTGTTGCACAATCTGCTTGCCAACGCCAGCAAGTACACGCCCGAAGGGGGCCGGTTGCGGCTGCGCGTGGCGACTGACGAGCAGGGTGCCTGCTGCCGCATGGAAGACTCCGGTCCGGGCATTCCCGAGCAGTATCGCGAGCGCGTCTTCGATCGCTTCTACCGCCTGCATGGCGATCAGCACGATTCGGGCGTCGGCGGTTCCGGGCTGGGCCTGGCCATCGTGAAGCACATAGTAGACATGCACCACGCCAGCATCACGCTGGGTCGCTCCGAGCTGGGCGGCCTGCAGGTGCAGGTGCGATTTCCCGCCGCCGGAGGCGGCCGTACAGCAGGTTTGCCAGAGGAGGCAGCGTGACAGGTTCAGAAAGAAACAGAAGATACCCGGGCAGAACCTGGCTGGCGGTGCTGGTGCTCGGCTGCGGCCTGGGCCATGCGGCGCTGGCCCAGACGCCCGAAGTGGAGATCCAGATCCGCGAGCATCTGTTCTTTCCCGCCGAAGTGCGGATTCCTGCCAATACCAAGGTCAAGCTGATCATCCGCAATCTCGACACCACGCCCGAGGAATTCGAGAGCTACGAGCTGAACCGGGAGAAGGTGATCGTGGGTAACAGCCAGGGCATCGTCTTCATCGGGCCGCTCGCGCCGGGCGAGTATCCCTTCTTCGGGGAGTTCAATCCGCGCACGGCGCAAGGCAAGGTCATCGTTGAATAAGCGTGTCGCAGTAGTGCAGGAGCAGGGAGTGTCGGCATGATCAGCGCGGTCATCATCGTGTTGCGCGAAGTGCTGGAGGGCGTGCTGCTGATCTGCATGCTGATGGCCTCGGCGGCCGCCATGGGGCATCGGCTGCGCTGGCTGACAGCAGGGCTGCTGCTGGGCATTGCCGGCGCCTATTCCTACGCCGTGTTCCTGGACCCGATCACCATGCTCTTCGACGGACTCGGGCAGGAGATCATCAGCGCCCTGATGTTGCTGAGCGTGGCGCTGGCGCTGGTGGTCCATGTCCATCTGATCGCCACGCATGCGTTGCGGCCGGCTTCCGGTGGACCCTCCCGTGCTGTGCTGGTCCTGTGCCTGCTGGCATCGACTCTGTCCATCGCGCGGGAGGGGGGCGAGGTGTATCTCTACGTCTATGCCTTCGGTGTGCAGGCCGGGCAGATGGCCTCCGTCATGTCGGGCGCGGTGATCGGCACCGGCATCGGGCTCAGTTTCGGGACATTCTTCTACTACGGCCTGCGGGCGCTCTCGCGGCAGGCGTGTCTGTGGACGTGCGCGGGCATTGCCACCATGACCAGTGCCGGACTGGTCATGCAGGCCACCTACAATCTGGAGCAGGCGGATCTGCTGCCGGGACAGCAACCCTTGTGGGACACCAGCGCGCTGGTGATGGAGTCGTCCCTCACCGGGGAGATGTTCCAGGCCGCGTTCGGCTATGAGGCCACCCCGACAGGCGTGCAGCTGAGCTTGTATCTGGCATCCGTGCTGGCCTGCCTGGCCGCCATGGCGCTGGCACGAGTGCGTGCCGTGAAGACACAGGAGACATCGACATGACGTGCGTCAGAAGCCGGGGTCGAGCGCCCCGCATGGGGATCATCGCGCTGGCATTGTGGGGGGCGGGCGTGTTCCCCGCGCTCGCCGATGTGGAGTTTCAGCACAACGGGGTGGGGCGCGTCTACGACCCCTATGTGCAGCCGCTGGAGCGGGAGCTGGAACTGCGCACGGTGTATCAGACGGACCCGGACCCGCTGGAATCGGATATCCTGCGCCAGCGCATCGGCTTCGGTCGCTCTCTCAGCGAGCGCCTCTTCGCCGAGGCCTATCTGCTCGCAGAAAAGCAGCCCGGAGGCGGCCTGCGTTTGCAGGGCTACGAGGCCGAACTCAAGGTGCAGCTCACCGAGCAGGGGGAGTACGCGGCCGACTGGGGCCTGCTGTTCGAGTTCGAGCGCGAGCGCAGCGAGAGCATCTCGGAAGCCGCCGTGGCCGCGCTCACCAGCCGGCAATTCGGCAACTGGGTGGGCACGCTCAACCTGGGGCTGGAGTATGAATACGGGTCGGACATCGACAACGAGTTCGAGACCTTCGCTTCCGCGCAATGGCGCTACCGCCTGCGCGAAGGCCTGGAGCCCGGCGTCGAGTTCTACGCCGATCAGTTCACCCGCGGCATCGGGCCGGTGCTGACCGGACTTGTGCGCACGGGCGGCGCCTCGAAGTGGGCCTGGGAGACGGGCCTGATCCTGCCCCTGAACGACACCACCCCCGACTACACCTTCCGCTTCCTGCTGGAGTACGAGTTCTGATCGGCTCTTAATGTTTGCTTAATCTGGGTTTTCTAGACTTCGACGACAATCAATGAGCCTGCCAGCCAGGAATTCGTCGCCATGTCTTCGTTTGCACCGCTTCGCAGTGTCCTGCTGACGCTGCTGTGCACCTTCGGTTTTCTCCTCGTGCTGGCTGCCCCGGCCGTGAGCGGGCTGCCCGCCGCACTCTTTCTGCTGCTGGCCGCGCTGGTGCAGACCGTCCTGCTGTCGACGCCTGTGCTTCTGCTGCATGCCCTCTACGTCCGGGGTCAGCGCCGCGGGCGAGCGTCCCCGCTGCTGGCGGCTGCCGTGCACGTCGCCGCACTGCTCACCCTGCTGTTCCTGGTGGCGAACTACAAGCTGCAGCAGATGTTCGGTTTCTACTTCAACTATTTCGTGCTCAATCTGCTGCTCACGCCGGGCGGGGTCGAGGCCATGGGGGTGTCGACGTCGACGAATGTCGCGTTCACGCTGCTGGTGCTGGGTCTGGCCGCGCTGCTGCTGGTCGCGGTGCGCCTGCTGCCGCTGGAGCGCTTGCTGCCGCGCCGGCGCTGGCGCGTGCTGCCCCTGTTCAGCGTGTTGTTGCTGACCCAGGCGGGGTGGTATGCCTGGTCTGAGTTTCGCTACGAGCGCAGCATCCTGGCCACGGCGGACCGCCTGATCTGGTATGTGCCGGTCACGGCGGGCAGTCTGCTGGAGCGGGCCGGCTTCACGAGCCAGCGCCCGGAGCAGGAGGCCAGCGATCTGGCGGGCACCTCCGGCAGCATCGACTATCCCGCAGCGCCCACGGCGCCACTTGAGCGCCCGCTGAACGTCGTGTGGCTGGTGGCCGAATCCTGGCGTGCCGACTCCCTCACGCCGCGGATCATGCCGCAGACCAGTGCCTTCGCCGCGCAGACACAGAATTTCCTCGAGCACTACAGTGGTGGCAACGGCACGCGCATGGGGATGTTCTCGCAGTTCTACGGGCTCTATGGCAGCTACTGGTTCGACTTCCTGGGTGCCCGGCGGCAGCCCTTGCTGATGGAGTTGCTGCGCAACAACGACTACGCCATGAAGGCCTGGACCAGCTCGCGCTTTTCCTATCCCGAATTCGACCAGACCGTGTTCTCCGGCTTCCCCGCCGCAGACCTGCATTCCGACACCGATGGCGATGGCTGGGAGCGCGACAGGCGCAACGTCACGCAGATGCTGGACTTCATCGAGAACGCGGATGCTCCGTTCTTCAGCTTCATGTTCTTCGAGTCCGCCCACGCGAATTACTATTTCCCCGACGAAAGCATCATCGAGCCGGACTACATCGATGACTTCAATTACCTCACTGTGGACATCGAGCGGGACATCGAACTCATCCGGGCGCGCTACATCAACGCCGTGCATCATCTGGACAGCCAGCTGGCGCGGGTGTTCGACACCCTGCAGGCCAAGGGGCTGCTGGAGAACACCATCGTGATCGTCACGGGGGATCACGGCGAGGAATTCATGGAGAACGGGCGCTGGGGTCACAACTCGACCTTCAGTCAGCAGCAGATCCGGGTGCCCTTGCTGGTGCATGTGCCCGGACTGGCGCCGGCCGAGGTGGCGCGCATGACCAGTCATCTGGACCTGCCGGCCACCGTGCTCGCCGCGCTCGGCGTCAATCTGGATCCGACCACCTACAGCTATGGCAGCGATCTGCTCTCCCCTCAGTACTCCCGCGATTACACCGTGGCCAGCGACTGGCACGGCAACACACTGATCACGCCCGAGGTGAAGATGGTGTTCAGCAAGAAAGGCGCCGCACTCGACGATGGCACCACCACGCTGCACGATGAGCCGGTGGCGATTGCCAGTGTCGATGGTTCCTATCGTGAAGCTCTCGGCCTGTTCGCGCGCGAGCTTTCGCGTTTCTATCACTAGGAGCCTGCGATGCATTTCCTGCAGACACTCCCCTTGACCCGGACGCGCCATCCTGTGCAGGTCCGTGACGGGGCCTTGCTGCGCGTGCTGGAGCGCGCCGGCCTGGACAGTTTCGAGGCGCTCTGGGACTTGCCGCGCGAGTTCGTCGAGCCGATGAATCAGCGGCGGGGCGGCTGGAGCGGCGTCAGTCGTCTGCTGCTGCCCCAGGCCGACGGCAACATGGGCCACTGGTATCTCAAGCGCCAGGAAGGGCAAAGCCGGTACTCGAGACGCTATCCGTTTGGCGCGCCCACGTTCCGCTATGAAATCGATGCCCTGCGCCACGGTCTGCGGCAGCACTGGCCGTCAGTGACACTGGAGGCCTTCGGCATTTCCTGTGCGGGCCAGCGGCAACGTGCCCTGCTGCTGACGCGGGAAATCGCGCTGCCGACACTGGCTGCGTTCGAGGGCGCGCCAGACGCCTTGCGCGAGTCGCGCGCCGGGCTCACGGCGATTGGCCGCGCCCTGTTCGATCTGCATGCCTCTGGCTGGCAGCACGGCGCCTTGTTTCCGAACCACATGTTCATCGACCTGCAGCGGGGACAACTCCAGCTGATCGACTTCGAGCGCGCCCGCAAGCGCCTGTTCGCGGCCGACGCCGCCTGCGCCGATCTCACGCAGTTGCTGCGCCGCGCGGACTGGCTGGCGCCAGCCCTGGTGCAGGCGCTCCTGCAGGCTTATTGCGACAGGGCGCCGCGGGTGATTGCCCGTCTCACGCGCCGCTTTCCCGTTCTCGCCGACTTTTCCAAGGAGTTTTCTGCATGACCGACAACATCAGCTATGCCCGCGTGAAATCCGACGCTGAATCGGCACGCACCTACAATCAGCGCAAGCAGTCCAAGCACACGCAGGAAATGGCCATGATCGAGGAGGCCATGCGTCATGTGCATGGGGTGTCCACTCTGCTTGACGCGCCTTGTGGGGTGGGGCGTGCCAGCATCGCGCTGGCCCGCAAGGGGCTGCAGGTGACGGGTGTCGATCTCGGCGAAGCCGCGCTGGAGCTGGCGGAGTCGCTGGCCGCCGAGGCGAAGGTGCCGGTGCGGTTAGAGCGGCACGATCTCTTCGCGCTGCCCTATGCCGATCGCGCTTTCGACGCCACCCTGTGCTTCCGCCTGCTGCACCATTTCGAGAGTCCTGCCTTGCGTGGCCGCCTGCTCGACGAACTGTGCAGGGTCAGCGCGCGCTACATGCTCGTGTCACGCATCTCGCCGCTGTCGGTCACGTCGATGCGGCGTCGTCTGCGTCTGCTGCTGACGGGAAAACCCATCAAGCAGTACAGTGTTTCGGCGCGTGAACTGCATGCCGAAATGGCCCGCAACGGCTTCGAACCGGTCGCGAAATCCGGGCGCTTCGCCCTGTTCCACTCCTTGCAACTGCAGGTGTACAGCCGGAAATGAGGTCGGTATACTCGCGTTTTTGTAAATACGTGGAAATCTTATGTTGCGCATTGCTGAAGAAGCTTTGACATTCGATGACGTTCTCCTTGTGCCGGCGCACTCCACCGTGCTCCCCAAAATGGTCAGTCTCAAGACGCAACTGACCGCGTCAATCTCTCTGAACATCCCCCTGATTTCCGCTGCGATGGACACGGTCACCGAGTCTCGACTCGCGATCGCCATGGCGCAGGAAGGCGGTCTGGGCGTGATCCACAAGAGCATGACCATCGAGCAGCAGGCGCGCGAAGTGCGACTGGTCAAGAAGTACGAAAGCGGGGTGGTGAAGGACCCGATCACCATCGCCCCCACCGCCACTATCCGCGAACTCATCGCCCTGATGCGCGAGAACGACATCTCCGGCATGCCGGTGGTGGAAGGCCCGAATCTGGTCGGCATCGTCACCAGCCGCGACGTGCGCTTCGAATCCAATTACGAAGCCCCCGTCGCCGCCATCATGACGCCGAAGCAGGACCTGGTGACCGTCAAGGAGAACTTCACGCACCAGGAAGTGAAGGACCTGCTGCATACCCACCGCATCGAGAAGATCCTGGTGGTCAATGACGCCTTCGAGTTGCGTGGTCTCATTACGCTCAAGGACATTCGCAAGTCCGAAGATTATCCCGCTGCCTGCAAGGATCAGTACGGCCGTCTGCGTGTGGCCGCTGCCGTGGGTACCGGGCCGGACACACCGGCCCGTGTGGCCGCCATCGTGGAAGCCGGCGTGGATGTGATCATCGTCGACACGGCCCATGGTCACAGCCAGGGTGTGCTCGATCAGGTGCGTCGCATCAAGGGGCTCTACCCGCACATTCCGGTGATCGGCGGCAATATCGCCACCGCCGAAGCAGCCAAGGATCTCGCTGACGCCGGTGCCGACGCCGTGAAGGTCGGCATCGGGCCGGGTTCCATCTGCACCACCCGCATCGTGACCGGTGTCGGTGTGCCGCAGATGACGGCCGTCTCCAATGTGGCCGAAGCGCTGAAGGGCACGAATGTTTGCATCATCTCCGATGGCGGCATCCGCTTCTCGGGCGACATCGCCAAGGTGATCGCGGCCGGCGCTCACGTGGTGATGATCGGCAGTCTGCTGGCCGGTTCCGAAGAGGCCCCGGGCGAGGTCGAATTGTTCCAGGGTCGCAGCTACAAGGCCTATCGCGGCATGGGCTCGCTGGGCGCCATGGCCGCCTCCCAGGGCTCCAGTGATCGTTACTTCCAGGATGCCGGTTCCGGCGCCGAGAAGCTCGTGCCCGAAGGCATCGAAGGCCGTGTGCCCTACAAGGGGCCGATGTCGGCCATCGTGCACCAGCTCATGGGCGGCGTGCGCTCCAGCATGGGTTACACCGGCTGCGAGAACATCCAGCAGATGCGCACCAAGCCGCAGTTCGTGAAGATCACCGCGTCCGGCATGAACGAAAGCCATGTGCACGACGTCAGCATCACCAAGGAAGCCCCGAACTACCGCATGAGCTGAGGCTCATGCGGCAGTCTGTCCGTCGCGCGAGCGCCCGCACGCGCATCCACCCGAATCAGCAGCAAGAATCCAGAGCCATGAGCAGCCACGACATTCACAGCCAGAAAATCCTCATTCTGGACTTCGGATCCCAATACACTCAGCTGATCGCCCGCCGCGTGCGCGAGCTCGGCGTCTACTGCGAGATCTGGGCCTGGGACAATGCCAGCGACGACGACATCCGTGCCTTCGCCGCGCGCGGCGTCATCCTCTCCGGCGGGCCCGAGACAGCCACCCTGGCCGATTCGCCCCGTGCCCCCGCCTTCCTGCTGGACGGCGCGCTGCCGGTGCTGGGCATCTGCTACGGCATGCAGACCATGGCGGAACAGATGGGCGGCAAGGTGGAAGCCTCGGACAAATCGGAATTCGGCTATGCCGAGGTCACGCTGCCGGCAGCCTCTGCGCTGTTCGAGGGCATCGAGGATCGCGTGGCCGCCGACGGCACGGCCATTCTCGATGTCTGGATGAGTCATGGCGACAAGGTGGTGACCCTGCCGCCGCAGTTCTTCATCGCGGCCGCCACCGCCAGTGCACCCATCGCCGCCATGGCTCACGTCAGCAAGCCGCTGTACGGCGTGCAGTTCCACCCGGAAGTCACCCACACGCTGCAGGGCATGCGCATTCTTGAACGCTTCGTGCGCCAGATCTGTGGCTGCGAGGCGCTGTGGACCTCGGCCAGCATCATCGAGGACGCCATTACGCGCGTGCGTGCCCTGGTGGGCAGTGATCACGTGCTCCTGGGGCTGTCCGGCGGTGTGGATTCCTCGGTGGTCGCCGCCCTGCTGCACAAGGCCATCGGGGATCAACTGACCTGCGTGTTCGTCGACAATGGCCTGCTGCGTCTGAACGAAGGCGAACAGGTGATGGCCACCTTCGCGAAGAACATGGGCGTGAAGGTGATTCGTGCCGACGCCGAGGCGCGCTTCCTCGGCGCGCTCGCGGGTGTCAGCGATCCGGAGAAGAAACGCAAGGCCATCGGCAACACCTTCATCGAGGTGTTCGACGACGAGGCCGCGAAGATCCCGAATGTGAAATGGCTGGCTCAAGGCACCATCTACCCGGACGTGATCGAGTCCGCCGGCTCCAAGACCGGCAAGGCGCATGTCATCAAGTCCCATCACAATGTGGGCGGTCTGCCCGAAGACATGAAACTGGGACTCGTGGAACCTCTGCGCGAGCTCTTCAAGGACGAAGTGCGTCGCATCGGTCTGGAACTCGGGCTGCCCTATGACATGGTCTACCGTCACCCATTCCCCGGCCCCGGCCTGGGCGTGCGCATCCTGGGCGAAGTGAAGAAGGAATACTGCGACGTGCTGCGCCGCGCCGACGCCATCTTCATCGAGGAACTGCACCGCGCCGGCTGGTATCACAAGACGAGCCAGGCCTTCGCCGTGTTCCTGCCGGTCAAGTCGGTGGGTGTGGTGGGCGACGGCCGCCGCTATTCCTGGGTGATCAGCCTGCGGGCGGTGGAAACCATCGACTTCATGACGGCGCGCTGGGCGCATCTGCCGTATGAACTGCTGGAAACCGTCAGCAATCGCATCATCAACGAAGTGCCGGAAGTGTCCCGCGTGGCGTACGACGTATCCAGCAAGCCTCCCGCGACGATCGAGTGGGAATGAGCGAAGATATCCACGACCTGTTGCATTCGCGCCACGTTGGTTACCATGCGTGGCATTCAAAACTTAAAAGAAGGCGATCTTGAATGAGTTCCATAGTCCCCCTGCAAAATGACAAGCACGGCAAGCTGAAGGTTGTACAGTCGAGCGATTACCGCCGCTACAGCAAACGTCATCTCGTTCCCATTGTCATCCAGGATTTCTTCACGCTGGCCGTCGAGTTTCCCCTGGTGTTCGTCAAGATCAACCGCTCCGAGGAGTTCATCCCGGTGGCCATGATGGGTCTGCGTGATGGCGTGAACCTGTACTGCCAGACCGCGCAGTGGCAGGCCAGTGTGGCACCGGTCAGTTTCGGCAATGCGCCGTTCGCCATCACTCGCGTGGACGAGAAGTCAGACCAGTACATGGTGCTGGTGGAAGAGGACAGTCCGCTGTTGAGCGAGACCAATGGCGAGCCGCTGTTCGAGGCACCCGGCAAGCGCAGTGCCTATTTCGAGGGCCGGATCGAGTCTCTGGTGAAGGTGGCGGACCAATCCCGCAACACTCAGGAGTTGTGCAAGCGCCTGACCGAGAAGAATCTGCTGAACACGCAGCAGGTGCAGCTGCAGCACCGGCCCGATGGCATGCGCTACAACATCGATGGCATCTACACCGTCGATGAAACCCGCCTGAACGAGCTGTCCGACGAAGACTACCTGCATCTGCGCCGCATGGGCCTGTTGCCGGTGATCTATGCGCATCTGGCGTCCTTGCAGCAGCTGCGACGGCTGTCCGAGCGTCAGTACCACGCCGACAAGGAGGCGGAGGCGAAGGCGGCTGAGGCCGGCGAATCCAGGTAACCGGCTCTGGAGGTGTGGCTTGTTGTTGCGCCGCAAGCCACGCAGTCCTTCGGCTGAAAACGTTCGCTGTCGCGCAACACATCCGCTTTCGCGGTGGTCAGGATCCAGTGCTTTCGTAGATAGACCCGCTCTCGCTTGAGCTTTTCGAGGTAAGGCACCGATGGACCCGTTGAGTTCCCTGATCGACTGGATATCCCTCTACGGCGTGGTCGGCCTGCTGGCGCTGGGCGTTTTCGAGCGCTTCGTGCCCGTCGTGCCGTCCTACGGGGTGCTGGTCGCCATCGGCATCGCCGCCAATGAGCGCGTCTGGTCGCTCTACACCGCTGTGTTCGGATCGGTCGCCGGCAGCCTGTTCGGCAGCCTGGCGCTCTACTGGCTCACCCTGCATCTGAGCGAAGAGCGCGTGCATCGCATGCTGTTGTGGGTGGGGCGCATGACTGGCATCTCCGCCCCGCGCATCGAGAAAAGCATCCTGCTGTTTCGCCAGCATCAGCGGGGTCTCTCCTTCGGCATGCAGCTGGTGCCGTCCATCCGATTGATCTCGCCCATCATCGCCGGCATGTTCCGCGCCGATGCCAAGGCATTTGCCATCGCGACCCTGCTCGGCATCCTTTCCTGGAACGGCCTGTTCATCGCGGTGGGCTATGTGGCGTCCAATGTCAGCGTGGAAACCAATGCATCGACACTCGCTCTTCAGGTGGTCGTGCTGCTCCTGATCATTGAACTCGCGCTGGCGCTGCTGTGGCGCCGGTATCATCTCAAGTCCGGTCGCCCGTGATTCCGGCCTCCGCTCGCCACGATACAACTGTTTGATATTTTTGAACTATCTGGATACTCTCGGATTGCAGTCTGCAAAGTGTCGCAGGCTGGCATGAGCTCTGATTCCTGATCCCTGGGTCAGCCTTTTCGTCAGCACGTTACACAGGTAGTTGTCGACCGCCATCATGATTGAATTGATTGTTCTCTTGCCGTTTGCCGGCAGCCTGATTGCCACGTTCCTGCGGACCGATGCCCGCAAGGATGCGCGCAGAGTCGAGGCATGGCTGGCGGCCGCAGTGACCTTGAGCGGCCTGCTTCTCACGGCCCTGCAGTACGGTGAGATACGGCAGGCAGCAGTGCTCTCGCACCACTGGCAGTGGCTGCCGCAATACGGCCTCACGCTGAGCTTTCGTCTGGATGGCCTGTCCTGGCTGTTCGCCCTGCTGGTGCAGGGAATCGGCCTGCTGGTGATCCTCTACGCCCGGTATTATCTGTCCCCCAGCGACCCAGTCCCGCGTTTCTTTTCCCTCCTGCTGGCCTTCATGGGGGCGATGCTCGGGGTGATCCTGTCGGGCAATCTGATTCAACTGGCGGTGTTCTGGGAGCTGACCAGTCTTGTCTCGTTTCTGCTGATCGGCTACTGGTCGCATCGCATCGACGCGCGCCGTGGAGCACAGATGGCGTTCGTGGTCACAGCGGCCGGAGGCTTGTGTCTGCTGGCGGGCATGGTCCTGCTCGGCCAGATCGTGGGCAGTTATGAGCTGGACGTCGTGCTGGCAGCCGGTGATCGGGTGCGCGAGCATGCGCTCTATGTGCCCGTGCTGGTGCTGGTGGCGCTGGGGGCCCTGACGAAGAGTGCCCAGTTCCCTTTCCACTTCTGGCTGCCCCATGCCATGGCCGCGCCCACCCCCGTCTCGGCGTTTCTGCATTCGGCGACGCTGGTGAAGGCCGGCGTGTTCCTGTTGACCCGATTCTGGCCCGTGCTGTCCGGCACCCCGGAATGGTTCTGGCTGATATCCGGCGCCGGCGTCTGCACCATGCTCATTGGTGCGTTCTTCGCCATCTTTCAAAGCGATCTCAAGGGGCTGCTGGCCTATTCCACCATCAGCCACCTGGGGCTGGTGACGGTGCTGCTGGGGATAGGGGCGCCCCTGGCGGTGGTGGCAGCCATCTTCCACATGCTCAATCACGCGGTGTTCAAGGCGTCACTGTTCATGGCGGCAGGCATCATCGATCACGAGACCGGCACCCGGGACATGCGCGTGCTGCGCGGCTTGCGCCACCGCCTGCCGGTGACGGCAACCCTGGCCATCGTGGCCAGCGCTTCCATGGCGGGAGTGCCGCTGTTGAACGGTTTCCTGTCCAAGGAGATGTTCTTTGCCGAGAGTCTGGCGGTGGGGGGCTACGACGATTGGTGGATGTCCTATGCGGCGCTGTTGATGGGCACTCTGGGGGTTATCTATTCCCTGCGTTTCATCAGCGTCTTCCTGGGTGAGCCCGATGCCGCGCTGCAGGCTGTCCATGAGCCGCCGCGCTGGATGCGGGTCCCGGTGGAACTGCTGGTGCTGCTGTGTCTGATCGTGGGGGTCGTGCCCTCACTCACGGTCGGCGTTGTGCTGCAACACGCGGTCATTGCCGTGCTGGGGGAGGCGCCGCCTTACTACAGTCTGGCCCTGTGGCATGGCTTCAATCTTCCCCTGCTGATGAGTGCAGGGGCGATGATCGCCGGCATTTCCCTCTATCTGGCGCTGTGTCGCTGGGGCAGTCTCAAGCAGCGCTGTGACGTGCCCGGGCTGCAGCACCTGGATGGTGCGCGGGTCTTTGACCGCGCGCTCTTTGCGCTGTTCCAGCTTTCCAGGTGGCTGACGCGCCGCAGCGGCACGCAAAGGCTGCAGACGCAGATCCTGGCAGTGATGCTGGTCATGGTAGTCCTGATGCTGGCCCTGCTGCGCTGGCCGGACATGTCCCGCCAGGTCGACTGGACCCTGGAAACGCTGAGCTTCACCGTGATGTGGTTGATGGGGTGTGCCTGCGCAATCGGCGCTGCCTGGACGGCCAAGTATCATCGTCTGGCCGCGCTGATCCTGGTGGGCGGCACGGGGATTGCCTCGAGTCTCACCTTCCTGTGGCTCTCGGCTCCCGATCTCGCCTTGACCCAACTGCTGGTCGAGACAGTGACCACGGTGCTGATCCTGCTGGGTTTGCGCTGGTTGCCGCCAAGACTGCGAAGCGAGGAGTTGCCCGAGGATCTGCTGACACGCCTGGATGTCGAGAATCCGCTGCGCGCGCGCCTGCGCCGCTACCGGGATGTGCTGGTCGCTCTCGCATCCGGCATTCTGGTGGCCGCGGTCACCTATGGCATGTTGAGCAGGCCGGCAGCGAGCACCATCAGTGACTTCTTCCTGCTCAATGCCTTGACGCAGGGCGGCGGCACCAATGTCGTCAATGTGCTGCTGGTGGATTTTCGCGCCTTCGACACCCTGGGTGAGATCACTGTCCTGTCGATCGTGGCGCTGACGGTCTATGCGCTGCTGCGTCGTTTCAGGCCGGCATCCGACAGTCTCGTGCCTCCGATGGCGCAGAGTCATGCCCTCGATCACGCCAATACGCAGACGCCGGCCGAGCACGGGGAGCAGGGGTATTTGCGCATTCCCGCCGTCTACCTGCGCTTCCTGCTGCCGTTCACGGCCATGACGGCCGCCTACTTCTTCCTGCGCGGGCACAATCTGCCGGGCGGTGGTTTCGTCGCCGGCCTGTGTTTTGCCGTTGGCCTGATCACCCAGTACATGGTGGCCGGCACCGTATGGGTGGAATCGCGCTTTCGCCTGAACGCGCACCACTGGCTGTACTGGGGGCTGTGGACTGCTGTCCTCACCGGCGTCGGCGCGCTGCTTCTGGGGTATCCCTTCCTGACAAGCCATACGGCCCATGTCGTTCTGCCCGTGTTCGGCGAGCTGCATTTCCCGAGCGCCTTTGTGTTTGATCTGGGGGTATTCATGGTGGTGGTCGGCATGACGGTCCTGATGCTCGTCGCGTTGTCGCACCAGTCCGTGCGCAGCCATCGTGTGTCGGCAGGCACGCTCGAGAGTTCGTGGCGGGATGACGCCAGCGTCGAAGGAGGGAAGCAGGAATGGAACTGATCTTGTCGATTGCCATCGGGGTCCTGTTCGGCTCAGGCGTGTGGCTGGTCCTGCGGCCCCGCTCGTTTCAGGTGCTGACGGGGCTGATGCTGATGTCCTATGCCGTCAACCTGTTCATCTTCGCGTCCGGCTTCATCCGGGTGAACAAACCACCTCTCACGCTGGGTGAGGGCGTGGTCAATCCGGCCGACTTTGCCGACCCACTGCCGCAGGCGCTGGTGCTGACCGCGATTGTGATCGGCTTTGCCACGACTGCGCTTTACCTCGTGCTGATGCTGGGCTCTCGTGGCGTCACTCGCACGGACCATGTCGATGGCAGGGAAGACAAGGAATGACGCTGTCCTTGAGCTCGCATCTGATCGTTCTGCCGGTGGTCCTGCCGTTGCTGGCCGGCGCGCTGCTGATCGTGATCAACGAGAACCGGCACAGCCTGAAGTGGGCGCTGAATCTGCTGGCCACTGCGCTGCAGGCGGTGATCGCCGTCAGCCTGCTGGTGCTGGTGGACAGTGAGCACTGGCAGGACGGGATCGGCGTGTATCTGGCGGGCAACTGGGCGGCACCGTTCGGCATCGTCCTGCTCGTCGATCGACTGGCCGCCCTGATGCTCGTGCTGACGGCGGTGCTGGGCTGTGGAGTGCTGGTCTACTCGATGTCGAGCTGGAGTCGGATCGGGGTGCACTTCCATTCGCTGCTGCAATTCCTGCTGATGGGGCTCAACGGTGCGTTCCTGACCCACGATCTGTTCAATCTGTTCGTGTTCTTCGAGGTCATGCTGGCCGCGTCCTACGGTCTGCTGCTGCATGGCTACAATCTGCAGCGGATTCGCGCCGGCATGCAGTTCATCGCGATCAATCTCGTGGCTTCACTGATGTTTCTGCTGGGCGTGACCCTGATCTACGCCGCCACTGGCAGCTTGAACATGGCCGATATCGCGCTGTTGGCCAGGCAGCCGGAGTCTGTCGATGCAGGCCTGTTGCAACTCGGGGCCGGCGTGCTCGGGATCGCCTTCCTGGTGAAGGGGGCTGCATGGCCTCTCGGGTTCTGGCTGCCGACGACGTATGCGGCCGCCTCACCCCCCGTGGCCGCGATGTTCGTGCTGATGACCAAGGTGGGGGTGTATGCCATTCTGCGCGTGTGGTCACTGACGTTTGGCGGCGAGCATCCTTTCCTGGGTGGCTTCGGGGGACAGTGGTTGTACTGGGCAGGCCTGGTGACGCTGGTGTTCGGGGCGTTCGGCATCCTGGCCTCGGACCGGCATGGCCGTCTCGCGGGCTATGCCGCCGTCATCTCCTCGGGCACACTGCTGGCACTGATCGGCCTGGGGGATCCCGCGCTGCTGGCAATCACTGTGTACTACCTGATCACGTCCACCCTGGCGCTGGCGGCGTTCATGCTGCTGGCGGAATTGATCGAACGCAGTCATGACACAGTGGCCGCCTTGCTGTCTGTCACCCAGGAAGCGTTTGACTTCGAGGAAGCCCCGGAACAACCGGTTGGCGTGAGCATTCCCGCCAGTTTCGCGCTGCTCAGTGTGTTCTTCGCGGTGAGTGTCATCGTATTGACCGGCATGCCACCGCTCGCCGGGTTCCTCGCCAAGCTGGGCATGCTGATGCTGCTGCTTTCAGGATCGAGCGGCACGCAAGGCGTCCTGCTCGGCACGGTCATCATCGTTGCCGGACTGTGCGCGATCATTGCCATGCTGCGTTACGGCGTGAGAACGTTCTGGGCGTCGGGTGCCAGTGCCGCCCGTTTGCGCGTGACGGAAGTGATCCCCGTGGCAGGGCTGCTGCTGATCTGCGTGTTGTTGACCGTGTGGGCCGCTCCGGCTCTCGACTATGTCGCTCGCGCCACCGCCGGACTGCAGGATGCCGAGCTGTACTTCCGATCGGTGATGAGTCATCCGGTGATCCCGGGGCCTGCGACGGGAGGCGCTCAGCCATGAAGCACTGGTTCCCCAAGCCGCTGACCTCTGTCCTGCTGTTCTGCTCCTGGTTGCTGTTCAACCAGAGTATGTCCGCCGGTCACGTGCTGCTGGCGGCATTGATGGCGTTTCTGCTGCCCTTGTTGCTGAGCTCGCTGCTGCCGCTCAAGGATCCCTCGATCCATCGGCCCATGGCACTCCTGCGCCTGCTGGGCATGTCGCTGATCGAGATCGTGCGCTCCAGCGTCAATGTCACTCGCATCATCCTGCTGGGCAAGTCCGACGGCATTCATTCGCAGTTCATTCGCGTCCCCCTGGACATGAAGGACAGCTACGGTCTGGCCTTGCTGTCGTGTCTCATCAACATCACGCCGGGCACTGTCTGGGTGGAGATCATGCCCGAGTCGGGCGAGCTGTCCTTGCACGTGTTTGATCTGCACGACGAACAATGGTGGATCGAGACCATCAAGTCACACTATGAAGAGCCTCTCATGTTGATCTTCGAGAACCGTACTCTGGAAAGGTAAACAATACGATGACTGCCTTGTTGCACTTTGCGCTGGATTTCGTGTTCGTCTGCATCGTTCTGGCGATGCTGTGTTGCGCGCTGAGGATGTTGCTCGGGCCCACCGCCCATGATCGCGTGCTCGCGCAGGATACGCTGTGGATGACCAGCATGCTGCTCGTTCTGGTGCTGGGTATCCGCTTTGGCAACGAGATCTATTTCGAGGCGGCTGTGGTGATTGTACTGATCGGTTTTGTATCCACGGTGGCGCTCGCCAAGTTCCTGATGCGAGGGGAGGTGATCGAATGAATGCACTTGACTCATTGCCGGTGTGGGCTGCCGTGCCGGTGACCGTGCTGTTGCTGCTGGGGGGCGTGATCATTCTGACCGGGGCGGTCGGTTTGCTGCGCTTGCCGGTGTTCTATCAGCGCATCCATGGCCCGGCGATCACGGTGACCCTTGGGGCAGGCTGTGTGCTGGTGGCTTCCATGATCACCTTCTCGGTTTCCCAGTCCCGTTTCGTCATTCACGAGTTGTTGATCAGCGCGTTCGTGCTGCTGACAGCACCCGTGGTGTCCATGCTGATCATGCGCGCGGCCGTGTACCGGGACATGCGAACCGGCAAGTTGAAACCGTCGGACTATCTGCGTGAATCCGACCGGCGCCGCGAGTGAGCCGGACTCGCGAGCATTGCGCGCGCCAGTGCCTATACAAATCATCCCCGGGTGGCTTATCCTCAGCGGCGTTCCAGTTCCCCACACATTCCATGGGGTTACTGCCCCAGGCACCCGAGTGGGATGCGATGACCCAGTGAGAGCGCGACGAGAATGCTCAACCGATACATAGTAGTGGACGATTTCTACAACGATCCGGACACCCTGGTGAAGGTGGCCATCAGCACGATGCGGGAGGAGGACTCCCCGAGCGGCAATTACGCCGGCGTCATGACCACCCAGTCGTTCGTGGGCGAGCAGCATGCCGAGATATTCAAGCGCCTGACCATGGAGCCGAGCATCAGCCCCTCCACCAATGCCAATGGCCGCATCCGTTTCACGCGCGAGAACGACACCTTCCGCTTCCATATCCATTACGACGTCGACGTGCAGACCCGCTGGGCCGGTGTGGTCTACCTTTCCAAGGACCACCCGAAGACGGACGGCACCAATTTCTGGCGGCACAAGCGCACCGGGCTGGAGATTGCCCCCAACACGCCCGAAGGCTTCCTTCAGTACGGCTGGCGCAATTTCCATGACCTCAAGGCCTTCCTGGAGACCGAAGGGCTGGACGAATCCCTGTGGGAAAAGACCTTCTCGATTCCCTACAAGTACAACCGTCTGGTGCTGTTCCGCCCCTGGCTGCTGCACTCGCCAGGCCCCGCTTTTGGCGACACGCTGGAGAATTGCCGCAAGGTGCAGACCATTTTCCTTGGGAATTAGCTCGGCTCTGGGGTGTTTTTCCGGAAAAACAAGAACATATGAAGGAATCCTTGACAAGTTTCTGGGCCGCTCACTAGAATCCGGCCACTCGTATAAAAATCATGCGTGACAGCTGGGGGCAGGCCTGCCGTATTCCCGCTGTCATGGGAAGAAGAACAGTTTTCAGGATGGCCGATCATGCAGAAATTGACCGTGGCATTGTTGACGGCATGCCTCGCCACCATGGCGACTCACGCCGGTGCCCAGACCCTGACGGGTTCTCGCTCCTCGATGGAAAAGCAGTACCAGGTGGCCGTGTCGCACGGTTACGTGTTCGCCAGGACGGCCTCGACGGTGAACAAGCTGGTGGAGCAGGGTGATCTGCTCAAGGTGAACCCCAACCGTCACTTCGAACTCCACAACGTTTCCTTCCCCTACGCCAAAGCCCCCGTGAAGCTCTTCATCGAGCAGCTCAGCGCTCGCTACGTCGCCGCCTGCGGCGAGAAGCTCACGGTCACCAGCCTGACCCGTCCCCTGGACCGTCAGCCCGGCAATGCCGCCGATGATTCCGTGCACCCCACCGGCATGGCCGTGGATCTGCGCATCCCGCCGGCAGGCAAGTGCCGCTCCTGGCTGGAGCGTGAACTGCTGTCGCTGGAAGCCTCCGAAGTGCTGGATGTGACCCGTGAGCGCAATCCGCCGCACTACCACGTCGCGGTGTATCCGGAACCCTATCGTCAGTTCGCCCAGGCCGAGACGGGCACAGGCTCTGACAGCGAATACGTCGTGCGTCGTGGCGACACCCTGTCCCGCATCGCCACCATCACTGGCGCCAGCGTGGCGCAGCTGAAGGCCGCCAATGGTCTGCGCAATGACATCCTGCAGATCGGGCAGAAGCTCGCCGTCCCCGCTGCCAACACCGCAGTGGTCAGTCGCGTGAACCCGGGCACCAACGCCCAGGTGGCCGCCGTGACCGAGGTCTCCCATCGCGTCAAGCGTGGTGACACGCTCTGGCGCATTGCGCGTCAGTACGGCACCACAGTGGATGCGCTCAGTGCCCAGAACGGTCTGAACAGCGAGTCGCTGCAGGTCGGCCAGGTGCTCAAGGTCAAGTCGGGCGCCGGCTCGCTCTGAGACGACGCCGCATGACGCGAGGCGGGTGAGAGCGTGGTGTCTGCAGACGAACACTGGATGCGTCAGTCGCTGGCGCTGGCACAGCAGGCGGCCGCTATGGGCGAAGTGCCCGTCGGCGCGGTGCTCGTGTCAGCCCAGGGTGAGCTGCTCGCCGGTGGCTGCAATCAGCCCATCGCCGCCCATGACCCCACGGCCCATGCCGAAATAGTGGCCCTGCGCGCCGCAGCGCAGCAGCTGCAGAATTATCGTCTTCCCGGCAGCACCCTCTACGTCACCATCGAACCCTGCACCATGTGCGTCGGCGCCATGATCCATGCGCGCGTGGCCCGGGTGGTGTTCGGCGCTCCGGAACCACGCTTCGGCGCGCTGGTCAGCCAGCGCCGCCTGCTCGACGAGGGCGTATTCAACCACGTCATGCACTACGAGGGCGGCGTGCTGGCGTCAGAGTGCGGTGCCGTGATGCGTGACTTCTTCAGACAGCGCCGTGAGCAAAATTTGAGCAATCCCGAGGCTTGAGTTTGCCCGGCAATCGAAGTACCGTTCCCTCGCCCTCTCAGACAAAGTCCGACAACAAGACCCATGACAGGCTCATTCGCAACCCTTCTGTTTCCGGCGTTCCGTCGCCTTCTGCTGCTGTCGCTGCTTGGCCTGCTGCTGGCCTGCTCCGCGACGCAGCCCCCTTACAAGGCCTATGACGGCGCCGAACGTCCTGTCGAAGCACTCGCCCTGGTGCGTGGTGACTTCTACTACCGCAAGGACTTCCTCAATTCCTATGTCGATGCGGTGCGCTTCCAGCGCGTGGACGATCATGTCATCGAGAACAGCCGGGCCTTCGAGCAAGTGCTGCTGGCCCCGGGCACGCGTGAGCTGGAGGTCTATTATTCCTGGGACATGGGGGCGCGCATCGGCCTTGCCCCTGCGCTGGTGAGCTATGCGTCCTCACGCGAGGCCATCAGTCGCACCCTGCGCCTGACTCTGGAAGCCGGCCGCCAGTACGCCGTCAAGGCCGAGCCCGTCTTCAACGGCAATCCAGGCGACATCGGCTCGCTGCAGCATGTCGATTTCTGGGTGGAAGATGATCGCGGACGCGTGATTCTCAGCCGCGAGGAAGGGCGCTACCGCCCCGAGCGCTGACGCGCGCACGGGCAATTTCAGCCGCCGCCTGCCTTTTCGGGTGCTGTTCGCGTATCATTGCCGGCCTCAGAAACCGCTTCCCCTCTTGCTGAAGGCCCTTGCTCACGATGCTAGTTCTGCCCGGTGTGTCGGCACTTTCCGCTTTCCGGAATGCCAAACTGCTTGCCTCCCTCCAGTCTCGACTTCCCGCCGTCCGTGCCCTGCAGGCGCGCTTCGTGCATTACGCCGATTGCGCTGGCCTGGCAGTCGAACAGCAGCAGGTGCTCGATGCCTTGCTGGACTACGGCACGGCCGCCCAGGCCCTCATCGCCGAGCCTGCGCCCGGTGCGCTGCTGCGCGTGGTGGTGCCGCGTCCCGGCACGATCTCGCCCTGGTCGAGCAAGGCCACGGACATCGTGCACAACTGCGGGCTCACGGCCGTGCGCCGCATCGAGCGCGGCATTGCCTTCCACATCAAGACCGCGGCGCCGCTGACCGACGCCGAGGTGCTGGTGCTGGATGCACTGCTGCATGACCGCATGACCCAGGCCGTGCTGGCCGACCACGCCGCCGCCCGCGTGCTGTTCGAGCGCGCCGAACCGCGCGCGCTGCAGAGCGTCGACATTCTGGGGCGCGGCAAGGGCGCGCTGGTCGAGGCCAATCAGCAGATGGGGCTGGCCCTGGCCCCGGACGAGATCGACTATCTCTACGACAGTTTCAATCACCTGAATCGCAATCCGAACGACATCGAACTGATGATGTTCGCCCAGGCCAATTCCGAGCACTGCCGTCACAAGATCTTCAATGCCAGCTGGACCATCGATGGTGAGGACCAGCCGCATTCCCTGTTCGGCATGATCCGCAATACTCATGCGATGTCTCCGGACAACGTGTTGTCGGCCTACAAGGACAATGCGGCGGTGATGACGGGCAGCGTTGCCGGGCGCTTCTTCCCGGACCCGGTCAGCCACCAGTACGGCTATCACAGCGAAGACAT
>JACCDZ010609253.1_pt1 | contig 27785 bp, 46 predicted proteins | sample 7449551 | NCBI WGS metagenome assembly JACCDZ01 (sample SAMN15323452, study PRJNA562643) | freshwater metagenome | isolation source: river surface water | place: USA:Blue River Watershed | collected 2017-08-18 | reverse complement strand
TGACCGGATGGGCGGGGTCCGTGGTGGCCTGTCCCCACGCGCGCTCCTTCCCGAGCGGACGCCAGATGACCTTAACCTTCTTTGCTTTCTTGCGCGGCATCGGGGCAGGGAGGTTTGCGGAGGCGCAGCCAAAGGCCCAAGGCCCCGAGGAGGAAGACACCACCCGCCACCGCGGGCATGAAATAAGGAGAGTTAAAGACGAAGGGCAGGGAGCCGATGGCGCCCCCGATCACGAAGGCCGCACCCGCCCGGAGGTACTGACCCAGGAGGGCCATGGCCAACGCCGCGAGGAAGCAGATGCCGGCGGCCACCGCGAAGGCGTTGCGGACTCCCTCGGTGCGGACCTGTTCGACCTCGGCCTTGAGCGCCGCGATTTGCTTGTTGGCGTTGTCCAGGGCGGTCTTGTTCTTGATGGCGTCCTGCTCGGCCTTGGCGAAGTTGGCGTCGATGACGGCGAGGAGCCTTCGCCCAGCCTCCTCCGCCCGCTTGTATTCCTCGGGGTTCGCCCGGGCCACCCTGTTGCGCACGTAGTCGATGTGCTGCGCGTCGGGCTTGGGGAGGTAGGACGCGGCCACGCCGAGCTCGGCCTTCACGACCCCGGGCTTGTCGGCGTTCTCGGAGGCCACCGCGATGCTTGCCGCCACCCGCTGGTCGGCCTTGTCGATCTGCGTGCCGAGCGTGCCGAGGTCCGCCGTGGGCGTGCCCGTGCCGGCCGTGTCAGGCGTAGGCGTGCACCCGGAGAAGGCCAGCAGGGTGATTACCAAAATCAGGCGCATCGTATTCTGGTAAGCCCCGTTATTCGATTACTTCCCCTTGAGGGCGTCGAGCAGCTTGCGGCCTTCGGACTCGGTGGCCTTCAGGCGTTCCGCGTGCTTGCGGGCAACGAGCAGGCCGGCGACGAAGCCGCCCAGGAGGGAGAGGACGATGGAGATGACGTACAGCATTAGGAAATGAGCCAGCGGTCAGCGGCGATTTTGGTGATGTAAAAATGCCCGCTAGTAGTGCTTCCGATGCCAGACGAAACAATCGGTCCGACAAGAGTGGGAGCAGGACCACCAGGGTTGCCTTGTGCAAAGTCAATCTGTGTGCCTGAACTAGAGTTATCGACGCAAAGCGTAATAATCGTTCCCACGGGGAAAGAATAGGTCGCGTCGTCTGGGATGGTCAGGCTTAGGTTGAAACCACCGCCCGCACCAATGGGGCAATAGACGATGTTGTTGGCGTCGCCAGCGGCTAGGGTGTAGGAGCCTGTCAGCGTGTAAACAGACTTGCCAGGGACGCTGGTCAGGAAGCCCGAGGGGTTTCCGCTTAGAGGGTAATAAGCCCCAGAGAGGTACGTCGTCAGGTCGGTCTGGTCGGTCACCGTTCCCGTGATGGCGCCCCAGGCCACGCCACCGCCACCGCCACCCGCCGCCCAGACCAAGTCCGTGCCGTTGTACTGCAGGACGTCGCCCGAGGCCGTCGGGCCCGTGGTCGGGTTCGCGGTGACCACCCCGGCGGTCAACTGATCGGCGGCCAGAGCGGAGCCAGCGGGCGCCGTGGTCAGCGTCGTCGCGTCAGAGAAGATGATGCCCGTCGCCGAGAGGGTAAGCCCGCCCGTCATCGTGCCGCCAGCGAGGTCGAGCTTCGCGTCGAGCGCGGTCTGTAGGTCGGTCTGGCTGGACAGCGTGCCGGTGATGCCACCCCACGCCACGCCGCCAGCCGAGGCAACAGCCCAGGCGGCGTTCTTGCGGACGTATTCATTGCCGTCGCTCGGGGCGTCGGTCAGGTAGGAGCCGATGGGCTGATAGGTCGAGGCCGCCGCCGAGGTCGTCAGGTAGGACGACATTCCCGACAAGGTCTGGTACGTCGAGGCCGCAGCCGAAGTCGTCAGATAAGACGACATCCCCGAAATCGTCTGGTAGGTCGACGAAGCGCTGGAGGTCGTCAGGTAGCCCGAGATGGACGCACCAGCCGGGATGGTCACCGTGCCCGTGAAGGTCGGGCTAGCGAGCGTGGCGTAGCCTTGCGCCTTGACGTAGGCGGTCGTGGCGATCTGCGTGGTGTTTGTCGCCGTCGCGGCGGTCGGCGCCGTGGGCGTACCCGTCAGGGCAGGGGAGGCCAGCGGGGCAAAGCCCGAGATGGAGGCACCGGCGGGGATGGTCACCGTACCCGTGAAGGTCGGGGACGCCAGGTTCGCCTTGGTGCTAAGGCCGTTGGTCACGAAGGCGGTCGTCGCGATCTGGGTCGTGTTGGTTCCGGCGGTCGCCGTCGGCGCGGCAGGGACGCCCGTGAAGGTCGGGCTCGCGATGTTCGCCTTGAGGTTGTCGGCGGTCGTGACGAAGGCCGTGGTCGCCAACTGCGTCGTCGACGTGCCAGCCGTAGCGGTCGGGGCCGCGGGGACGCCCGTGAAGGTCGGCGAGGCAAGGGCGGCCTTGGCGTCCAGCGCCGTCTGGAGGTCGGTCTGCGAGCTGAGGGTGCCGGTGATGCTACCCCACGCCGTCGAGACCGCAGGGGTTGCGCCGCCCACGTTGACCACCCACGAGGAGTAGGTGCCCGAGCCGGTGTGGCTGAGGATGTTGACCGACAAGGCGCCCGTCCCGCTGTTGTAGGACGTGACCCGCGCGTGCATATGCAGCGTAGTCGGGTTGGACGTCTCGGAGATGACGACGTCCTGCTGCGGAGAGTAGGACAAGCCCGTCCCGATGGTCAGCGTCTTGTCGACGTTGTTGATCGTCAGCGAGGTCGTCGAGCTCGTGAGGTAGCGGTCGCCCGGGACGATGGTCGCCCAGGTCGTGTCGTAGTTCGTGCCGCTCGCCTTCTGGAGGTACTGCCCGGTCGTGCCGCCCGTAGCCACGCCAGGGCCCGCGGCGCCGGTCGCACCCGTGGCCCCGGTCGCCCCGGTATTGCCGACCGCACCTTGCGGGATGCCAATGTCGAACACCGCGGCGGCGCTCGTCCCGACGTTCGTCACCGTCGCCGATGCACCCGGGGAAAGGGTCGTCACCGTGCCGACGGCGATGGTCGCCGCATTGCCCGCGGGGCCTTGGCTGCCGGTCGCCCCGGTATCCCCTCGGGGGATTCCAAAGTTCAGCACCGCCGCGGCAGTCGTCCCAACGTTGGTCACCGAGGCGGACGAACCAGCCGACAGGGTCGTGGTCGTGCCGACGCTCACCGAGGCCGCAGGGCCGGGCGTCCCGATCTGGACGGTGATGGTCGAGGCGGCCCCGTCAACGGAGACCTCCAGCGTGCCGTAGATTTCCGCAGAGATTTGGGACATGGAATTAGTTGGTTACCTGGTCAATGACGTTCAGGCGGAAGGTCGAGGAGTAGAAGACCACGCCGCCCGTCGCGAACTTGACGTCCTGGCGAGCCGTCCCGAGGGAGAAGTCAGCCGTGTTCGACAGGCTGATGACGAACGACAGGCCGTTGGGCGCCATCGTGATCGTGCAGGGGTAGACCATGCCGCCCGAGTCGATGATGTCGCTCGAGACGGTCGTGCTCAGGAGGTTGGCCGGGGCACCAGCCGCCGGGGTGTAGGTGACGGTCGCCGCGTAGGTCGAACCGCGCTTGAAGGTGACGGTGGTGCTCATTTGCCTTAACCTTGCCCCCTAGGCAACTTAGACCTCAACCGTCGCCCCGGTGCTGTCCTTCGTGTAGCCAGACCATGCGCCGAACCAGTCGGTCAACTCGGTATCGTAGGCGGGCGGGGAAGGGGCTGGGTCGTTCACCGTGTGGAGGCCTTGATAGTTGACCGGGTTGGGCACCTTCATCGGGCCAAGGAACTTCTGGACGACCTTGAACGTGCCGTCCTCATAGGTGAGGCTGGCGACCTTGTAGCGGATGCAGTTATAATTAAGCACCGCCAGCGAGCCAATGTTCTGGATCGTCAGGGTTGTCGTGCCTGTGGGGGTATTTACGTCGACCAAGTCCTGCGTCTGAAGGTGCTTAAAATTAACTTGGTCGTTCGACCCGTTGAAATAGTCGCTTTTCGTGTCGGCGTCCGAGCCGTCCGCGAAGATGGCGAGATAGGGCACGACGCCCGTTTCGACCCCAGCGCAGGCGATGATGTAGACGCCCCAGGAGTCGGAGCCGCCCTCGACGCTGGCGGGCTGGATTGTGATGTACCCCCCGAGGTCGACGAAGGGGCTGTCGTCCGCCGTCGCCGCTTCGCCGTCAGTCTTCGAGCCCGTGGGGAAGCAATAGAACTTTTGCACCTCGGCCTTCAGGCCACTATGCACCCAAGGCGTGGAGGCGAAGTAACTGTTCCAAAGGACATAGCCTTTCCGGCATTGGACTTGGTAGCCGTCCGCCGCCTTCGCCGCGGTCACTTCGAACTGGTCGCCCTCGCCCCAGTACTGCCAGACCGGGTCGATGGTCATCGCCGTCGCCCCGCCGCTGGTGACGAAGTTGTAGCCCGCTCCTGGCTGAGTGCTCATCTTCAGACGTTGGTCGTATCGTAGACGACGTTCGGGTAGCCCTCGCGGTTGAAGCGCAGCTCGTAGGTGAACTTGAACACCGTGCCGTAGTCCTCAACGCCCAGCGAGGAGATCAGGAGTTGGTCGTCCTCGTCCGGGGACTCGAAGGTGCTCCCGTAATAGGAAGGAAGCAGGGAGGTTAGCCCGTCGGGGTTGCGGTACTTCATCGTCTTCCCGACCATGCTCAAGAAGGTGGCGACGTTTGCTTCGACGTTCGTATAGATGACGCCGCGGAAGGTCGATGTCGGGGCGAGGTAGGAGTTGCGTCCGTAGAGTTTTGCCGCCGTGGTGTTCGCCCTGGAGTAGAAGCCTAGGAACTTGCCGCCGTTCTTCAGCTCAAAGATGGCGCCGTTGTCGCCCTCCCAGATGCCGGACTTGGAATAGGGCTCGAGTTTCGTGATGCTGAAGGCCGGGGCATAGACGGGCGCCGTGTTAGTACCCGTACCGACACCGGCGATAGACAGGGCGTCGTCGGTCATGAACCGCGGGTGGGTCGTGATGGTCTCGGTCGTCAGGCTCGTCGCGGCGCCGACCTCTGGAGAACTCCAGCCGGTCTCGCCAGCGATGCCGATGTAATCCGCCGTGATCGTGGCGACGTCGAGCGCACCATAGGACACGCTGACCTTGTGGCAGAACAGGCGACCATCAGGGCCGAAAGCGTCGCTCCGGGAGATGACGTCCGCAGCCGTCGAGGCGTCGCACTTGTAGGTCGCCTTGCATGTGAGCACGCCGTAGCCGTTGTCGTCGATGGTGTAGCCCGCTTGCAGTTGCGGAACCGTCAGGTCATTGCCTTGGGAAATCTTAGCCATAGGTTAGCGGGGAAAAACGGTGCGACCAGAGGAGCCCATGCCGCCAAGGTCGAAGCCTCGCTCGGGGCGGAAGCCTTGCTTGGCCTGGTCGGCCTCGACGAGTTGGCGGAGGCTGTTCGCCATGTCCTCCTGCAGGACGATCTGTTGGCGCATCGCGTCGAGCTGCGGGCTCTGCCCGACGCCGATCACGTTGCCGGATACCTCGGCAATCTTCTGGGCGGTCGCAGATTCTCCCAAGCCTTCGGAAGGAGCGGCAGGCTTCATCTCTTTCAAGATATCAGCCGCGATGAGCGCCTCAATAGCCGCACGAACGGCTGGTTCTTTTGCCGTTTCAGAAATCAAGAAATCTGATGGTCCCCTGTCTTTATGATCTCTCCCGAATGGACTTTTAGGCACGAAGTAGTCATACACCCTAGCCGAAGGGATGCTCATCTTCCTGACAAGTTCTGCACCTCGTGGATCGTTTTTGAGGAACTCCTCATACGCCAACTGTTGAGCTAGTTGAGCCTTAGCCTGACGCTTGGCCTCCTCCTCGCGCTCAATTGCGCGAATCACAACATCTCGTGCTCCTGGCTTCATGTACTTCTTAGACTCCTCGTCCTTAGCAAATTGCTTCGCCTCCTCTGCGTTTTGCTTGGCCTCGGCCATCTTGTCTGAAATGAACGAAATAGCCTTCTGGATTAGAACCATCGGGGCAAGAAAGCCGAGGGCGATGTCCTTGAAGCCCTCGCGGAACTTCTTTGAAAGGGCGTTGGCGGCGCCGTCAAGGCCTTCCATGGAAGCCTTGGCCTGAGCCATCTTCTGAGGCACGTCGGACTTGCCCGACAACTCCCATTCAAGTTTGCGTCCCATCGTTTAACCTTGCTGGGTAGGCAACTCCCCACGGCGCACGCTTTCCATGAAGGCCTCCTCTTCCGTCGTCAGTAGGTTGACCTTCGCCCCGCCACGCAGCGCGAACGCCGTCGACAGCCAGATGGCCTGCGCCTCCGGCATCTCCCACGCCCTGGCTTCCTCAATGCCGTTGGCGACGAGGTTCGTCACGATCATCAGGGGCCAAGGGCATCCGACCCCATCGGCGGAGTCGCTCGTCCTAGACCCTTCCCAGTATTTAGGCCACGCGTCGATGTGGCAATACTCTACGAACCGGGCGACCTCCCCGGCGAACTTGTCTGGGCGGTACTCCATCTCGCGGAGGCGAACCTTTTCCCAGAAGGTAAAGTCCAGCCCGCCCTCCTCGGCGCACACCTTGACCGCCATCATCAGGTCTGCAGGGATGATGCTACGCCCAGCCGTGACCAGGGGCGACTCGATTGCAAGCAGGCGCACCCTGAACTTCAGGCAAAAAGGAAAGACCCGCTTCCCGAAGAACACCCGGGAGGACGGGTCTGAGAATGCCCGCAGAAATCTATTGTCCACGGGGCCGAGTCAAAGCCCTTGCAGGGCTCGCGTCAATTAGGCGGGCGTTACGCCTTCGTAGTCGACCGCGGTGATCGAGTACTTGACGAAGTCCTTGTTCGAGCCCTTCTCCTCAATCTTCGTGATGACGCCGACGAAGGTATTGCTCGCCGTGCCGGACGGGTAGGCACCCTTCGCGGCAACGGTGAAGGTCAGCGTCGCACCCAAGGTCGGGGCGTCGCCGCTCGCCTTGACCACGCCCTCGAGGGAGAGCTCGGTCTTGCGGTCGTCGTAGCGCATGGTCTTCGTCAGGCCGGACTCGTCCTGCACCATGTTCTCGTTATTGAACGAGGCGGACACGGTGTAGGACTGAACGAAGAGGTTCGTGATCGTGCCCGCGACCCCGTAGGTGCAGGTGGTTCCTTGAGCGACGGCGGCCATTTGTCTTTGCGGGCGGGGGCAACCTTACGCGGGCAGGACGGTCAACAGGCCGAAGGTAAAGGCCGTCGCGTAACTGCGCTCGTCACGGCCCTCGTCCTCGGTGTTCGGGGTGACGTCGTAGAGGGTCGCATCCCCCGAGGTCACGAAGACCGCCTTCAGGCCAGCGAGGTCTTGCATGGAGCCAGCCAGGGCGGCGCATCGGGCACGGTGGTCGGCGAGGGTCGTGTCGTCGGCGTTCGAGAAGATCGTGACGCGGACGGAGCAGTCGTAGTTCCCAGCCCCCTCGGGGAGGTCGGCGGGCGTCCGGGCCGAGTCGCACAAGACGATGGCCTTCGGGAGGACGTTGATGTCGCCGTCGTCGCCGGTGTAGATGTTGACCCCCGTCAGGCCGGACTCGGCTGCGAGGTGCGAGGCGACGTTAGCCTCGACGATGTGGCGGATGGATTTGGTGCCCATAAATTATTTGCCGTTGAACTTGTCGGCTTGGCGTTTTTGGAACTGCTCGAGGTCGGCCATAAGGCGGGCCATGGCGAGCGACCTTGCCACGTCGTGCACCCTGTTCTTGCTCGCTTGGTTGTCGTTGTCGCCGATGCGGTTTCCGATGATCATGTTCACGCCCTGGGCGTTCTTGAAAACGGTGACGTACCCGTTCCCGGCGTGGCGCTTAATCCAGACGGGCACGTCCTTGTCCTTGTACAGGGCTTTATTGTTCAGCTTCGGGAGGCGGGTGAGCACCTCGTACCAGCCAGACTTGAGCATGCCGACGTGGCCCTGCGTAAGTTTGATGTACTCGTCGATGATAGATTTGTTTTCCACGACGTGCTTCCCAAGGAAGGAGCCGGTGTTTCGCCAGACCCTTACACGGCCTTGGCGGTCGATGTGACGGCGCTTGAGGTGCTCGGCACGGATGTCGGTGATTACGTCCTGGAAGCCCATGGAGGTCACCGGATTCGATTTGCTGAAGAGGTTCTTTGCCTTACCAAACGCACGAACAGGGTCGCCGTCCTTGATGATCTTCATCGCCGTCGTGTTGATGAGGGTCGCGCGCTGCAAGGTCGCCCGCTTGCGGATGCGCTCGAAGGAGCCTTGGTCGTTTGAGATGGCAGCGTAGCGCAGCGAGTTGAGGGACAGGCCGACAGCGGTCGCCTTGGTGTTGTCCTTGCTTACGAACAAGCTCTTGATGTCTCGAGACACGGCGTTGAAGCCAGCATCCTTGGCCCCCTTGGTCAGACCGCCCCCGCCATTCTCGACCAGGGGAGGAGTCAATTCAAGCGCCGCGATGGCTAGCCTCGAGGAGCCGACGTTGGCGGCGTCCTCCATCGAGATACGCATCCCGACCATGTAATCAATCAGGGCCCCGGCAAAGTTGTCCTTACTGGTTCGGACGAGGCCCATGCTTTACTGGTTGTCGTCGATGACGACCAGCGTGATCCAAGCCGACGCGGGCTTGTAGGTCTGCCCGGTGATGCGTAGGGTCTTCCCCCCGGCGACAATCTTCTTGCCGATGGCGAGGGAGGCGATGGGCGCCCCGCCGCTGATGACCGCCGCCGATGCCCCATTAGACCCGTCTGGGAGGCTCCAGGATGCCGTTGCAGCGGCAAGGCGGACGGTGTGCTGGGTCTGCTCCTTAAAGCCCCCAGCCTCGAAGACCTGGGTCATCGCCGGGTCGGAGAGCATACAGACGAACGTGATGGCCCCGTTGTTGCACGAGCCCGCCACACCTAGGTCGGCGAGGATCTCCTTGGCGTCGGGCAGGAACTCAGAGTAGAGGCTCACATCCTTGCGAGCCTTGGCAAAGGGGCACAAAAAAGGGGCCCCCGTAGGGGCCCCGATTGGAGCGGCTCAGGCCGCAATCATCAGGCGGTCTTGAGGCGGACGAGCGAGGTCGCGCGGCCCACGGCGGCACCGGCGAGCAGGGTCGCGGTGACGTTCATGTAGCCGGACTGCTCCTGGCCCATGATGACCTGGACGCCGAGGCCCGTCTCCGGGTCGATGGCGTTGGCAACTTCCCAGCCCGGGATTTCGGTCTCCGGCAGGGCGGAGGCGAAGGCGATGGCGTCCGGGCCAGCGACCCAGCCAGCGAGGTTTTCGCTGTTGGCGGCGAGGTTCGCGAACTGGTAGATGCGGGCACCGGCGATGACGCCGAGGTCGCCGTCGCGGATGATGTTCGCGCCGAGGACGTTGTTGCCGACGATCGTGGTGTCCTTGCGGAGGTCGGAGACGTAGGTGCTGTTGAGCACGGCGTAGCGCGGGCTCGGGGCCTTCGCGTCGTCGAGGGTCTTCTGCACGGCAACGAGCTCGGCGTAGGACAGGTCAGCGCCGGAGGTCGAGGAGGTGGAGTAGTTGGCGTTCGTGACCTGGGCGTTGATGACGTCCATGACCTTCTGGGCGAGGGCGATGGAGGCGGTCTGCACGAAGTTGTTCACGAAGAACTGGGCGCCGTACTCCTTGAGGTTCGAGGGGCTGAAGCGGCTCGAAACCTTGTAGTGAATGAGGGTGACCGTGGCAGAGGTGACGGTGGCGTCATCCTGGGTGAGGTAGCCGGACGAACCGAAGGTCGTGGCGGTGGAGGTGCCGATCAAGGGCACCTGGATGGAGAGACCGGACACGCCCGGGCGGGACGAGAAGACGGTCGAGATGCCCGAGAGGACGGGCAGCTTGTTCTTGAGGGAGCCGATGACGCCTTCGGCGAGGACGGCGGGCGCGGCGGTGATGGAGTTAGCCATGGTTAGGAATGATTAGGGATTAGGGAAAATTAGAAGATGCCGCGGACGATGGCGGCCTTGTGGGCGACGAAGTACTCGCCGCGCTCCTTGGAGCCGACCGGCAGGGCGAGGAAGGCGGCGACGTGGTCGACGGCCTCAGGCTCGGCCTTGGCGTTGTCAGCGGGGGACATCTGGACAGGGGACACGCCGACGCTCGCGGCGATCTTGGCGGCCTCCTTGGAGGCGGTGACCTTCTCGGACTCGAAGGCGGCGAGGGCGGCCTTCAGGGCGACGACCTCGGCGGAGAGGCCGTCGACGGCGACGGTCAGTTCGCCCAGGCGGGCGTCCTTCGCGGCGATGTCAGCCTTAGCGGCGGTCAGTTCATCGGCGGCGCCGACGGTCAACTTCTCGACGGTGGCGCGGAGGTCATCACGCTCGACGGCGAGGGCGATGCTGGCAGCCAGGGCTTCGTTGAGCTGTTCTTCGATGGTCATTTGGATTTGCGGAAGGTGGCAACCTAGAAGGTCGCCAAGGCGGCGTTGAAGGAGTCAGCCAGCCCGGTCACGAGACCAGCCTGGGCGGCTTGCTTCCCGTTGAAGGTCTGGCCTTCCATCGTCTCGGCCTTGACCATCTTGCGCTTCATTTGCACGGCGGCCTTGAAGTCCGCGTGAATGCCGTCGACCGAGGCCTGAAGGTTTTCGACCTGATCGGCGGAGAGGGACGTGCCCTCGATGCCGGCGCCCTTGAACTTGCCGGACTTGATGACAACCATCTTGATGCCCTGCATCTCGGCGGCCTTGGAGAAGTCAGGGATCGCCATGTAGACGCCAATCGAGCCGACGGTGGCGGACGGCGCCGCGAGGACGCGGTCGGCAGCCGAACCGATCCAGTAGGCGGCGGAGGCCATCTCGCTGTCGGAGTAGGCCATCGTCGGAACCTTCAGGCCGCGAATCTTGTTGGCGAGTTCCTCGACGCCCGTGACCGTGCCGCCGGGGCTCGAGATGTGGAAGGCGATGCGCTGGACGCCGGGGTTCGCCACCATCTTGTCGATAGCCTCGGAGACCGCGTCGACGTCCGAGGAGCCCATCATCTTCTCCAGCGGGCTTAGGCCTTTGCCGATCACGCCGACGACCGGGATGACGCCCGTCCCGTTCTCGAGCACATAGGGCTCGGGGGCGGCGCCGAACAACTGCGCCAGCATATCGGTGAAGCCGAACTTCTCAGCCATGGCAGCGTGGTCGCTGGCCTTGGAGGGGTCGATGAGCAGGGGCTCGCGGCCCTTGAGTCCGTTGATGAGGAAGCGCATGGTTTAGGAATTGGTTTCGTCTTCGTCCTCGGGCTCCTCCTCGGAGGCCGGTTCGTCCTCCATCTCGGCAGGCATCGCCCCAGGAGCAAGAGGCTGAGGAGGTAGGTCGAGGTTCTCCGCGGTGGACTGCGGGATTTGGTCAATCGCCTGACCCTGCTGCAGCCAGTTGAAGCCGGGCTTGTAAAGCATCCAGACGGGGATGCCCGCCTTCTTCGCTTCGTCGATAATAAAGACCATGTCATTCGCCCGCTTCTTCATCTCGGTGCGGAAGTCGAGGCCGCGCTGGGCGTAGAGTTCCGACATGGAGAGAAGACCCATCTCGACGTCGTTGCGGTCATTGGCGGCGTCACGGCCTCCGTCGACCGTCACGCTCTTGGGGGTCGTCCAAGAAACATTCGTCCAGGTCGGGTCGTCGGGGAGGTCGCCGTTGGCGATGCCCTGCCCGATGATGTAGCCCCAAGTCGGTTGGCAAAGTTGCTCAATCAGGATTTGCTGGTACTTGCCGAACACCCGCCCAGCCTTCGCCGTGATCAGGCGGACAGACGCCCCGCCAATCTTCGACGGGTCGTTGACGAACTCGTAAGGCAGGACGCCCTGGCTGATGTCCCGCTCCAGCGCCGCGAGGAAGCCGGTGAAGGTCGGGCTCGGGCGGTTCGAGGTGAAGGACTGGAACTCCTCACCGGGCTCGAGGGCGAGCAACTTGCCACCCATGCGGGCGGCGATGTTCTCGTAGGACGAACCGGCCCCGAACTCCGAGGCCATGTCGCCGTCGATAAACCCGCCCGTCTTCTTGATAACGCGGGTCACGTCGGCGTTGTCCTTGACCGCCAACTTCTCGAGCTCGAGGATGTCCATCTCGTCCTGGATGGAGTTGATGGAATGCTGGAGCAGGGGCACGCCGCGGGCGCCGGAGGCGTACTCGTGGTCGACGACGTGCATCATGGACTGCGCCAGGATCTGGCGATTCGAGCCGTCCGAGCGGTAGACGTTGAATGCAATCAACTCGCCGTACTCGCCGAAGATGCAGCCGTCATGCATACCCTCGGGTGGCGGCACGTCCATCGGGTCGCCCACGCGGTGGGCTTCGATGAGCTGGAGTTTAGGGTCGCCGAGACCGTTGAGCACCTTGGCGGCGAACGAGTCGCCGTCTCGGGCCATCGCCCGCATCAGGATTTGCTGGACCTGAGCGAAGGAGAAGCGGTTCGTGATGTCGATGCGCTTGGACTTCTCCGCGAAGTATTCCTCGTAGCGGTCTGCCAGCGCAGGGTCGGTCGCATGGGACTGCGGCTTGATGCCGTCGCCCACGGTGTACAGGACGAGGTCGTTCAGGATCTGCTTGAAGAGGCCGCTGTTGCGCTCGGCCCAGCGGCACCGCTTGACCATCGTCAGGCGGTCGCTCGGCTTCATGTCCCGGCGCAAGTCCTGGGCGGGGCCGTTGTAGATGCCGCGGCGGAGGCGGGTCTGCCCGACGCTCTGCCAGCCGCCGAAGGAGGCCTGAGGCGCAGGAGCGCTCGCCGGTTGTGCAGCGGTCACGTCCTTCTTTTTGCGGGGGGTCGTCTTCCGGGGGGGCATAGAGTTATTCGTCAATTGGGTTGTTCCAATTGGTTGAGACAACCGTCTTTCGGACGCCGTAGGTCTGCGGGTCGAGGCGGCTCAGGGCGAACATGGCCTCCGACAGGCGCTCCTTCGCGGGCATGGTCACGGCCTTCGAGGCCGACGAGCCGCTGTCCGAGTAGCTCGTAAGCACCTTGCCCGACGTGATGTCCGCCAAGGCCTGCGCCTTGATCGCGAGAAGTTCGTCCTCGGTCAGGCCGATGAAGATGCCAGATGCCATTTGATACTGCATGGCAAGGCAACGGGGAGCCGCTGACCCGGTTGTTCCAACCCACGCCCCACGCGCAAGTCCCGAGTCAGCGGCCTATGAACACACAAACACCCGACAACCTTGCGTCAAGCGGCATCCACCGCCTCGGTCGGCCCGGACTCGCCGCGGCTTCCGATGCCCCACCGCACCGCCCCCAGAAGGCAGAGAAGTTCGCAGTCCCAGGCATGGTTGTCCTTCTTGCCCTGAGGGAGAATCCACATCGGCTTACCCGTCCGCTTGTCCTTCACGCGAACCTCCGCCGCCATCATCTCAATATAAAAAGGGTCAGCGTTGCGGGGGAATGTGTGCATCCTTTTGACCCTCATGCCGTGCAGCAAGTCCTTACCCTGAAGGTTCGACCATGATACGAGCACGGCGGGCTGACCCTGAAGGCCTGGGACTTGGATGCGCTGCCGCTCGGAATAGAAGCGGCGGGTCGTCTTTCCGTCCCGATCGGTGACAGCAAAGTCCTCGTTGCCCGAACCGCGGGCACACTTCCATCCTCGCCGCGCCGTCTCGGCGTAGACCATCGACGTCTGGTCGCCCGCGTCGACGAAGACCATCGCCTTGTGCACGGCGGCCTTTCGGAGCATATCCTCGACGCCGCCCCACGTCTCGACCTTCCCGAAGGCATGCAGGCGGCTGTGCCCTGACTTAGCCCAGCTGCGGACTACGACCCAGAAGTGCCCGCGTTGGACGTCTACCCCGGCCGTGCGGAAAGGAATGCTTCCCGTCGGCGCCTCCTTTGCGTCGACCACCTTGCCCTTGCCGGTGATGTATGCCTCCGCCTCCCACGCGTCGCCGAGGTTGTACTCGCTCGCCGATGCGTCCGCCACGATCTCGCCGCCCTCCTCCTGCCATGCCATCGCCAGACGCTTCTGCTTGAAGATGCGCCGAGGCTCGTTGTCGCCGTAGACGTCCGCCGCCTCCTTTGCCTTCAGCATCATCACGCCCAACTCGCCCCAGGACATCGTCGCGAGGCTGTTCCAATGCAGGCCGACCTTGCCGTGGTAGGCCATCGGATTTGTAGCCACAAACTCGCCTCGGGCGTTCGCCTCGGTTCGCGTCCCGGCGTTGTCGTCGAGCAGGGCGTGGCATCCAGCGCACTCGTACTTCGTGCCGTCTGCGACCGCATTCAAATCCCACGTCCCGCTCGCCTTCGCCTCCTCGGGGAAGCGGATGAACTCCCACAGCCAGGGCTGAAGGTGATCACACTTCGGGCATCGGAAGTTCCAGTCCCGCTGGTCGGTCGTCTCGTGCAGCGCATGGAACTCGCCACCCTTGCCGCCAAGCGTCCCCCCCTGCGTCATGAACACACGCTTCCCCATCCAGCCGAACGCCGTCACGCGGGCGCTCGCCTCCTGCAAATGCCCGGGCGGCCATAGCCAACACTCGTCACCGATGATGTAGCGGATGGACAGGCGCTGGAGGTTCGCCTCGTTCCAAGCCCCGCGGCAGTACAGAGGGAAGCGGTCGAAGTCGATGGTCGTCGAGCGCTCCATGTCGTCCTCCTTCATGCGGGCCAGCACCGGCGGGCAGTTCTTGAAGACGGGCCGAAGGTAACGCAGGGCGAAGTCCTTCGCCTCGGGGTCGGTAGCCTGGAGCAACAGCGTCGGGCCGGGAGCGTGCTCAGCGATCCAACAGGCGAGCAATCGGGCGAAAAGGGATTTGCCGGACTGGATGCTCGCGAGGACGGTGAGCAGCTGAACCTCGGGGTCGGCGGCAATCCTAAGCGCGTCCCGAACCCACGGCGTCCGGTCAGCCCTGAACGGCCCGGGCATCGGCGAGTCGGGGATGGCCCGCACGTTTGCCTCTAGCCATGTGACCACGTCTCCCTCGCTCGACGGCCTGAGCACGTCCCGACCTAGCCCGACCAGATCAGCCCGCCGCACGGCTTAAGTCCTCCCGCGTCTTGCGAACCCAAGCCTCAAGAACCTTGACGGCTTTCGCGGGCGTCTCGGGGTTGCAGCCCTCCGCGCAATCGAGCGCCAACTTGTCCAGGCGGTTGACGACCTCAGCCATCAGGTCACGCATCGCCGCCGTCGCCTCCTTCGCGGAGATGAACTCGGCGTTCGCCACGCGGCGCCGCTCAAGTTCGGCCTCGAGGTCAATCAGGGTCTTGAAGGCGGCGTTGTAACTGCTCTGGTATTTGGGGCCGTTGGTATCCCCCGACCGCATCGCCGCGTCCCAAATCTCGCCGGCGTGCTCGACGCGGGCCTTGTGGGTGACGATGCTTTGCTCCAGGGTGAGGTCGGTCAGCGTATCGAGCTCGACGACCGGGGCCGTCCGCCTCGCCGCGTCCCGTGCGGCTCGCCACGCTTGCGCCAATTCGGGCGATTCCATGGGCATTCCCTCACGTTTTAACTGACCCACGCGTTGGGCGCTCAGACCCAAAGCCTGAGCCATTTGGCCTGCGGACATCATACGCGGGGGTTTTGGCCTGTTTTCATAGCAAGGGCATCCTGCTTCACGCGGGTTTCGTAAAAAACCCCCGTGGTGTCCAGCCACGCGTGCCTTGGGGGGGGTCTAGGAGACTCCTTAGAGGGGGGTTTTGCCCTGTTTTCATCGCTTGCTCGGTTTGAACCTCGCGGCGTCGCCGACGGGCAAGGCGTTGCGGATCGCGGCGGCCCGCTTGTGCAGCGCTTGCTTGGTGATGCCGTACATCTTGGCGATGACAGGCGCCGACAGACAACCGGGCAAGGCCAGCGCCCAGCGTGTGAGCTCGACGTGGCGACGAAAGCGGAAGTTGTCGGTGTAGGCCAGCGCGTCGACGAACGACTTGAGCATCAGGCCGACGTGCTCGCGGGAGATAAAGGCCTCGGTCTCGACACGCGGTTCCTCGGGCTTGGTCGCCCATGCCTGATGGTTCGGGTTCACCTCGAAGACGTGGCGAGGCTGAACCATCTCTCGGTAGGGCAGGACGTTCGCATCCCTCAGTTGTTCCTGCTGCCGCTTGGGCAGGGAATAGAACCAGCGGTCGAAGGAGCGAGCGTCGGCGCGTGGAGCCGAGAGGTCGTTCAGTTGATGCCGGGACACGGGTCATAGGTTCAAGGGATTTGCGGGCGGTGCAACCCTGCAAAGGTTTTGCCAATGCCCGGTGGTCGCATCGTAGGCGAGGAGGGCGTGACGCTTGACGCGTCGGAAGAAGGATGCCCTGGTGACCTTGCGCTGGGCGGCGTACTCGGTCACGATCAGGTCGTCGAGCTCGGGGCCGGTCATGCGCTCGGGTAGGTCGGCGAGGTAGACGCGAAGCAGACCGATCTGGTCGTCCCTCTTGGCCTTAGCCCTGGCGGTCGCCCGTTGGCGGATAGCCTCCATGTGCTCGGGTCGGTCACGCCAAGCCTTTTGACGCCATCGGGTCATCTGGAGTTTGGCGGGGACGGCGGCCTGACGACCTAGCGGGGCGCGTTTTCTGCTCGGCATGGTTAGCGCTGGGGGGCTTGGGGGTGGGCCAAGGTTGCGACCCTAGCGAACCCTAGTGAGCGTAGGGGGAGTAACCTACCTCTCTCAGGATGAGAGGGACGGAGTGTCAGTAGGAGTGTCACAGGGTAAGGGAAGGCGATTTAAGGCGGGGGTGTGGGTGTGGTGGCGGGGGTGGTAGCCCCCTATCAGATAAAACGCCTCCCAGACCCCTTGGCGGGGCTAGGATTGGCGTCTGGCTGGGCGTCCTCGGTCGTCGCGGCGTACTCCCAGCGGACTCGACCGCCCTCGGCGTGCTGGAGGAGGACGTGCCCGGAGAAGGCGGGCTGACCTAGGGCGTTGACGAGGCCTGCCCGGAACTGGCGCTTGGAGAAGCCAAACTTGTAGACGGGGCGACCGTTGGCGGTGGCGGCGGTGCGGAACAGGAAGCCCGAGTCGCGGGCGAAGTTGACCCACTCGGCGCAACCGGCCCCGAGGTAGGCGAGTTGCTGGGGGGTCATCGTGTCCAGGTCGTCGGCGGACTTGGGCTTGGTCGTGTGATGCATATACAGCAGGGCCGCCTTGGTCTGCTGGAGCATCTCGTGGATGCCGCCCGGGCCGCGGAGGAAGGCGGAGGTGGCGGCTTGGTCGGCGATGTCGAAGTTGGCGTACTGGAGAAGAGGGTCGATTATGGCTAGGTCGATGCCGTGCTTGCGGATCATGTCGCCGAGGTAGGCCACGAACTCGAAACCGACCTTGGTGGACTGGCGGACGAAGATGAGGTTCTCGCGGAGCAGCACCTTCTCGGGTTCGATTAGCTTCTCGGTCGCCCCCATGAGGGACTCGCTCGCGTCGCCGATATCGTTCTCCCCCTGGACGACGAGCACCTTGAGCGGGCGGATGGGCTTAAGGCCGAAGGGGGACTTGCCCAGGGCCCAATGCACGGCGAGGTGCACGGCGAGGGATGACTTGCCGGTGCCCGAGAAGCCGACGATCTGGAACGGGTAGCCTTGGCAAATCCAGCGACGGTCGGCGCCGATGAGCACGGTCGGGTCGGCGGCGGGGTCGAAGTTGAGCATGGCGTCGCGGTCGAAGTACTCGGTCGTCTTGTCCTCGGGTGCCTCCTTGGGTTTGCCCGCGAGGGCCTTGAGTTGTTGCTCGGCGTAGGCCGCGAGGGCGGCGGGGTCGGTGCCCGGGTCGGCGACGGCCTTGGCGATGCGTAGATTAAGGGCGGCTATTCTACGCAGGGACGCGGCGCTGGCGACCTGTTCGGCCCACGCGGCGTTGTAGGCGGAGAAGCCGACGTCGTTCGTCAGCCCGTTGACGGCCTCGCGGGTGACTGGCGACCCGGCCTTGGTCAGGGCGTCGAGGACGGTCAGTTCGTCGAGATCGGTGCCGTCGACCTTGAGGGCGTTGACGGCATAGGCGACGTCCTGAAGCCAAGGCTCGCCGAAGTCCTCGGGGGCGAGGGTCGGGGGGAGCGGGCGGTTGTCGCGAATGACGGCGCCGAGGAGGAACCTCTCGACGTCGGAGTTGGTTTGAAGGTTCATGTGGGGGAGGGTGGGAATGACCTTCCCCTACCCTTGCGTCAAGACCTTTGCTTTTACGCCATAAGTGACGCGATGTTCCCGAGCGGGAACTTAACGCGCCTTTCTTGGCGTATTAACCTTTAATGTTCCCGAGCGGGAACTTTTGCGGGCGGGGCCGTAGTAGGGAGCGCGGCGGACGTACTTCCCGGTATAGCGGCGCAGCTCGATGCGCTCCAGGATGCCAGCCTTGACGCCCTCGCCGAGATAGCGCTTGGCGCACGAGCGTTTGCACTTCCAGCGCTTTTCCCAGTAGTCGATAGGGTGGAAGCCTGGCGGGGGCTGTTCGGCGGTCTTCTGGATCTCGGAGACGATGGCCTTCAGGATGGCGTCGTTGACGCGGTGGGAGGCCAGCACGCTGTTGCCTTGGCTCATTTGGTTTTCGGGGTAAAGGTCTTGATGTCGGTCTGCCAGTACCACTTGCCGTCGCCTAGTCGGTGGATGATCCATGCCTTCCACTCGTTGCCCTTGTACCAGCCGGCGATGAAGCCGTTGTTATGCTTCGCGGCCGACAGGGTGTTCTCGCTGTATTCCAGCAGGTCGAGCTGCGCCAGGGCTGGGGCCATGTAGGCGGCGCCGCGTCCCAGCTTCGGGAGGTTGACCTGTTGGCCGGTGTGGCCGTGGCCGCAGACGAACAGGCCGCCCTCTTGGCAGTAGAACATGCCCATCTTTGTCAGGTCGGAGCCGATGCCGTGGTGCGCGGTGATTGGGCCGATGCGGACGGGCTTGTCGCGTCGATAGGGTACGATGACCTTAGAGCCGCACTGGCGGGCGTGGCGGTTAATCTCGGAGAAGCGGTCAGCGCAGAAGTCGCGGACGACGGAGGAGGCATGTGAGCGGGCCAGGTGCTCGAGCCGGTACTCGTGATTGCCCCAGAGGGTGTGGGTCGGCCGGAACTTGGCGAAGAAGTCCTTGCCCGCGTCGAAGTCGTCCTTGAGGGAGCGGACGCCCTCCATCTCCTGCATGGCCCCCTTGCGGAGGGCGGCGCAGTCGTAGTGATCTCCGCCGGCGATGCGGACGTGGGGCTTGAAGTCTTTGCAGTAGGCGTACAGGGCGGCTAGGGCATCGGTGGACCCGAGCTCGCCGTGGTTATCGGACGCGAAGACGAAGCGGATGGGTTCGCTCACGACTGCTGGCCCTCCTTGGCGGCTTCCCACGCTTCGGAATGTTTGTATCCGCTGTCGTCGTGCTGATGGTCAATCCAGCCCATCATCGCATCCCCGGCCTTGGTCAGACGCTCTACCTCGGCTTTCAACTGATCAATCCCGATTGAGTCCATATGCGACAGAACCGACTGCCTGCTTTCTCTTTCTTGCAGAACTTTGTAACTTTCGAGCAGGTGCTGGTAGTCCGTCCAAAGCACCCATTCGCCTTTCGGGTGGGTGGAGAATGGGACTCCGTAAGGATGGAATACATCCTGCGTCTCCTTCTCACCAGCACCAGGAATGACGGCATACCAGCGAGGAGGGTTGTAAAGGTTTCTCACGACGCGGCTCCCTTCATCAGCCCTAGCTCGACGAGGCGGCGGTCGCGGTATGCCCGGGCTTCGGCGATGTCCTGGGGCGCTCGTTCCCAGAGGGCGACACGGCGGCGGTTGATGCGGAAATACAGCACGCCGTTGATGCGGGACAGGTAGCAGTCGGGGTTCGTCGGCTTCTCGAAGGGCGTCTCCTCACGGAGGCGGCCAACGGTGTGCTTCGGGCATTGGAGCAGCCAAGCGGCCCGCTCGATGGTCAGCCCCATGCCGACGGCCCAGGCGGCTTGCTCGCGGGTCAGAGTTTCCATGCGCGGGCCATGCGCCGCCCTTCGGCCATGATATCGTTTCGGCTGTTCGGCTTGAAGCAGAGCTCGACGTCGAAGTCGACCTCAGCCCGGAGATCCATCAGCGACCAGGCTTCTTCGTCGTTCGCGGGGAGGATGCCCGCGGTCGAGATGTGGACGGTGCGGAGGTTCCAATTGTATTCGTCCATGATGCGGCTGACGACCTTGTATTCGTTCAGGTAGCGCCAGTCAGAGCAGACGACGGTCTCGTGCGGGAGGCCATCGGCGGAGACGAACGGGAGGTAGCGGGCGAGGTGCTCGGCGAAGACGTCTTGGTTCAGCGAGCGGGCAAACTTCCCGGTCGAGACGAGGAAGTCGCGGTGCTTGACCTTGAACTCCTCGTTGAAGAAGTCGCCCTCGAGGTGCAGATACGAGAGCATGGCGTTCGCGCACTCCTTGAGGGGGTCGGCGAAGTTGACCTTCGACGCGCGGCGCTCAGACCACTCGAGCAGCCCGTTGGCGAGGGTATCCTTCCCGGCCCTGGAGAAGCCCGCGATCAGGACGAGGGTGGGTCGGCCTTCGATGATGGTCATGATGCGGTAGCGTCGTATTGGCGGAGGAGGCGGGACAGGCGCAGCGCCTTGCGGAACTGGCGGCCCGAGACATTCAGCGCCTTGCGGAGGTGCCGGTGCTTGACGGTCGGGTCGTTGCGGAGGGCCTCGAGGCAGATCAGGGTGCGGGTCTGGCGGTCGCCCTGGCGGGCCTCGGCGATGAAGTCCCGGTTCATTAGAAGGGCGGGGCCTCCATGTTGGAGTCGGGGGCGGGCGTCGGCCGGATGGTGCCGCGGGCGAACTCGAGTTTGTACTTATACTGGGGCTTGTCCTTGTAATGGTAGTGGACGCCGTCGCGCATATCGGGCTCGACGTTCACGGCGACCTCGACGGTGTGACCGCAGGCGGGCTTGATGTACTCCAGGAACTCCATCGGGGTCGCGTCGAGGCGCAGCTCGGCGGTGAACTTGCCGGAGAACTTGCCGACGAGGAAGGCGAGGGACTTCCAGTCGCCCCACTTGTTGGTCACGCGGCGCTTGAGTTCGTTGCCCTCGGCGTCGACGAGCAGCAGGCTGGTCTCGAGGACGCCGGTCTGCGGGTCGTGCCTGATCCAGTCGACGCGGGGAGGGATGACCTTGAGGCGGTAGTTGCCGGACTTGGTGATCGGGGTGCGGGGCGGGCGGTCGTTTGCGGGTTGGGTCATGTTGGTATTAGGCGAAGGTGATGGGGGCTGGGGCGTCGGTGGGCGCCTTGTTGAGGTCGAGCGTCTGGATCTCCTGGGAATAGCCGGGCCAGTCGTTCGACGCGAGGCAGGCCTTGTAGGTCTCGACGGCCTTGACGAAGTCCGAGTAGCCGTAGGCCATCAGGTCGGGGCCGAGCTCGTAGACGGCGGTCTGGAGGGTCTCCTTCTCGACGCAGATGAAGCGGAATCCCTGGACGTGCTCCTTGAAGCCCGCGGTGTAGGCGGCCTTATAGAAGTTAGCCTGGAGGTTGTAGCGGTAGGCGCGGACGGCCTTGAGGAAGCCCGCGGGGGACGCGTCCTCGCACGTCTTGAGGTCGTAGAGGTAGCCATCCTCGCCGACCGCGTCGATGGCGGCCTTGATGTTAGCGTCCATGAAGGTCGTCATGAACATGAACTCAGTCGCCTTGAACTTGAAGCCGTGCCGGTCAATGCAACCGAGGGCGGCGGCAGCGATCTTGAGGGACTCCTCCGCCTCGTCGGCGCTGAGGACGGTCGTCCCGGGCTGGAGGCTGGCGGTAAATGCCTCGAAGGCCTGTTTGCCGTCCTTCGTGCGGCGGTCGCAGACCGGGGCGACGGCGAAGGCGGTCTCGGCCTTCGGCTTGTCCAGGACGAGGGCGTGGACGTAGGAGCCGACGCGGAGGGCCTTGGTCGCCTCGCGCTCGCGGTTCATGTACTGGATATAGTGGGCTCCGCTTTTCAATAATTCCTTCGAGCCGCTGTAATTCAGCGCCTCCAGGCAATCGTATTGAACGCGGTGGGGGATGATGTGGGGGGGGATGTGTTGCATGGTGTTTGTGGGAAAGGTTATTTGAGGAGGGCCATGATCTGGTCGGCCTTGTCGGGGCGACGGCGCTTGATGGCGGCGAGGCACATGGACGACCCGGGCTTGAAGTTAGAGCAAGCGTAAGGGCGGTTCGGGTAGATGTTGCAGCGGCCTTCCTTCGAGAGGTTCGGGCAGACGCAGGGGATTTCGGCGACCGTGATGCCGTCGGCCTCGAAGACCTCGGCGCGGACGGAGTAGAACTCGCGGGTCACGGGGTTCGACGGGATGCCGAACAGGAGGGACTCGCAACAAGCCCCGGCGCATAGGTCGCAGGCGTTCAAAGGGCGTCGTCCTCCGCGGTGCTGTCCTCGAGGGCGAAGGTGACGGCCTTCGCGTGTTGCAGGGCCTCCTCGGCGAGGCGCTCGCATTCCTCGAGCTGATTGCGGAGGCAACGCAGGGACACGACCGCGGCGTGTGCCCGGTCATAGAAGGCCTTGACGTCGTAGGCCTCCGCGAGGGTGTCGGGGTTGAGGCGGTCAATCTCCTCGCGGGCGAGGTCGGCGCATTGGCTGACCCGGGTGTAGTCGCTGATCGTGTCGGCCCGGGCGGCGCGGTCGGACAACTTGCCCAGGGCGTCGGCGGACTGCATGAGTAGCCCGCGGATATAGTCGTGGTTCGTCATGTCAGAAGGTGACCTCGGTGATGGTCTTCCCATCGGTAAAGAAGAACCGCACGTTCGACCGGGCGAGGCTCGGGAGGGTGTTGCGCTTCCAGTCGGCGAGGTTCGCGTCGAAGACCTTGCGGGACTTGGCGAAGACCTCGGCGTAGGGGATGCCGTCTAGGATGAGCAGCAGGACGAAGGGGTAGCCAGCGGAGGCGGCGGCCTTGACGACGCCCGAGGGCACGAGGATGGGTTTCTTGACGGGCTTCACGGGATGAAGGCGATGTGACGTTCGAAGAAGCGGACGAGCTCGACGACCATCAGGGCGGTCAGGATGCCGACGCAGACTCCCAGCCAGAAACGGTCGACGTTCACTTGGTCAGGGGGCGGGTGCCCGGTTGGGTGGAGGCCGGGGCCGAGAAGGTCGTCGGCTTGGAGGAGGAGGCGCCGTCGTCGTCGAGGTCGGTGGCGATGCCGCAAGCGGTCTGGATGGACTGGCGGCGAAGGTAGGTGATGGCGCTGCCGATCTGCTGCGGGGTCAGACCTTCGGCCTTAACGGACAGGCGGCCCGAGGGGAAGGTCGTGCCGTCGATATGGCGGAAGGCGGTGAAGACGGTGACCTTGCCTTCCTCGCTATCGAGGGTCTGGACGATGGCGAGGCGGTGCTTCGCGGCGACGGCCTTGACGGTCTCGAGCACCTCGGCGAGCGAGGCGTAGCGGGACTTAAAGGCCGGGTTGACTCGGTCGGCGTGGACGTTGCCGACGTCGTTCAGGAAATTGACCAGGTCGGAGTTGGGGCTGTGGGGGGTGCTCATGGGAAGTTAGTCGGCCTTCGGCTTTTCGACGAGGGTCATCAGGTCTTCGCGGGCGATGCGCTGGAGGTCGCCGTTGATGATCGGGTTGTAGTATTCCTTGCCGTTGTAGACGGAAACCTTGAGGAGGCGGGCCAAGCGGTTGTCGGGCAGGATGACGTACGAGGTGCCCGGGACGGGGATGGGCGGGACGACGAGGTGCTTCGTCGTTTGTTCGTTAGCAGGAATGCGTTGTTTCATTAGGGGGAGAAAGGGAGGGGGCTGGCGGCGGAGTTATTTGGGGTGGATGAATCCCAAAATGTGTCCTATGTGCCAGCCCCCAAAGGTTAGTTGATGGCGCCGCGACGGGCGGCGTCCAGGATGAGGAGGGCGTCGGCGTTCCAGAGGGTGACGTCGACGGTGGGAAAGAGCTCGGCGGCCCGAGCCTTGAGTTTGTTCTTCCACGCGGTCGTGGTCATGTCGCCCTTCGTGCCGCACGTGTGCGCCTTCTGCCAGATCGCGGGACGGACGCGGTGCATCTTCCAGCCGAGCGTCACGGCGGCGCCGTAGAGGACGCCGGTGTTCCACATCAGTTTGCCGATGGCGGAGCCCGGGATGTTCTTGCCCGCGAAAAGGGGCGGCTCCTCAAGGTAGCAGTCGATTTCCTTCGCGGTGTTGGAGACCTCGACGAGGAAGGAAACAACCTCGTAGTCGGTCGCCGGCATCTTCTGCACCGTGACGAGCCCGTCCCGATCCAATAGGGCGAGCCCGCCGTTCACTCCAGGGTCGATTGCTACGATGAGGGCCACGAGCAAGACCCTTGTGCCCGTGCAAACTCCTTGCCAGAAATAAACTAGCGGCGGACTAGATTGCCGACGCGGACGGCGTACGATGCCCGGGCGGGCGGAGCGTTCGACAGGCGGAAGCCGATGCTCGCGGCGCCGGTGAAGCCGAGGTTCCAGCAGAGGGCCAGACACTCGGGGGAGGGGTTAGGTATGCCCCGGGCGGTCAAGCGGCCTCTGAGGGCACGCAGATAGGCAAGGGCGACCATGTCCTGGGCGAGTGGGGAACGCCATTGCCAGCGGGGGAAGGTCGGTCGGCCTTCGCGGAGAAGCTGCGCGTTGCCGTCGGCCCACGCCTCGGGGTGCATTTGGTAGAGGCCGAGGGCCGCCCCGCCGTCGCCACGCTGGTCACGCTCGCCGCCCTCGACCTGACCGATCGCGTGGAGGATGCGGGCGTCGGACTGGGCGTTGGCAGCGCAACCGAGCAGGAGCAGGGCGACGAGGGGGACGGGGCTCACGGGCGGCGGGGGATGAAGGAGCCCTCGACCGTGACCTCGGCGATGCGATAGGAGAAGGTCAGCCCGATGCAGTCACCGGCCCCGACGTAGGGCTTGATGCTGATCTGGTCGGCGCCGTCGGTCGTCATGAGCACGGAGTAGTCGCGGATTAGGCGCTCGACGTGGGGCAGGGCGAACTTGGCCCTGGCGTAGTCGCCGGTGATGATGCGCTCGTTGATGTGGTAGACCTCGCCGGAGAGGGCCGCGAAGGCGGGGAGGTGGCGGAAGTGACCGACGTCGCTCACGGCTGGCCTCCTTTACCAATGGCAGCCATAACGGCGGTTAGGTCATAGCGAACAATTCTGCCAACACGGTGGCATGGGATTTTGCCAGCGACAGTCCACCGGCATATGGTAATGGCGTGAACGGAAAGGGCTTTAGCCAGTTGTTTTTGATTAAGTAAATCGGTGGAACTGTTAGCCGCTTTTCTCCATTGGTTAACTTCATCCATAAGGCGGGCGACCTCCGCCTGCGCCTTGACCATCTCGGCCCACTTCTTGGGCTCGACCGGGATGAACTTACCCACGGGAGCGTTCCTCCATCTCGCGGATCACGCGCTCGTTGTGCAGGGCGACGGCGTGGGCTCGCTCGGCCTTGGCGACCCAATGGAGGCGGCTGGCCTCGGCGTTGCGCAGGGCGAGGTCGAGGCGGTCGTTCTGGGTCTTCAGCGCCGCGACGATGCTGGAGAGCGTCCGGGCCGTCGACCAGGGCGACAGCCACCAGAGGCTGGGCAGGGTGTTTCCTTTGATGGTGAACATATTCGGGTGATGTGAGGCGGGGTCTGGCATCAGCGGGTCGAGTAGGGGGCGCGGGGCTGGACGTTCGTCCACTTGATGCCGAGGAGCTCAAGCCAGTTGCGCAGGAGCGGGACGGAGATGCCGAGGGCCTCGGCGGCGTCCTTCTGGGACTTGCCCGCGGCGTTGAGGGCCACGAGGCGGGGATGCTGCACGGCGAGGCGCTGCGCGAAGTCCGGGCGGACGGGGCGGCAGAGAGTCAGGGGCTTGGCGTTGATGGTGATGACTGACTGGGTGGCTAGCGTTTTGGGCATGGTGTTGGGTGGTGGGAGATTAGCGGGCGAGGTTCCAGCAGAGGATGGTGATCTTGGGGTTCAAGGCCGTGCCGGGGTTGCGGTACTCGACCACCTGATCGTACCGGGCGCAGGCTTCGGCCTTAACCCTTGCGGTGACCTGCTGGTTGAAGTCGCTGGACGTGGGCTCGCTGGCCAGGACGACCAGTTGACCACGGGCGTGGTCGATGCCGTAGAGGGCGTAGGAGCCGCGGCCCCGGATATAGGTGTAGTCATCCTTGGACGACCGGGGAGACGTGCGGAAGGCGATGACCTTGCGCGTGAGGAGGTCGACCATCGCCTTGTCGGCGACCAGTTCGGCCTTGGGTTTGGTGGGGGTGCTCATGGTGGGAGGGAAAGGTTCAGCGCTTGATGGCCTTCGGGGGGAGGCGGTCGACGATCGCCTTGTGGACGGTGGGCCCGGACTTGACCAGGAGCACGTTGTAGCCGACCGCGAAGCCGACGACGAGGAGGATGGGGAGGATGAGTTTCATGTGGTTTGTGGGGGAGAGGGGTTAGGCGATGATGTCGGCGGCGTTGGCCTCGGCGCGGTCAAGGATGCAGGATTCGTCGCCCTGCCCGAGGTACATCGACGAGCCGAAGATTGCCTGAAGGCTGGCGGTGACGGACTCGCGAAGGACGACTTTGGCGGCTTTGAGCTGCGTGTCGGTCACTCGCCCGTCCTTGTAGACCTTGAGGTACTTGCGCCAAGTGGCCTTGGACTTCTTGATTTGCTTCAGGGCCCGGGCGATGATCTCGGCGGACACAAGGGCACGGGTGGCGGGGATGGTGAGGTCGGTCATGGTGTTGGTTGGAACGTCCCGACCCTAGGGTTGATGTTTTATTCCGTCAAGCCTTTTGACTAAAGTTTCCAAATACCCCCTTCCGAGCCCCCGTTTGGAAACCCTAGCCAGCCCCCGCCCTACCCCATTAGACCCCTCTGGCTTGCCCTAGGAGGCGTTTTCTTTCCTCAGACGCAGGAAGACCGCCACCCCCACCCCTAGGCACCCGACCGACAACGCCCAGCCTAGGTCGCGGCAGGCCTTCAGGGCCATCGTCGCGGCGGTCAGGTTGCGCTCCAGGTTCTTGTCGTCGCTCTTTGTGCCGGCGTCCGTGATCAGAAGCACCATGCTTTGACTGTCTTGGAAACTCCGCAGGACGAAGTCGCAAATCCAAGCGGACGCCGCCGCCGAGATAAACGCCGCGAGGACCAGGAGGCCCACCGCGTACAGCAGGTTGTTACCCTCGCTTGGACTTTCCTTTCGGGGTGGCACGTTTCGCTCCTTTCGTAACCTTGGCGACCTCGGCCTCGCCCTTGGCCTTCACGTATTTCAGAAGATAGTCCAGGCACTCGGGGGCGGCGTAGCCGGCGGCGCCCACTGCGGCCATGCGCAGGCCGACGCTTTGGATGTGGTCCTGCACGCCGTAGCCGACCAGGGCGGCGGTAATCGCGGCGGCCAGCACGCGGCGCACGACCCAGCCGAAGGACACCGGCTCAGTCGAGAGGAGCAGGCGGGCGGTCATGGCCAAGCCGCCGAGGATGGAGGCCACGACGCCGTCCTTGAGCTCGGGCGGCATCTCGTCGGGATTGAAGGGGGCGGCGCTCACGAGATGCGGACGGGGGTGGTGTGCTTGCCCTGCACGATGCGGCGGTAGTTCTCCTGCCAGAGGACGGCCGAGATGACTTTGCCGGCGCGGTCCACTTCCTTCTCGCTCATCTCGGGGAAGGCGAGGTGCAGACTTTCATGGGTGAGCGTCTCTAATTCCCGCCGGGGCGAGAGCCTGGGGTCAATCTCGATGACCGGATGGGCGGGGTCCGTGGTGGCCTGTCCCCACGCGCGCTCCTTCCCGAGCGGACGCCAGATGACCTTAACCTTCTTTGCTTTCTTGCGCGGCATCGGGGCACGGAGGTTTGCGGAACTGCAGCCAGCCCAGGATAAGGCCTACCACGACCACCAGCCCGACGGCCGGCAGGAAGTACGGGGAGTTAAAGATGAAGGGCAGCGTCCCGCTGGCGCCGGCGATCAGGAAGGACGCACCCGCCCGGAGGTATTGCCCGAGGAGGGCCATGGCCAACGCCGCAAGGAAGCAGATGCCGGCGGCCACCGCGAAGGCGTTGCGTACGCCCTCCGTGCGGACCTGCTCGACC
>JACCDZ010959788.1_pt1 | contig 27799 bp, 21 predicted proteins | sample 7449551 | NCBI WGS metagenome assembly JACCDZ01 (sample SAMN15323452, study PRJNA562643) | freshwater metagenome | isolation source: river surface water | place: USA:Blue River Watershed | collected 2017-08-18 | reverse complement strand
CCGCACCAACAAACAAGTTACTATTTAATGAGGCATCGCCGACTAAATTAGAAGTTCCAGTAACAGTAAGTTTACTATTAAATGAAACATCACCTGTCACTTTTAATTTACCACCGAAAGAGGCATCTGCTCCAACAAACAAGTTACTATTTAATGAAGCATCGCCGACCAGATTTGAAGTTCCAGTAACAGTTAATTTACTATTCAAAGAAACATCACCTGTCACTTTTAGTTTGCCACCGAAAGAGGCATCCGATCCAACAAACAAGTTACTATTTAATGAAGCATCGCCGACCAGATTTGAAGTTCCAGTAACAGTTAATTTACTATTTAATGAAACATCACCTGTAACTTTTAGTTTGCCACCGAAAGAGGCATCTGCTCCAACAAACAAGTTACTATTTAATGAAGCATCGCCGACCAGATTTGAAGTTCCAGTAACAGTTAATTTACTATTTAATGAAACGTCATTTATAACAGTCAATTTACTATTAAATGAAACATCACCTGTAACCTTTAGTTTGCCACCGAAAGAAGCATCCGATCCAACAAACAAGTTACTGTTTAATGAGGCATCGCCGACTAAATTAGAAGTTCCAGTAACAGTAAGTTTACTATTAAAAGAAACATCACCAGTCACTTTTAATTTACCACCGAAAGAGGCATCTGCTCCAACAAACAAATTACTGTTTAATGAAGCATCACCAACCAAATTCGAAGTTCCAGTAACAGTAAGTTTACTATTTAAAGAAACATCACCAGTGACTTTTAATTTACCACCGAAAGAGGAATCTGCTCCAACAAACAAATTACTGTTTAATGAGGCATCGCCGACTAAATTAGAAGTTCCAGTAACAGTAAGTTTACTATTTAAAGAAACATCACCACTCACTTTTAATTTACTAGCAAAAGAAGCATCCGCTCCAACAAACAAGTTACTGTTTAATGAAGCATCGCCAACCAAATTCGAAGTTCCAGTAACAGTAAGTTTACTATTTAAAGAAACATCACCAGTGACTTTTAATTTACCACCGAAAGAGGCATCTGCTCCAACAAACAATATATTACTTATGTTTGCTCCACCAACAACATCTAATACTTGTGTTGGTGCTGTTGTACCAATACCTAATTTACCAGTTGAGGTTAGTCTCATTTTCTCATCAGGCATACTTGCATCAGTTGTGGATTGATCAACATTTTGTAAAAATACCATATCACCGATGTCATATGCACCGGTTCTGATTTTACCAATGGCAGTTTTTGACCAATTCTTTGTGCTTTGTTCAATATTCATACCAATTAATGTATAACCGCTTGTATTATTATCAGGAGTTTGCATAATACGTGCAGCATATCCATTGCCTCTAGACATTAAGAATGTATTACCGTTTATAGTAATATTACCGCCCAAAGAAACATCGTTAGCAACAGTTAATTTACTATTCAAAGAAACATCATTGGCAATAGTAACTTTACTATTCAAAGAAACATCACCAGTAACTTTCAGTTTGCCACCAAAAGAAGAATCTGATCCAACAAATAGATTACTGTTTAATGAAGCATCACCAACTAAATTAGAAGTTCCAGTAACAGTCAATTTACTATTCAATGAAACATCACTAGTAACTTTCAATTTGCCACCGAAAGAAGCATCTTTACCAACAAAAAGATTACTATTTAATGAAGCATCGCCAACTAAATATAATTTACTACCAAAAGACGCATCTTTACCAACAAAAAGATTACTATTAAATGATGCATCGTTGACCAAATATAATTTACCACCAAAAGATGCATCTGAAGTTAAATACAAATTACCACCAAGAGAAGTATTATAAGTACTAGCAACAGTAAGAGGACCATTCAATGTTGTAGCAGCACCATTATAAACATAAATAGGACCATAAAATTTAGAATCATAACCATTTGTAACATTTAATCCTTGAGCGGCATTTAATGCAGCACCGGTCACAGTCATACCTGAATAAAATGTAGGTGTTCCACCATTAAAATTGACATTATTATTAAATGTAGTTGTACCATTAACAATTAATGAACCAGCAGGAGAAATAGTAACAGTGTTTGTAGCAGTAACTGTATTTGAAAACAAATTTGTTCCTGTCCAAGTATTATTTGAACCAAAAATAGATAATCCAGTTTGAGAATCAACATAGCGTTTAGTAATAAATTGATCTTGATCAGTGAAAGATGTAATAGTGGAACGAGGTAAAACATCATTAAAAATTGCACTACCTTTAAAAATAGTATTTCCATTTAAAGTTGTATTAGCACTAACAACCAAATTTGAATTAATAGACACGTCACCAACAAAATTAGTAGTGCCACTAACATATAGTTTTTGATTCATAGAAACATCATTCGCAATGGTGACTTTACCATTAAATGATGTATCACCAATAACACTAAATTTACTATTAAAGGACGTATCACCACTAACACTAAGTTTACTATTAAATGTAGCATCACCGACTAAGTTAGTTGTTGATCCAACATATAATTTTTGATTCATTGAAACATCACTACCAATACTAAGTTTACTATTAAAAGAAGCATCACCACTAACATTAAGTTTACCACTTGTAATTAAATTACCAGCAGTAGCATTTCCAGAAACAGTAAATGCTTTTTGTAAAGTTAAATTTCCAGATAATGTATTATCGGCGGCAGCAAAAGCATTTGTAGTCATGATTTGATCACTTACCGAATCGCCATAATTAGATAGTGCCCATTTTTTATTACTATCTAAGCGGACATAAGCAACCGTGCCAATTCCAGTATTAACATCATAACCTTGAACATCAATACCAGCTCCAACACAACTATTTACAATACTGCTAGCATCAACATTAAGATAAATATTTTTGTCTTTAACTGATAAATTAGAAGCGCTAATGGTTGTTGTAGTACCAGTAATTGTTAAATTAGTAGCATTAATATTAGCAACATTTAATACATTACCAATGGTAACAGTTCCTCCAACTACCAAATTAGAATTCATAGAAACATCACCTGCTAAAATGGATGTAGTACCAACATACAGTTTACGATTCATTGACACATCATCACCGACAAAAAGATGACTATTCATTGAAACATCGCCACCCATATTAGTTTTACCAATCATAGTAGCATCACCAACCAGTGTAGTTGTAGTACCAACATAAAGTTTACGATTCATTGACACATCATCACCGACAAATAGATGACTATTCATAGAAACATCGCCAGCCATAGTAGAAGTATTACCGACATAAAGTTTTTGATTTAATGAAGCATCTGATGCTAATAGTAATTTATTTGAACCGACAATATTACCACTGACATTGATAGCAGAACTAAAAGTGGCTGTATTTGCAACAGTAAAATTGGTGCCATTAAAATTATTATTTCCAGTCCAAGTATTATTAGAACCTAATATAGATCCACCACCAATACCATCTACATAACTCTTTGTTACTAATTGATTACTATCCGTTGGTGCGACACCATTATAAGTGGGTAATTTTGCAAAAACTAAATTATTATTAATAGAAACATCATTAAGTGTAGTTTGTCCAACAGAAGTAAATGTTCCATTAACAACACTATTTTTATTAACAGTTAAATTGCCACCAGTAATCAAATTGGCATTCATAGAAACATCACCAACCAATGTAGAAGTAGACCCAACGTAGAGTTTTTGATTTAATGAAACGTCGCCAACTAATGTAGAAGTAGATCCAACATATAATTTTTGATTTAATGAAACATCATTAGTAATATTAGTTTTGCCAGTAACAAATAAATTATTAGATATTGTTGTATTACCACCAACAATGAGATTTGCAGCAATGGTGGCACTATCGCCAACATAAATTTTACGATTAAATGAAGCATCATCTCCGACGAAAAGATGACTATTAAATGAAGCATCATTAACCAAATAAAATTTGCCGCTAAATGAGGCGTCACTAACTACAATAAAACGTCCATCAACGCGTTGATCACCCAAAGTATGAATGTTTCTATTAGCAACTAAATTACTATTAATAGTTACTGTATTAGTTCCATTTGATCCTAATGTAACATTATTACCAATAGTTGTAGTACGTGATCCAGAATTGTATGATTCTTCTGTCAAAGTAAATCTTAAATAATTAATACTAGCATCAACATCTGCAAATTTTTGTGTTGTTCCACTAATAATAGTTGTAATATCACCCAAATTGATGTTTGCTAGAGAATTAACAGTATCTTCAACATATTGTTTAGTTGCAACATCACTTCCATCAATAAATAAATTGTTTGCATTCAAAGTTCCGCTAATATCCACTGTATAACCAGTTGAACCGGGTGCAAAACCATTGCCACCAACATACAAATTTCCATTAATGGTTGTTTCCGGTGCGGTTAAACTTACTTCAAACACCACATTTGATTTGGATATATCAGAAAAAATAGGAATATTACCATTTTCTGGATTAGGCGAAAGTAATGACGTAAGTTGATTTCGATACGTGTTTTGCGTATTTAAAATAACATTACGTCGCGAACTTAATGATGTACCCCACATGCGTGACATTTGTATATATATATACAAATGGAACTAAAAAAAAATGAAATATATTTGTGAATAACTAAAGTTTATTTAATTGAGGTTTTTTGTATAATTTTTTAAATTATTGTTATGGCGATTCATTAGAAACATGTTCAATAACAGGTTCAATAACAGGCTCTGAAACAGGTTCAATAACAGGTTCAATAACAGGCTCTGAAACAGGTTCAATAACAGGCTCTGAAACAGGTTCAATAACAGGTTCAATAACAGGTTCAATAACAGGTTCAATAACAGGCTCTGAAACAGGTTCAATAACAGGCTCTGAAACAGGTTCAATAACAGGCTCTGAAACAGGTTCAATAACAGGCTTGGAGACAGGTTCAATAACAGGCTCGGAGACAGGTTCAATAACAGGTTCGATAATAGGCTCGGAGACAGGTTCAATAACAGGTTCGATAATAGGCTCGGAGACAGGTTCAACGGCAGGTTCAATAACAGGTTCGATACCAGGTTCAATAACAGGTTCAATAACAGGTTCGATACCAGGTTCAATAACAGGTTCAATAACAGGTTCGATAATAGGCTCGGAGACAGGTTCGATAATAGGCTCGGAGACAGGTTCGATAATAGGCTCGGAGACAGGTTCGATAATAGGCTCTGAAACAGGCTCTATAACAGAATCAGAGGGAGAATATGTTACAGTAACATTAATATTTTCAGACAATACATGTGGTGGTACTGTTGACATCGATTTTATATTTAAACGAGGTTTAAATAAATTTTTGATAAATTCAAACATAATAGTTAATTTATATATTACTGTTACAAATCCTTAAGTATTTTTGACCATTATTTCGCATATAATAGTGAATGACCAATTAGCACCATTTAAGTTAACAACATCACCTTTATCATTCATTAACTTAACAGATAATTTTTGAATACGTACAGGACCAAAATATTTACGATCTTGATTTTGCAATGTACCACCAAATTCCATATATGTTTGTCCAAATCCCAAACCTGCTAATTTCAAAGGAATGATTGCAAATACATCTTTTAAAACAGGACCAGCAGAATAACTTTTATTTTTAGTTTGTCGTGCCTCTATAATTTGATTCATAGCATATAATTGTTTAGATGACAAATTCATACGTTCTTTATTAGATGCAGATACAGCTACTTTTTGACCGGTAATTGGGTCACATTGATATGTTACACGCGATGCATATGTTGGCAAAGAAATATCATTTTCAAGTGAAGTAATAGTAACTAAACCATCATTCACGTGATTTTGTATAAAATCATCCAAAATAATCATAAAATAATTATAAATATTAGTATTCATGACGGCATCACCTTGTATGCAAATTTTATTATTGGTTGAATTATATGAATAAACGAACCCTTCTGTACCAGCAAGACTAGTATACACATTATTATAGTAATTCTCAGATGTTAAGCTATTTGCAGTAATAAGTGTAAAATCATTTAATACAAATTCATTATATGAATGAAATCCCAATAACCATCCTAGAGTTGAATCCCATGTTGCTGTACGAATACTTCGACCGCCTGTAGTTCCTGTACTACAGTAACTAAAACTGACAGCATCATAAAATACCAATTTAAAATCTTTTGGTAAATAAGTTTTGTTAATATGTATTTTAAAAGATGCATAATCACTATTACCAATTGATATAATACTTAAGTTAGAACCAATAGTAAGTGGATTATTTGTCAAAGCAGCATTAATTAAAAATAATAATTCAGCGCGAGTGTATGTAGCGGGTGCTAAGGTTAAAATAATATCATTTAAATTATCACTATCATAAACACCATCATAAAAGGGTTTAAAAACAATATTATTATTTGTATCTTTTATTTGGATAGTATTTTTAAATATAGTATTTGTACCTTGAATAGTAGCATGACCTAATGGAACTATGTATGAACTTAAATCATAAACTGGTTCAATATTAATTTGACTCCATGGATTTGGAGTTGATGTACTAGAAAATTCGACAAGATAATTAGATTCAGTTAATGTTTTATCCATGCGAAGAGTTAAAGTAAATTGCAAACCACCACCAGTAAGAGAAGTTGATATAAATGATGAATTTAACATAAAATTAGTACCGGTTTCTGGATCAACGACATTTGAAAAAACAGTAGTTATATGGTTAGTTAATCCTGAAATATCATATGATACAGATGCATTAGTAGAATTTAAATAAATAGTGACAATTTGTTGATTTTGATTTCCGAAACCTCTATTATAAGGACCACCAGTAGTTTTTGGATATAATACTATTTTATCTCCACCCGGAATAGCTACACTAGAAATAGAAACTGTATTTCTTGTAATAACATAATCACTTGAAGTTAAATTATTTATTATCGATGGATAATTAAATGTACTATTACTCAAAAATGATCCAGTTAAATCAACAATATAAGTTGATTGATCAAATACTTTTGTAATATCAAATTGAAATGTGGCCAAATCATCAATAACTGCAAAATAAGTATTTTGAATTGAATTATTCCCATTTATATTAATATTAAAAGCACCATTTGGATAATTTGGTAATAAAACCGTATTAGTATTCATAGTAATTAATGCCTGATTTATTGCATCAGTATATTGATTTAATAAATAACCGTTTGCGGCTGATTGTGGAATTGTTGCAATAAATGTATTTTCACTAATATCAAAACCAGTTTTTGTACATTTAAATGTTATAGTATCTGTATTTAGTCCAACAATATAATTTGAAATTAATGATGGTGTTTCAGAAACCACAGTATCCATTTGATTTGTAATATTTTCAAAACCAAAACATGAATTACTACCAATCCAAATGGGTAATGATAAATTACTATCATCTGGAAAAATAACAGCTACACTCGCATTTTGTATATTTTGTGTTGTTTTACGATTTAATTTAATTTTTAATTCAAAATGTGTGTGTCCAACCCAAGAAAAAGCAGGATCAGTTTCATCTACACGCAAAAAACTGCTATTTGAAACATCTATATATGGACAATTAAGTAATCGAGTTTTAAAATCAGCATACAGTTGATTTCTATTATACAAAACATAATTAGTATAACTAAAACTAATATCAAATTGTTGTATAACGGTACTTGTGCCTTCTATATAATTTGCAGGGCCAATATATTGTACAACACGAATAAAATTATTTGTTTCATTTAGATCATATATACTATTAGTTGAATTAGCATCATAATTTTCAGTATTAATATGTTCACGTATACCATAAATTATAAATGGATAATATGTGTCATAATTATATCCCAAAAAACTAGGAATGGATGCACTTTTTGCATCACCCTCAACATTTGGTGTAGTCCAATCCGGAAAATATAATTGATAATCGGCTTCTGTATATGTTTTTTTAATATCAATTTCAAATCTAGTTTTTGCAGTATTAGAATTATAAATAATTTTGGTTTGACCCAAACTAACATCAATATTTTCTGTTTGTGATGCAACTTGACTAATTCTATTATTAATAGTATTAATCATTTCTGTTACGGTATAATTGCCAGATCCAATATCGATTTTAATATCATGATTACCATTATTTATACCAGGACTATTACCTTTAATATAGAAAAAATTACTACCAAAACCTTCATTAATCATATACCATGTATAAGGTATTTGAATGGAATATAATTTTACAGATAAAACATTTTCTATACTACTTGAAAGATTCATAGAGAAATTAGTAGCACTTGTATTACGTGGATCTTCACGAAATTGACTATCGATAGAAATCATTTTAAACATGGTTTCGCGTTTAATTGGATTTAAATTATCTTTTACGTATTCAACATTATGTGTTGTAGCTTCTTGTGCTGCTGCATCTACTTCTTTAACATCTACGGTGCCTTTAATATTAGTATCAATTGGAGTTTTATTTGCAGATGCAGCATTTACTAATGCCATATCAGGTGCAGCCATTAAATTTGTTTGACCAGTATTTTTATTTATTATTTGTGCTGTTGTTGCAAAACCTTCAACTCTATCAATAGTATCATCATCACTACTATCATCAATATCAAAAAAATGCAAATACATATCTTTAAAAAAACGATATAATTTGGCAGAATTATTAGATGCATATTTATGTGGTTCATGTTCGGAAATATTACGTTGAATACACATTTCAAGTTCTCTATCAGTTGGATTATTAATGTCTAATATTTCAAACAATTCGTGTTCAGAATAATTATTTATATTATAAATATAATTATCATCCATGTCGACTATAATATATGATATGGTGTTTATTTCTTAATTCGATTTTTGAACATTTCTAATACGAAATTTGGAAAATCAGTAATTTCTTTGCAAGCTTCAATAATATCTAATGGAAAATATGTAATTCCAACACAACGTTTTAAGTGTTTATAACCTTTAAAACAAATGTGGTCTAATGCAGCAAATACTTGTTCTTCATGTTCAGTTAATTCTTCACGTCTAATATGTTTTGTTCCCAAATAAACATGACGATTTAAATTACCATCATCATGTATGGAAAAGTATTTACGTCCAATAGCAGACGGTTCTTGAATGGTATTGCGAACCATACCAATTCCTACAATCTGATTAGTATCATTATTCATTTCTAATACCATTAATATAGAATCTTTAACAACACATTTTGATACAGGAATTGGTACACCATAAGCACAACGAATACCTTTTCTACCGGTGCCAACACAATAATCTTGCATTTCTTGATATGTTTTATTTGTATAACGAACAGTCATTAAATATTCTCTACGAGGGATTAATTTCATACGTTCAACCATACGATGTTTTTTATTTAACCAAGCACGTTTTTCTTTTTTTTTTGTTTCTTCATCATCGACATCATCGACATCAGAATTGGATTCTCTATTGTCACATATAGTATTCATATTTTGTAAAAAGAATATTAAGAATTAAATGGATTATGTTAAAGTTTTAAAAATAAAGATGTGTTAAAAATATGAATCAATTTTCTTTTTAATATTTAAATTAAACAAAGATGGATGAAGAAAATCAAATTATAGCAATAAATATTAATGAAGTGATTAGTGATGATGATCAATTTAATAAAAAATTAGAAACAGAATTGACACAATATACAATAAAAAACACAATAAATGATAATACGAATATACATAAAGAGAATACTAATATAATAAACCAATTTTTAACATCTAAAACGGGCAATTATAGTCCATTAATTATGTCAGCGGCAAATAGTGAATGCAGTACAGATACAGATGATAATTCAGAAACGGCAATAATAGTAAAAAATAATAATGAAAAACAAATAAATCATGTAAAATATAATAAATTAAGTTTCACTGATGTTGAACATAGTATAAATAAACATTACAATCAAGATAAGATGATTGGTACTATGGATACTTTAGTAGCACATATAAAATGTCAAACAATATTGTATGTTGAAGCAAAGAATTTAACACAAAAACGATTAAATATATTAATGATACCATCATTAATAATAGCAACATTAATTACTGTAATGACACCATATATTACTACATATTCAAATGGAAGTTATATAATTACTGCAATGAATGCATTAACAACTATGTTATTGACATTAATAAATCATTTGAAATTGGAAACATATACAAAGAATTATGAGCAAATAGCAATGCGTTATGAGAAGATATTATCATCATTAGAATTGTTTTCAACAAAAATAATATATGGATCAGAAACGAGTAATTTTAAAACAATAGTAGAAGCGAAATTCAAAGAAATAGAGGATAAAATATTAGAAATAAAAGAGCAAAATGATATGTTATTGCCGGAGGATGTAAAAGCGAAATTTCCAGTAATAAGTAATATTAATATATTTTCAACAATTAATGCAATAGAAATGCATAGAAAAACATTAATAACACGTTTACGAAGTGTAAAAAACGAGATACGATATATTTATGCAAAATGGGAATCACCATTATATAATCCAAAAGAACGAGAAAATGAAGAGAAACAATTGGTTATTTTACGTGAAAAAAAGGACCAATTAAAAGAAGAATTATTGCAACACTATAATGCATTTTCATATATAAATGAAATATTTGAGAAAGAATTAGGGAAAAAAGATAAATTAAATCAAAATTGGTGGTGGCGGTGTTGGTTTTGCAATAATTATAGTAATCATTTAAATAATGAATCAATACATAAACATATTAAATTAATTAAATTTGTATAAAAGATAAATTAGATATTAATTTTGAATATATTTATTAACAACCCAATACCAAGGATTATTATACATAATTTTGATATCTTTATTAGCATTTAAACGTTCCATAATGGCATCAGAAACAGGATTTGAAACCCAAGTGCGAAATTTAATAATAATACGTTTGCCATTTTCATCATTTTTAAGAGGAATTTCAAAAATTTTATCTATAAAACCGATTTTTAAATTACAAAAAGTAGAAAATATTTGACTTCTTGGAATAGAATTATCTACTCTTGGAATACATAAAGTCAAATCGGTCGGTTTATGAATATTTTTTGGTGTATTTGTTGTCATTTTATTTACAATATTCACAATATGTTTAATATGTTTTATAAATCAATTTTTAGTGTTTAATAATATAAATGTGTATAATGTTTAATATACACATTTATGATGAATTAGTGTAGGTGATGGGGTGCTGTCTCTAATAAAATACTATAATATAATGATTATTTAAAAAATGATTTTAACTTCCAAATTAATACATATATGTGTTATAATGTTAAACACATAATTTGTATTATGGATAAACAAAATTTGCTGTTTAGAGACATATTATATATGTTATTTTTTCTAAGTTCTTTTGTTTATCTAATTTATAGTATTATAACAAAATATGGATAATTTAATAAATAGAACAGCAAGTGATTATATTAGTATGTTAAAAACACGACAATTGAAAAATTATAAAGTAATACTATCATCTGGTAATACTGCAGCACCATCATATGATATTTATTTATTACAAAAATCTCTTAAAACAGTATTAGATTCATCATGTTCAACGACCGAGCCAGTATTAGAAATGAATGGTATTGCCATTAATCCTGTTGGAAGAAATTGTATATATCCTGAAAATACATTTGATGGTATAGTACATGTTTGTGAACCAACATATATTCCAAATACAAGTCATGGATTATATTGGAAAGCGTGTACTGGTTCATTTGATACAGATTCTAATTATTTTTTAACTGCTGATTCAGTACCTGATTATACATCATCTGGTATTGCACCGGATATTCGAGATTTGAGTTTTGGTACAAATGGTGTATTTTGGGCATCCGATCCAGATGCAATTAATCCAAGTACTAATTATCCGTTTTGTGTTGAATGGACTGGTTATTTTTATTGTACTAAATCCGGTACATGGGATTTTAGTTTAATAGTAAAAGAACGTGATAATGCTTTTTTTTGGATTGGACCATATGCTTCTTCAGGATATACACAAGGTAATTCAAATATGTCAATATATAATGATAATACATCTGGTGACAAAACCATATATTGTTCATTTACTATGATTAAAGGACAATACTATCCTATTCGCATACAATATGATGAAAAAGGTTATGATCAGGGTTTAACATTTAATTTTAGAGCACCAAATACAGAAAATTTCATTACTGATGGGAGTCAAAATTTGTTTTATACAAATGATGTTTTAATTACACCGGAATATTTACCATTAAAAAGCACACCATCAATTTCGGCTAAGTTACAACAACCATGTTATAAAGGTATTAAATCATGTGAAACATTATTAACAAATCCATATCGTATTAATAAATATCGTATTCAATGGAATCGTAAAAAATCTGAAAATATGAAAATAACGGATTCAACGACATTTCGTATGTAAATTATGTCGTAAAAATATGGTATTTTATTTCTAAGATTCAAATAAAGAAATAAAATGCAAACAAACATTATTGATGTTGATATACATAGTATTGATGATTCGTGGATAGATGAACAACAACGTTTACTATCAGTTGATCAGAATTATGTTCGTGAACCTTTAGAATATATTATGTTTCATTTTTGTTTTATTAATAATGAACATATGATTGATAAAATACATACAGAAAAATATATTTTTCCTGACAATACATCAACTATTTTAAAATCCGAATTTAATAGTATTATTCAAGCAAAAACAAATGAAAATTATGAATTTTCAGAATATGTACCATACGTAGTCGATTTAGAACCTGAACATATTCAAAGTTATGCAAAAAGCGAAAGTCAAATACAATTTATGCATCAAGCATCCACTATAATTCAAGATGTTGTTTGTCCAAAATCTATATTTGTGTTTCAATCTATAAATTGTATAATAGTAATTTTAAAACATAAACTGCCAAATACATCTATAATAACTACAAAATCTATATTAAAAACTAATAAAAATATTACAAAGAAGCGTGTTAAATTCGAAGGAAATAAAACACGACATCGTAAATGATTTTATAAATTGTATAAAGGTTTACCATTATAGTATTAGTAATACACAAATAGTAAATTATAATTCAAATAATAATATGTATAATAATAGCAATAAACCATTATCAATTTATGACTCAAATTCGTCAATAGAAACACAAATATCATATTTACGATTTTATGAAACAACATATAATAAAACTACGGGATTAAATAGTAAATTAGAACATATACTATCAGAATTACCTATAATACATCCATTACAATACTATATTGATGATGCAATATTATTTATTCGGAATATACATTTGGGACGTGGTGAGCGCGAATTAACATATTCTTTATTATACACAATTCAAAAACATAGTATTGAACGTGTAATTTATTTATTAAAATGTATGATTTATTATAATTTTCAACATCCAATGCCATCTATTGGTTGTTGGAAAGATGTTCGTAATTATGCTGAATTTATTTATAAATATATGAATAAAAATGAGAGTGCGTCAATTATAAAAATAATATTACAATTATATTCACAACAATTAGTTACCGATAGAGAAATGTATATGAAATCTTGTAATTTTGCACATATATATTCATATAAAAATTACATATCATATGCAGCAAAATATGCACCACGAGAACGTAATAATAGTAAATATTATTTGTATGAATCTATGTTTGAATCGTGGTGTGAATTAGATCCAGAATGTAAAAATATATTAAAAAATGCACTAGAAACAAATAAATATAATAGTGCCGTTGATAAATGTAAAATAATATTACGTAAAACAATGAGTCAATTAAATACAATAATAGACACTATAGAAGTAAAAATGTGTGCAAATAAGTGGAATAATATTTTAGCATATAAAATACCGAGAAATGCATTAATACAAAATAAAGATGCATTAATAAAACGCAACACGCAAATAAAAAATTATATAGATGAAATGGACAAATCGGCGACAACATATAAGACATGGGAAATAATAAAATATATGTTAAAATCAACAGAAACGGAGGAAATACAAAAATGGAATATATATTGGGAAAACCAGATGAAAACAATACAATTAGAACCTATGTATTATGTACCATTATTAGATGTATATCCTATTGCATATGAAGGGTGTAATAAAAACAAATTATATAAGGCATATGCAGCGGCAATAGTGTTAGCACAAAAATCACTATTTGGAAAAAAGATATTATTAACATATTTAAATAAAAATTATTGGGTGGATATAACAAATTGTTCATTAAAAACAATAATAGAAAGATTACAATGTATAATAGATTTTAATCAAACGGCACATAATCCGGCAAATTCACTATTAGTAGTATTAGGAGCAGCAATAAATGGAGAATTTACGGCAGAAGAAGTACAACAATTACGAATTTTATTTATTAGTCCAACAGAATTAACGAATGAACAATTTGATTACTATAGACAACAATGGGAAATGGGAGGAATACAAAGTCAAAATCAATGTTATGAATTGAATTGTAACAATTTTGAAAAAATTGTATTATCATAAAAATATTGATAAAAATGAATATAAAAAGAATATAATATATAAATTTGTCCAATAATAAGGGATTAATGGACACAATGCTATGATGGCCGAGCGGTCCAAGGCGGCAGGCTTAAGATCTGCTAGTGAATATCACTGCGTGGGTTCGAACCCCACTCATAGTAACTTCGGGGGGTATAATTTATATTATTTAATACAAAAATAATATAAAAACAAATAGAATAAATAATATGTGCCAAAGAATATTGGCCGCGCTCTGTTAGCTCAGATAGGTAGAGCAAATGGCTGTTAACCATTAGGTCACAGGTTCAAATCCTGTATAGAGCGACCCCCCCCCCCCCGATTTTAGTTCAGAGGTAGAACATTTGACTGTAGTTGTAAAATATAGTAATCAAAGGGTCGCTGGTTCGATTCCAGCAAATCGGAATATACAATATTTTGTAAAACATAATATTGTAATTAATATATAAATGTCAGTAAGATTTATTAATTTTGGTTGTTGGAATGAAGGTGGTTGTGAATCCGGTTCTGGATTACGACATGTAACTGATACAATTCGTAATAAAGAAACGAATATTAATTTTTGTATTATTAATGGTGATAATTATTATCAAATAAAACAAAAAGATAAATCTAAATTAACAACTGCTGCTACAGAAAAAAAAGTAAAACCAGGAAAAATAGTAGATCAAGTACAAATTCGTGATGGATTTAATTGTTTAAGTAGTATTCCAACACAAAATTTTTATTTATTAATGGGAAATCACGATTTAGAAATTACAAATGGAAAATGTGAAACAATGGAATTTGAACGAGATTACAGAGCTCCAAATAAACACTATCATTTACCAACACAACTTACTATGTTTAAAAAAATAAATGCGACTACACTTATTATTATGTTAGATACTAATATTTATGCGGATGAAAATCCACAATGTTTAAATATTATTTTAGAAAATGCTCCAATTAATGAAACTTTAAATAAAACAGATCAATTGCATTATCTTAAACAAATGCAGTATAATAGTATAATTCATGAATTACAAAACAAAAATTATACAACAATTATAGTTTGTGGACATCATCCTTTGGTTGGATTTAAAAATCAATCAGCCAAATTTGATGATGAAAAGGGAAAAATGAAAATAAAAGGTGGAATTGACACATATTCAAGAGAAATTTATGATTTATTTTTTGATGTTATTCGGCCACATGCTACACATTTTATGTATTTATGTTCAGATATTCATAATTATCAAAAGGGTATTATTGATATAAACAAGAATGGTCAAACAATGCATATAAAACAATTTATTACGGGCACCGGAGGTGCCCATTTAGATGATGATTATAATGAAAAATATAGTGAATTTTTTAAAGCAACGACAAATATTGATACATTAGCAACAAATATGACAGCAACACATCAAATAGATGAAAATATGAATATTCAATATACAATTCAAAGACACTATAGTGCTTATGGATATTCTGTAATTACTGTTGCAAATAATGGAAAAATCGAATTAGAAAATGTAGAAATACGTATAGGACAACCGTCTTATGGATATATTGATTATACATTTAATCCACCTCGTAAAATAAAATCATTTACAGTTACTAAAAAAAATAAACCTCAATTTATACAACGTAGTTTAAATGCCATATATCTTCAACAAAAAGAACAAACGCGTCGCAATAATAAATCAATATCGAAGAGACAGGCAACCCCATTTCATCCTCGAAGGCTTACGAGAACAAACACTAACAATCGATAAACAATATAGAAATATTCATTTTTATTTTTATACAAATATGAATACAGAAAATCCAAATTATACAAAAGACACTATAGTAAATACTATTATTGGATCTTTTATACAGAGATCTAATTTGGGATTTGAGAAATATGGTACAACATTAGATCGTAAGGATTTAAGTTTAATAGAATGGATTCAACATGCACAAGAGGAACATATGGATGCAATTTTATATTTGGAAAAATTAAAACAACAATATTTGGAGGAAAATAAAAAAGAAACCTCAAATCCCGATAGTAATCCAGAATAATGGCATCAATAATTATTATTTTTTAACAATACATTCTTTTGCTATTTTTTTAGAAATATTTTGATTTTGTAAATCGATGTCTGCACCGCCACCAGAAATGGCTTTAACAAGCAAAATATATTCAACTCCTGATTTATTATCAGTATCTTCACAATTCGGATGTTTATCAATCCATAATTTTTTATTACGATAAGTTTTATTACAAACGCGATTAACTACATGAGATGTTTTTGGTAGGCCATCATCATCTTTTTCCCATTTACCGCCGCTTTTTAAATAAACAGTATAACGTTTAGGATCACTACATTGAATCGGTCGTTTTGTTTGATCCATATTTTTCAAATATTTCATGATAACTTCGGCATTACCTTCAACATAGCCACACTTTCCAACACAAACAACATCTTCATATGTAGGGTTAATTTCATTAACAAAATCCTCTATATTTGGAGCATCTTTACAAGTATTATTAAGATAATTAGTTAAGTTGAATTTTGAATTAGAAGACCGTGATGAAGACATTTTTTCATTACAAAGATTGACGACATTTTCTAGAACGGAATTATTATTTTCGGCAATAGTTTTAACAAATTGATTATTAGATTCTATGAGTTTAATATTAGTTTGAGTGATATTAGATTGTAATTGAATATTAGAATTAATAATTTGTTGTTGAAATTTATCATTGGCTTCCATGACAGAAGTAACGACAGAAACGATTTCTTTATTAACAGAAGATTCTAATGCATCTATTTTTTCATTAATAGTGTTTTCAAAGTCGGTCATACCATTAGGTTGATCATTATAAATACAATTTTTACGATGTCGAGAAAGATTAGATTTAAATTTATAAAATTTACCACAATCGATGCATTGAAAATTGGTATTATTAAAATGTTTATTAGATTCCAAATGTATATCATAATTATATTTTTTATTTGTTTCAAAATTACAATGTATACATATATATTTATTTAACGTTTCTGACATAATTTATTATTATTATAAATAACAATAATTACATTTATATAAAAATAAAATAATAATAGTAATAATAATAAAATGGAAACTAATAGTAAATTTTGTTGTGAAAAATGCAATTATAATACAAATAATAAATGTAATTATAATATCCATTTGGAATCTAATAAACATAAAAATAATACAGAATATAAATGTACTATATGTTATAAATATTTTAAATATAAATCAAATCTTTCTCGACATCGTAAAACCTGTATATAATACTTAAAAAATGTCAATCATCTATAAAAATATTACAATAAATTATTCAATGGACATTTTTGTCGGACCCATGGACATTTTTGGAGACATTTTTACATTGTTAAAATTGTTACCATAAGCTACTCAATGGACATTTTTGTTTTGAAATATTTTTCCACTCGATGGACATTTATACAAATGATAAAATATTAAGCTTTTTAAGGAGTTTTAAGGAGTTAAATTTTTAAAATATATTTATTAGACCTAAACTGGTAATATAAAATTAATTTTTTATTTTATGACCACTGCATAAAATAAAAATGATAATAATGATAACGTATGATAACCAAATTAAGCCCACATCATAACTAGCTTGATGGACATTTTTATTTTACAATATTTTTGGCTGCATACAAAAATGTCCATTAAAAATGTCCATGGGTCCAACAAAAATGTCCATTATACTTCTAAAATAATAATATTACAAAAGCAACAATCTAATACCATAAATGCTGTTATAATATTGTATCTCTATAATACAAAATATTATGAGTGTCAATTTATAAACTATTTTAACAAAGGACAAAATGGACATTTTAAAAATGTCCTTTTCAAAAATTTTTCATAAAATGTTTTTTGGAAAGTTCTGAGGGTAAATATAATAATGGAATCTCTAAAATGATTGTTTTTGACGGGTTTTTGACGGGTTTTTAATGGTTTTTTAATGGATTGGCTCCCTTCGGTCGCCAATATTATAGTAATTTTTGATAAGCAAATGCATCTGATTTTGTAATAGGCAGCTGTTGTTTATTCTCTATATCACTTAATAATTTACGCATTACATGAATATCTCTATTACGACGATCAATAATGTTTGTTGCAACAGTATTAATATTAATATTATTTGTATGATATATTAAATTGTTTGATAGTAAAAGGTCACGAGAACTCGCTTCTAACATTTGTTTAATATAGTCCGCTTCATCAACACTATATTGTCTTTTATAAAATAATGCAGATATATAAATTAAAAGTCCCAATCCAATATAATAAAATACGGAAACTGTGTTTTGATATGCATCATAAATAATGACTTCTAAAATACCCATAATTGAAGCAGCAAATAAAGAAATATACATTTTACCATAAGTATTATAAACGTAATCTCTATGATGTGTAATTACGAAACTAATAATATAGTATTGTAAAACAAATGCCACTAAAAAAGTAATTCCCAAATAAGTTAAAAGTTTCATATAGTAATTATGGATATAATAGTAATGGCCCCATTAAAAATACTATATAGAGGAATTCATTTTAATCCAGAATTACCAAATACAAATATATTTTCACGATTTTTTAAAGAAGGCGATAGTATTGTAAATGATCCAAAAGAAGCAAATATAGTAATTATAAGTGATACTATAAATGTAAAAGAACTAGTCGAATTAAAAATGCATTTTATAGGTCATACTATACAATATATTGCAGAACCAATAGTAAATATGTTAATATATTCAGAAGAACTAAATTCAGTACAAATAACATTTGATATTGCAAGAATATTATATTTGAATAAAATGTGTAGTTCGGTAGTAGGATGTATAAATAATGACAATAGTAAATCGTATATTAAATATCCACTATATGCGTATAATAATGAGATGTTAAAACAATCCACGTTTGATGCAATAAATACATATGTTATGTTATCAGACCCATTAAAAAAGGAATTTTGTGCATTAGTAAATAGACATGATTGGGGTAATACACGAATAATGATGTATGAAAAAATAAAGGATTTTGGACATATAGTGTGTCCAGGAAAACTATTAAATAATTGTTCAAATGAAGAGATAAATAAAATAGGAAATAAAGAATATTTTAAAAAATTTAGATTCGTAATATGTAGTGAAAATTTTGGAAATGATCATCCAGGATATATAACAGAAAAATTAATGAATGTATGTTTGGGAGGAGCAATACCAATATATTGTGGTGAATTAGATGAAATAGATGAAAAAATATTCAATAAAGAGCGAATATTATTTTATAATAGTACAAATGTGGATACTATTGCCATACGGGTAGGAGAATTGAATAATGATGAAAATAAATTAAATGAATTTTATAGACAAAATGTATTTATGCCGACTGCGGCAAATGAAATACAAAATATGAATCAAAATATGTATGATTTATTTGAGAAAATAAGACAACAAATATAATACTATAAGATAGTAAATGATTTATGACATAAGTCGAGAAATTCACTATCGGAGAGTTTAGATTCTTGTTGATATTTACCTTGTAAAAGAGAAATGACAATAAAATCAAGATGTTGTTGAGTGGCACATAATTGTTGAATTTCACCTGTACGAATATTATAAATTTTAAAATCATGAATAGTATTACTATCACGTGCATGTGTGAAATGGTAAAGCCAAGCATAGATAACAACTTGGAGTTGATGATCCATAGTAATTTCACGAACACATTTTAATTCCCAAATAGTTTTGGAAGTTATAATGTCAACACGAGCGGAAAAACGGAATTTAACACTATTATCAAAATATTCAGAAAGGTGAATATCAATAGTATTATGTTCTAAATCTTGAGATTGATGTAAGATGGTTTTTTCAATAAGTGGTTGAGAGGTTTTACATTCGGTACCGATGATAGTATCGAGACGTTTTTTACATTGAGTGAATAGAGAATCAGAAAGCCAATTATAATCATCAATATGAATTTGTTTGAGTTTAAAATATAGTTTTTCATGAAAAGCAATATATGCATTGGCTAAGAATAGATAATCAGATGGTGTATGAAACGTAGCTGGTAATTTGGATGCAATTTGTTTAAGAAAGGCATGTTCATGTTCTTTAAATTCATCTAAGATAATGAGAATAGTATCATAAAGAACATTAGTAGTATCGGGATTCCATAAAGAATTAATATAATCATAATACATTGCTGGAATGGCAATACCATTAAGATCACTAACATCTTCAAAATAGCCATCACGAGTTTGAATTACAGTAGGAATATCGAGTTCAACACCTTTAGGTTTGATAGTAATAAACATAGATTCTAAGATAGGAGTAATAGATTCAAGGATGGATTCAGGAATAAATTTAATAAGATCAGTGGGAGTTACAAAATGTGTATGAATATCATCACTATAAATATCATCATTGGATGGAGAATCATAGAGAGGAAAATAAGGAGAACCTTTAAAATCGAGATAGGATAGTTTTTTAAATTCAAATTGTGATAATTTTAAGAAATCGAGGGGTTTGTCATTTTCAAAATCATTGCGTTCAAGGAGAATGAGACCTTCAGTGGCGCGCGTACAAGCGACATATAGTGTACTAGGACAAGTATCTTGAGGTAGATTTTTACAATAGAAGCGCATATAACCTTGGTCGAAACCGAGAACGAAGACGTATTTACGTTGACGACCTTTAACACTATGGAAGGTGGAGAAAACGATTTTTTTATGAATAATTTTATCATCGATATTATCAGTATCGAGCATAGGAACGAAGCAAGGAAGACCACGTTGAACGAGGACATTTTCCATTTTTCTGATAGGACTATTGGGACCTTTAACAGAAGCGCCGAGAATGAATATATCGCTGGGAGAGACTGAGCCGGAAGCAAGTAATTTTTGAATCATAAAAATGACAGTATTTTCAATATTACGTTGAGAATTGCGAATATAGGTGACATTAATAGGACCATTACGACATGCAATGAGACGTTGATCATCAAGCATAATATTATTAATAAAATCGGCCATTTGATTAGTAATTCTGTATGAAGTTTTAAGAGTGGTATAAAGAAAATAATGAGATTTAAGATTAGGATGATTTTTCCAAATGTCAATGGCGAGAGTAAGGAAGCGTGTATCGGCACCTTTAAAATCATAAAGACCTTGCATGAAATCACCGAGTACTATAAGTTGAAAAGGATGATTCATGTCCATAGTGAATTTAACAACAAAATTAAAATATAGTGGAGTCATATCTTGAGCTTCATCAATGACAATAATATCTTTTTTGGGAATATGAATACGTGGGGGGAGGGATTTGGCCAAAATATGACGAATGCCAGTGTCAGTATAGGCGGAAGCATGATAGTATTTAACTGCTAAACTATGATAAGTATGAACGGTTAAGTTATGAATGTTAAGATGAGTAGTTTTCTCTTTAATTTCAAGACGAAGCATAGAGTTATATGTGAGTTGAATGAATTTTTTGTTGGACATAGCGGAAGCAATGGAGAGGATAGTGGTAGATTTACCAGAACCGGCGACGGCATCGACGATAGTATTATTTCCGTTTTTAGTATTATTTAATACGACGGTTTGTTCGTCGCTAATTTGGTTCATAACATAAGATTATAAGTAATTTTATGATATCTTTGAGTAGTTTAATAAAAGGATAAAAAATTATAGACGTTTGCGAGTATTAGAACGAAGACTAAAACGGAATTGAGGATTAAATTCGAGAGCACTAAGAAGACGAATTTGTTTTTTAGCTTTATTTTTGGAAGTGCATTTAGAGCGATAAATGCCAGATTTGCGATTTTTGACACTATAGCAATTTTTATTGGGAACTTTACGAATGGAATAAGGCATGAAAGGTATATAAAAGCGAAAGAAAATTACAAATCATAAATAAGTTTAAAGCCGAGACAAAGAGAATAATTAGAATGATTTAAATCGATAATGCGACCATAATCATCAAAGAGTTGAATATGTAATTTTTGAATATCAACTGGACCGAAGAATTTACGAGGTTCATTAATCATATTATGATCATTACCGACGAAAACGTCAAAAGTGTTAGTGTGTGAAAGACATAAACGAGCGATAATATTGGGACTTAATACAGATTTTTGAAAAGCGGATTCAAAATGATTATTAACAGAATTATTAAAATCGTCGATGGCTAAATAGAGATAGCGAGTTCGATTACAATTAGGTATAGTATCGGACACATAATTCGTATTACCAGTATATGAAGTATGTAAAAATCCGAGCATAGTGCCGATACTATCAGCGGGAAAATTTAATATAAGATTAGAGACAACATTACCGGAAGTGCCGATGGCATTAACATAAATTTTGGCAGTGCCAGTAAGATTAGAATTAAGATCCCGATTAAAAGAGAGATCGATAGAGGAAGAAGACAATGAATTTAAAATTTGAGTATTAATAGTAAGGATTAAATCATCAATGTGATAATTACTATTGGGGATAGAGATTGATATATCATAAGAACCAAAATTGGAGACAAGAGAGATGGAGAAATAGTGATTCGAATATTTATTAGAGACATTATAGAAATTAAGTGGTAGTTCAATGGAGTTTAATTGCATAGAAACGGCTTTATGAATTTTATGTGGAAAAGCGATAAAAAAGTCGGCAGGATTGGCATGAATGGAATCGCGAAAGCGAGTATCAATATTAACATATTTGGAAATAATGCGTGTTTTGAGTGGATTAATAGAGCCGGCGAAATAATCACTATTGCTAGAAAATACAAAAGGAGTTTCATTGCGAATATTAAGTTCATCGGTACGCGGAGGCATAGAAGGTAGACGGATATTAGTGTTGGATGAATCGAGATGATTATTTTTTAAAGGGGGAGTATCGGCGGATTTATTAGGAGAGATGGATAGTAAAAGAATATTTTTGGCGGAATCGAGGAAGAAAAAGAGGTCACGTTTAAATTTTTTATCAACATGACCGGTAGAAATGAGAAGTTCACGAATTTCAGTTTCACGAAGTTCAATATCGGCGGGAGTGAGTGAATTAAAAGAATTAAAACGGAAGAATTTAAGAAGATCTTTAATAGAGTAATTTTGAATATCAAGGTCGAGAGAATTATTCATGATGTCTTTAAAATAATAAATGATAATGATTTTAGAATAAGGACGATAGAGTAATTTACTAAAATTACTATAATAATAGTAATTTTAATATAATAGAGTAAGGTTAAATATGAAAATGTTTATGAAAATAATGAGCATAAAATAGAGGTTTAATAGAATATTTTTGAAGAAAATCACGATGAGCATTATTAACAATGTATGAATATTCTTCATCGGTGAAGGAGCAATCGGAGTCAGTATCGGAGCAATCGCTAGAAAAATCATCAAATAAATCGGTATCAATATTGTTAGAGGAAACGGAGATACTATCGGAAGAATCATGTAAATGAGAAGATAGAGAATTAATTAAAGAAAGTAGGAAAGTTTGTATAGATTCGGAATTATTAGAGGAAAATTTAATATCATGAATATTTTGTAGAGAATTAATAAGAATAGTTTCTATAGTATCGATAGACATTTGGGATAAAAATATAAAACAAAGATATTTAAATAGTAATAAAAAATAGTATAAAGAATGAATATACAATGTTGAAGGAGTTAATGATTTTATTATGGGGGAGTGTGATGGTAATGGGACACTATAATATGAAGCAAATGACAATAGGAGCATGGTTATCGGGAGCGGCATATTGTGGAAAGAGTAAATATAAAACGATGATATTAGGAGGAGAAGCGTCAGGATTTAAGGTGTCGGATATATTGTATGACATAAGTACAGATTTGCAGGGATATACGGGGGTAATAGAGACGGAGAAGATGATATATGTGGTATATAGAGGATCATCATCAATATTAAATTGGATGGCGGATGCGGAGGTAAGGCAGGTGGAATATAGTAGTTATCCGGAGTGTGGATGTATGGTGCACAATGGATTTTATAGGTCAACGAAGAATATAATAAATATGACAAGAATGAGTGTAAAAATGTTAAAGGCGAAATATCCGAGATATGAAGTGATGGTAACGGGACATTCATATGGAGCGGCGGTGAGTCAGATGGTGGGGATGGAATTGAAGAAGGATGGAATGGATGTAATAGTATATAATTATGGACAACCGAGAACGGGAGAAAAGAAATATGGAGATTATGTGAATACAATAATAGAGGAGTATAAGAGAGTGACACATAATAAGGATATAGTGCCGCATGTACCGCCGATAGAGGGAATGAATTATATGCATTCATGTGGGGAGGTATATGAGAATGATAATGGAGAATATAAGGAATGTTCAGAAGTGAATTGTGAGGATATAAATTGTGCGGATCAGTATAGTTTAATAGAGACGAATGTTGAAGATCATGGATACTATATGGGACATGAGATGAGTTGTGAAGCGAGTGTAAAATAATATAAAAATTGATTTAAAAATAAAAGTGAATAGAGATAAAATAAAAACGAGAATGAATTATTTATTAGAGAATTTATATAAGAAGAGATTTTGTATTCCAATGGAGGATAGTGTGATGGATTATGAGAGGGGTGAGAAGCAGGTGAAAGAATGTTTATGTGGAAATTATAATCATGTGGCGTGTATAATAAAAGGGAAAGAACGCGAACCCCCAGAAATGTAATATATTAAGTTTTGGATATAACAATGAGGGAATAAATAATGTAAATGGGATACATGCGGAGGAGGATGCATTAATGAAATTAAAGTCGAATATGAGTGGAAAAAGGGTGGGAATAAATATGATAGTGATAAGGATAACAAAGACGAATGTATTACAGACGAGTAAGCCGTGTGCGCAATGTATAAGAAAGATGAGAATAATGCCGGAGAGGAAGGGATATAAGATAGAGAACATATATTATTCGAATGGAGCGGAGACATTAGTAAAGACGAGATTAAATAATTTAGAACGGGAGGAGAAGCATTATTCAAGATGTATGAGGGAGAGAAAACAGAATACGAAGAGATGAGAGGGAAGGGCGTCCTCCCTTCGGGAGTCCGCGGGGGCGCCTTCGGCGCCCGTGCGAGCGAAGCGAGCACATAGTGAAAAAATGCCTGCATAAATGGTAAGGAAGTTAAGAAATTACAAGTGGTAATGATGTTTCAGAAGACAATTTTTTTTTACAGCCGCGTTTATGTGCAGAAAGACTTTGTTTATTATTTGCAGTGAATGAATTGCATAGATCACAAACGAGTGATCTAGATTTAACAAAGGCATATTTTGGAGATAGATATTTGTCTAATACAGGCATTTTAAGGTCTTCAATGAGAGTAGACATTTTTTTTTGAAAATCTCTAAGATTGAGTAATAGAGATTCTTTTTGAGCAATAAAAAGTTGATATTCTTGATTAATATCATCAAGAACTTCTACAGGAATAGTATTATCATCAGAATTAGCATTAAGTTCAGCAACTTTTTGTGCAAGATTATCAATAATATCAACAGCAATTCTAATTTTATCAGGAGAATATTCACAATTTTGAATATATATTAAGACATTGCCTTTATTAATGTCTATTTGATAATTTTGTTTGAATGCAATACCAGAATAATGTGAAATAAAAATGGCATGTGTATTTAGATTATTGGCATCATTAATAAATTTGGATATTTCATCTTTGTCAATATTATTTTTATAATCTTTATTTTCAAACATAATAGTAGGTTTGTCAATACGTTGCATAACAAAATCGCCGGAACTTTTTTGACCAGAAGTATTTTTAATATCAGCAGAAGGGAATAGAGAATTTAATATATTAAAAAGGTTTTGTTCACCATATTTGCCTTTATTACTAGATACATTATATTTTGATAAGAAGTCACTAAGGTCTTCAAATAATTTATTTTGTGATTGAAGAGAATTTGTAGTAGTATCTTTAATGAGATCTATATTTTGTGTAATTCTATTTTCACTGGCAGTAAAGAAGGAATAGAGAGGTTGTTGAATATTTTGTAACATAGAACTATATTTACTATCGAATGAAGAAATAAAATCAGAAAAAGATTTTTCGGGATTAATGCTTTTTTTTAGTTTTTCAGTTTCTTCAGTAATATTATCATAGAGATTTTTTAGATTGTGTTGTATTTGTTCATTAAGAATGTTTTGATTTTTGGGAATCACATCATTAATTAATAGTGTTGTTTTATTAATGAGGACTTCACTATTTTTATCAATAATATGATTTATTTTTTCATTGGTATTTAAAAAATTATTATTAATAATAAGATTAAGATCATCCATATAGTCTTTTTTAAAATTATTAAATTGATTTATAATATGTGTTGTAACATCACTATTAATTTTATTAATATTTTCTTGCATAGTGTTTACACTATTATGAAGAGACTCTATTTGATTTTTATTATCTTGCATAAAAGATAAAATTTGTGAATTAATATTTGGTTGTGTACTTGTGAGTTGGTTGAAGACGGTTTCCATAAAATCGATAAGCAATAAATTTGCAGTTTCTGGATCGATATTTTTATGTGTATCATAGAAATTTACTATACGTTCATTTTTTATGACGATTTCTCGAGCGGATTTGGATGATTTCATTATTATAACACTATAATAGTAAAATATATTTATATGATTTTTTTGATTTAAGTTTTTGTTAAATTTAGTTAAGATTTGTTAAAAATTGTTAAGAACTTAAAAAACTTATTAAAAACTTAAAATTCTTAAATTTAGGTTTTTTAAGTTTCTAATAAGTTTAATTAAAACTTAAATAAACTTAAATAAGAATTAAAAAACTTAATTAAAACTTAAAATTATTAAATATAAAAATAAAAAAAACTTCTAAATAGTTTAAAAAAATAAATAAATAATAATATTCTTAAAAAATAAAATCTTTTTCTATTTTAAAAAAACAAATTTTATTGTCAACATAGTTGATTGCGTAGCAACAATAAAATTTGTTTTTTTAAAATAGAAAAAGATTTTATTTTTTAAGAATATTATTATTTATTTATTTTTTTAAACTATTTAGAAGTTTTTTTTATTTTTATATTT
>JACCDZ010766387.1_pt1 | contig 27833 bp, 30 predicted proteins | sample 7449551 | NCBI WGS metagenome assembly JACCDZ01 (sample SAMN15323452, study PRJNA562643) | freshwater metagenome | isolation source: river surface water | place: USA:Blue River Watershed | collected 2017-08-18 | reverse complement strand
GCATCCTCGGCAGTTGCTGGGGCCAGATCGTCATGTTTACCGACTACAAAGCCGCGAGACAGAACAAGGTGGTGATCAAGGTCGCCCCGCAGTTCAGCTCGCAGACGCGCTCCCAATGCGGACACACGTCAGCCGACAATCGCCAGAAGAAGGCGTTTCGGTGTATCCAGTGTGGATTTGAAAGTGATGCGGATTTTAATGCCAGCCTGGTGCTGCAACAACGAGGAGTAAAATACATCCTCGATGGGCAGTGGCAACAGAAAATGGCCAAGAAATCGGTGTCATTTAGGAAAAAACCGGGAGCGGGACTGCCCCGGATATCGCACGTGGAGGGGCAATCAGGTCAAACGACCAGCGCCCCTGCGAAGCGTGGAAACCCCATCTGCAATCTTTGATTCAGGTGCGGGAGGTTCATTGAGGAAAATTGAATGAACATCAAAACCCTGCTGGCGCTGCTCGGCATCAACCTGCTCGCCTGCCTTCCAGCTCAGGCTGTTTCGTTTTCAGAGGCACTGGCGGAAATCGACAGCCTGACGGAACAAGCCCCAATGGCCATCAACCCAGGCGCCGAATTCGAAATTGAAGGCAAGCGGGTGCGGGTGTTTGGCAATGAGCCCTGCCCCGACCCGAGCCGCGTCCTGGTGTATTACATCGGTACGCCGAGCTCTGGATCAGGTTGCGTGATGATTCAGCCTGAAACCAAAAACATCATCGTGCAGCGCAAAACCGAACAGGGCCTAACGCCTGAAGTCTGGCGAGTCGAACACGCAGAAGGCACCTATTCGCTGTGGACGAAAGACGGCAAGCCTGTCCGCCCCTGATTTATCCCTGAAAGGTGAAGGGCCCTGGTACACCCAGGGCCTTTTGTTTTTCAGTCATCCAGTGAGGCAAATCCGACCATCACTACCACATGCCGATGGCCATCAATCTCAAACAAATCACCGACCATCGTAGATCGGGCTTCACTCACTTTAGCCTGCACGCCTGGCCCCTGGCACCAGTTACCATCGAAGTTCTGGGTCTTGGCAAAGGCCTGCTCCAGTGCAACCTCTGGCGTCTCGGCTTCTATCTGAAGTGAGGCAATATGCGCGTACGTGCCCAGCGCCAGCGCCGCCCCCACGTCCTCTTTTTTCGGCGCCACCAACAGACGAAGTCCCAACTCCTTGTTCACAGCCATCAGATGATGCATGTCGGTCTGGAACACTTTGACTTCGATCATGAGCCCAACTCCTGTATGAAGTTTTGCATCCTAGCCGTGCATTTCGAGATGTGCAAATGGGCATTGACCACTTGTCAATAAACAGCAAATTAGTTATGATCGAGTGCTAACAGTAACAGGCTACACCTACCCTTTTGATAGTGGCTCACGCCGTTATCACCACAACCCGGAGAACGGCATGACCATCAAATCGGATCGCTGGATCAAGCAGCAATGCATTCACCCCACTCGCCTCCATGTTGAGCATTACGGTCTCAATCCTGCCCAGGCAGCCATGGCGCACAAGTTCCTGCATACGCCACTGGAAGGCGTTGAAAATCTCTGGCCGGACTGGAAGCCGATGATTGAGAATTTCAGCCCTGAACAACAGCGCTGGGACATGACCCGCGCGATTGGCGGTCACCGCATCATCAGTCACGGCACCAGCAGCTTTGGCTACGACGTCCGCTGTGCGGGTGAATTCAAGGTATTCACCAACATCCACTCGGCCACTGTGGATCCGAAGAACTTCGATGAGAAAAGCTTTGTCGACGTCGAATCGGATGTCTGCATCATTCCGCCCAACTCCTTTGCTCTGGCCCGCACCGTGGAATACTTCCGCATTCCACGCGACGTGCTGACCATCTGCCTGGGCAAGAGCACCTATGCCCGCTGTGGCATCATCGTCAACGTGACCCCGCTGGAACCCGAGTGGGAAGGTCATGTGACCCTCGAATTCTCAAACACGACCACTCTTCCGGCCAAGATCTATGCCAATGAAGGCGTGGCGCAAATGCTGTTCCTCCAATCGGATGAAGCCTGTGAAACCTCTTACAAGGATCGTGGCGGCAAATATCAAGGGCAACGCGGTGTAACACTGCCAAAAGCATAATAACCCCTCCGCTGGGCTAAAGCCGCATGCAGATCGCTCTGTGTGCGGCTTTTTAATTGCCAAGTGCGATTTCCTGATATATAAGTTCTGTCGTGCGTTGCACAATCAATGCAGCTTCAGTGCGCCTATTAGGAGTAACACCATGAACCGTCAAGAACTGGCCAAAAGCATCGCTGATCAAGTTGGTGTGTCGCAAACCGACGCCAACAAAATGATCGGAGCTTTCATCGAGAGCGTACAAGCCGCTGTTATCGCAGGCGATAAAGTATCGCTGGTAGGTTTTGGCTCTTTTGAGTCCTCCGAGCGTGGTGCTCGTACTGGCAAGAATCCCCAAACCGGTGCCCCAGTGCAGATCCCGGCTCGAAAAGTGCCGAAGTTTGTCGCTAGCAAGGTCTTCAAAGACGCTGTTAAAGGCTGATCCCATAAGGGATGGCTTGTATTGACAGGCCATCCCACTGGTACACTGGAAGAAACTCAGAGTCTCCCAGCATGCCAACCAAATACAGCACCCCCACCGCCCCCACAGATCCATTCCTGGAATTCGACAGGCTCTGTCGCTTCTTGGAAGATTTCGCTGACACCAGCCGAGGCAATGACCTCTCCGATGAGAATCTTGCTGACTATAAACAAGCCCTAGGCGATTTCTTTTTTTCAGCCGCCAACCAAGACTACCTGGCGAATTGCGCCTGCCAGGATTTGATTTCTAATATCGATCTTGAGCATATCTATGAGGTGCCCTACTTGGCAGGACGCGCGCACGAACTCACCATTAGCAACAACATTCAAATAGCCGCCGATACTCTATTTAACGCCATCATGCAGCGCGTTAATCAAGGCAATGTTGCGCTATTTTCATTGCTGGCAAAATACCGCTTCGGCCATACCAGTCTGCATCTAAAAAATGACCCAAGTGATCTTTACAATCGCCTAGCGGAGTTAGCCAATAAAAACGAAGGCTTGCTTATCGGCCATATGATGAAACACCTGCTATTTTCCCAAGGGAAAGAGCAAGTGTTGAGTGGTAATGCGTATACGGCGGCCTCCGTTGCATTCCTGGCCAAATATATTCCAGAAGACGACATGCTCAAAATGGGCAGCACCAGCATTAAACGTCATCTTCTTTCTAACGACCTAAGCCTATAGAGGTTGCACATGCAGCAAGCCAGCACAAATGTTGTAGCTGGCATTCAGATCACAGTTGTATTTTTTGACTGCGCTGAAGGTTGCCAGTTCGTACTGTTTAGAGTCAGGCTTGAGTTTTCCGAATCCAGCAATAAATTTAATGCCCTCCATATAAAAGCCTAGAACTTAAGGCTTTATATCGCCAATACATCCATTTCCCGCCATCCACTTTTTGACTGGGCGTATCTTTATGGCTGATTCATAAACATCTCTAAAGTTCAGATACCCCTTAAAATCAAATCCTATTTGATCAGGGTCGAATCCATTTTTTTTCATTAGCGCCACCATGACACTTGGGGATACAAGATGGCCAGGAATATGTTTTATTTTTTCAAAAGTATGCTTTCTATCCCCAATAAATTTAACCAGGTATTCATCACTAAAGACCTTTGCTGGCGCCCTAAACACCTCATCAATAGAGAGAGATGTCCGATATTTTTCGGCTTGTTCGCCAATCTTATTGTTGATAAAGGCATCCGGAACAAGCTCGTACCTCACCTGCTCAAACATTTTTTGAGCATCCACCTCTGGCGCGACAAGATTTAAAATTTCCAATCCGCCATTCCTGTCATGGTGCGAATAACAAATCGCGGCCAGATCCTCAGTCCTCTTACTTAAAGGGAGCGTCAGTAAGCAGGCCAAATGAGGTCGAATTCGACGAAGCGCTTCAACTAATGTCGGCCCTTTAAATCTTTTAAGTGCATCGACAGCATTCATGAACCCAGCTTGTTCGAAAGGCAATAGCTGATGCAGGTCATCGGCAAATTCATGGGCATTATACAAGTCAATCCACTTATCAACCTTTTTAGATTGTTGCTTAGCAATTTGATGGTGCTTCATGTCCTTTGTATTAACAACAACAACTTCAGCACCATTTGAAACAACATTATTAACCGGGCGCTCTTTCCAATTCTCCGTGTGGCGAGATGGCCCTTCGTAATACAATTCAGAAACAATCCAGTCGACAGGAATAGATACCTCAGACGACCCTCGCTGCCTCAGTCTATCTGCCACTGGGCCATTCGGCACCACTGTCACGCAGCATGGAAGGCTCATCCCCCATCCCGAATCTGTGTTGACTTTATCTCCCTTCGCATTGACAAAACGATCCCAAAGGTAAGAGTAGGTTGATCCACCGAAATTGCATGAGAGATGGCATCGCAATTGTTCTACAATAATACGAACACCTGGCTCTGTCCTAATGCCAAATATCTCAAGTGATATATCATCCGGCAAAGCAACCATATACGGCGTGCGATCAAAAAGAGTTGAGGTTAATTTGGATTTATCATGAGCAGATAAGCCATAATCTCTACCCATATTGCACATCTTCGGCGCGTAGTACCCCACATAGTCCATCACCTGCAAAAAACGAGCAGCATCAAGAGTGCTTTCAAAATTCTCTGCCAGCCATCCATAGTGTGCGAATTTATAAAAAAGCGAGCTGAGTCTTTCTTGAGGGCCGACCAAATCCTTAGCTGCCAGCAAATAACTTAGCATCCATGGCTTATCACACTCTTTCACTTGATCTTCTTGCACCAATCGATCCATGCAAAGATCAAAAACATCATGAAGATCAAATGAGTGGCCAAGAAAAAAGTCCTCGTAATGGCTCAATCCATTAGGATTAAAATGAGAAATAATTTGATGAGGGGTGCCATTCAAGGCCAAGAAATTTATACTTTTCATTTCAGATAATGCCTTGTTTAGAAATTTTTTCTTAAGCTTTGCCACCAAATGGGTGTAAATCTAGCACGAATAGGAAGCTGCTCAATCTGCCATACAGGATCCAGAGGCTTCTTGAATTCTGCTAACGCCAGCAAGCCGGGCTTATTTCCGGAGAAGGCTTCGCGTAGCTCATTAGGCACCTTCAGGGCTCGCTCAGCCCCTTTGATGATCTGCGCTGGGTAATGATCGCCATTGGGCAGAATGACCGTGAATTGCTCGCCTGTGCGGGCATGCTCAGCCAACTTTAGATCAACGTATAGCCAGATCTGAATGGATTTGGCGTTACTCACCCTGGCAATCGGTTCGCCTTGATCAACCCATTGATCAGGTCTGACATACACATCAATGACCTTCACAGCCTCCCGAGTCGAGACCGTGAGCGACTTGACCTGCTCCTCAGCCAGCAGCATTTCCTCCTGGGTCACCTCTTCCTTTTGGCGCTGGCGTCGGTCTTCATCCCACTGCTGCATACGCAACCGTGTTTCCAGAAGCGCCCTATTGGCATTGAGCAGCTGATCCGAGGCCTGTTTTAGCTCAAGCTGGGTAACCACCCCCTGGCTGGCCAGTTGCTTGACCTTGCGATCCCATAATGCCGCTTCACCTACCTGCTGCTGAAGCAGTCGCTCCAGTTGTGGGAAGATTTCTCCAGAACTTTGCATAGAACCCAGCGAGCTCAGGCGAGATAACTCGGCCAATCGTGTAGTCAACGTCAGGTTAGACAGGAAAAGGAGTGGGGTGTTGGCTTCTAATGTCCCTCCCTCTTTTGCCTCGATTCGCTCCACCCGGCCTGCGGTTTGCGCAAAGACTTCATAGGTTGGAATCACTAGTTTGCCACTGGATTCCAGCAATACCATGGTCTTGGTAATGTTGTAGACAATCAGCATGAGTGGCAACGTGACCAAAAAGACAATCAGATACCAGCGCAGCCGAAAGGCTACTCGCTTACCTGGGCCGTAAAGCACATCCATTTCTGAATCTTGTTGCGGCGCTTTTTCTTTAGCACTGCGAAATTGTACTTGCACGACTATTCCAGTGGGTCAATGAATTCGTAAGCCTGCCAGTCCAGTGGATAGTGAACAGCTTGACGCAGGCGGTTGATTCCCTGCTGGCGCTGCGCTCGTGAATGCGAACCCCAGCTTTCTTCTTTGGGCAGGAAAGGCTCAAGGCTTTGTGCGACACGGAGCTGAAAACCAGTGGGGAGCTCAGCATTTTCGACAATCTCGCGCACCCTGTCAATATTGGTGCTATAGATCATAAGAGAGGCGCCGAGTATTCCCGCCTTTTTCATTTCGCAGACAAGACAGCGCTGCTGCTCTGGCATAAACCATCGCCAATGGGCGGTCACCTCAATGGGCTTGCTGCTTTCCTGGACACTGGCACTTAGGGTGTCCAACCATCCTTGCAAATGATGCTCTGGCACCGGGAAGCCAAGCTGCTCAACTTCAATATCGAGCATGATGCCTTCAAAGGGATAACGCTCAAAGCGACCGATCAAATTGAGCAGTGATGGGCGGTGCTCTGGCAATATCCAACTGACATCGCCAAGCAAAAGCCAGGATTGAGTGCCTTGATTGCGGAGTTGCTGCACGAGAGGGCCCAACTTGGCCATCATCAACGAGGGATGACGGGCCTGTTCGGCAGTCATCCCCCAGTAAATGCGATCAAAGCCATGCGCTTTAGCGCGCTGCAATAAGGCATGTTGCGCTTGAGCGTCATACAAATTTTCACTCTTCCATAAAAACACCCCTTCTTGTGCAAGCGCAGTGGAGTTACTCAGCAATGCAAACAGCCACAACAACGTGAAACAGATCCTTGTCACAAATGGTTCTCCATTCACACTCACTCTAAGCTAAAATATCTTTTTTCATTGGCGAGCCACGATGTCTGCCCGGTAAATGATTTAACTGTTACCCAAGTTGAACCATTATCAGAACTCTTCTGGAGACTAAAGTCTTTTGGTTGACGATCACTTTCAGAAGTGCCGCTAAAGTTCCAAATAACAAGCGTTTTGGGGTTAATATCGACAGGCAATTTAAATGTCACCCACGATCCTGCTACTTGCATACCATCGGATGTCCACTTTTTGTGTCCATCGCTATTGTCGATCAACTTGTCGGCTTTATAGTTTGTCGCATAATACGATGACTGATTTGTAGTTACCGTATACTGATCAAAATAGTCAACACCATTACTATCGAGCAGCTCAACCTCAACCATTTGTGCATATGAGTTGCCATTATTGGCGCTGATATAAATACGATAGAAACTACCAGCAGCACTACCAGCACTGGCGGGAGCTTCGCTGGATTTAATAACATGAACCTGAGTTCGAATAATGTTTCCAGCTTGAGCAACTGAAGAAATTTGCAAAGCGATAATTATTACGGCCAGCAGGCGAGTTATTTTCATGATTTTCAACCACGTGTCAATTTGTAGGCATTTTAATCAGTTTGGGCATTATTTTCAATCAGAACTTCTTCGCTTTTCTTAATACCCACCACGGCGCCATACTGGACTCTTCGTGCCCACGGCGAAACGCATCATTGAGCATTGCGGCAGCACTCCAGCAACGCATCACAAACATAAATGCGGGGAAAATGGGGATGATAGGCAAATATTTGAGATCCGCTTTAACCCGCTCCGACACCAGCAGCAGCGTGACGAGGTAAAGAATAAACGTCGAGATCACATACAGACTGTATAACACCGTCATCAGCATTAGCGTGGCGCCGATGGGCATGGTTAACACCAGCCAGGTACTGTAAATCAAGATAATGAACGGCAGCACCAGCTGAAAGAACAGACCGTTGTAGACCATCATCAAGAAATTCGGCCAACCCACCAACTTGGGGTTGAATTTGTGCCTGTGCTTACGCACATACAGAAAGAACAGGTCACCGTCCCAGCGCAAGCGCTGCATCAAAAACTGCCGAAATCCCGTAGGCCCATCTGTGTGACCAATGGCTTCTGATTCAAAGGGGATGCGCAATTTATGCTTGTGGAAATACGCCCGGATACGCAAAGTGGTATCCAGGTCTTCAGCCGTGTGGGTATCCCAACCGCCAATATGCTCCAGAAAGCTACGCCGGAACGCCCCGAACGCCCCCGAGATATTATTGACGATATTGAACTCAGCCAATCCAATCTTGGCCATGTGAATCGAAATCAGGTACTCCAGCCCCTGCACTGCCGTGGTCAGCGTCGACCAGGCATTACGCATGCGCAAACTACCGGAGACGGCAGGCACCTTAGGATCTTCAAAATGCCGCACCATGGCCGACACCATGTTGTTGTCGAAGCTGGTATCCCCATCTAGGGCCATGATGATTTCCCCGGTCGCCAAGGATAAGCCCGCATTCAGCGAGCTCACCCGTCCACCGCGCATCCACTTGGCAATGGGCCTCAAATGGCGCTTCGGGTACAACGCTTTATCCAGCTTGAATTCACGAACAGCGTTCATCGTTACAACGTTTGCCTTAGCACCGTCGACAATGGGGATCATTTCAATATGACCGGGATAGGTTTGCTCACAAAGCGAAAGCAGAGTCTTTTGCACGTCATAGCCTTCGCTGTAGCAGGTGATGAGGCACGAAACTTTCGGAGTGTAGAGGCTTTTCTTGGGGTGTAGCGTGACCTTTTTGGTGTACCAGCGGAACACCCCCATCAGCACCAAGATATTGAGCGGCACTTCCAGCACCAGCAGCAGTGGGGTCATCATGAGGAACATGCGGAACAGACCCTGATCCTTGCCCAGCTCCTGGAAAAAGTCTGCCCAATAAGGCTGCATCAATTCCCACATTGCCACTCACCCGTCATCGAATTTTCAATATCATAACCGATTTATTGACAGCGCGAAATCAAGCTGCAATGCTAGGTTTCATGCATTTCCCACCCATATGCTTCTAGAGGAATACAATTATGCAGGCTCGTCACTTTTTAAAAGCCCTGGCCATCTCCGTTGGCACGCTGATGGGCTCTCATGCAATCGCCGCCGCACCTGAGTCATTGCTGATTTCCAGCAAAATGACTGATCGCAATGGCACGGCTGTGATGGCAGCCGAGGTGTTTACTGTGGACGATGTTCAATCACGGGTTGAGCGCACAGAAACCTTCACGTTTTTGAGCAAGCGCTCGATCACCAAGGGTGGGAAAATTACTGCTCTGGATCCGATTCAGTACAAAACCGGCATTACCCTGAACCTCAAACCCTACCGCAATGTTAACGGTGTGCGACTGGTGTCCATCGATGGCGAGGTGGTGAAGTTTCTGGGCTTTGATGTGTTGGATGAAAGCACCGGCCTGAAGGCGCCAACGACCTCCACCACTGGTTTCAGCAGCACAGGCGTGGTGGTCGATGACAAGGTTGAATTCCAGGTCGGCACCTGCAATGGATCCGAAAGCAAGCCCGTGACTTGTGAATACACGCTGACGCTGGACATCAAAACGCTCTGATACACAGAGTCCACCGCGCTCATTGAGCGCGGTTTGCTGGACACTGGGCTGCCGCTAGGGGATTTCGATCAGTATCGTATCCAGCTGCTCATCCGAGCAGTACGCATAGTGCTCGCAGTTGTCTGCTCCATAACCCAGCTTGTGCTCCAGCCAGGTGGCCACATAGCCATGATCTTCATCACTGGGCGGCACGATCTTAACGATCACTCCTTCCCACTCCGCAGGATTGGCCACCAGTTTCTGACTGGGCCTCACCCGCATGCCTAGGCGCGGCGTCATGATTAAGGCTCCCCCTGGTCGTCATCCAGCTTGACCACCTTGGGTGCGGCCAATACCCGAATGCAGCGGGTTCGGTTCATGGCATCACGCACCGTCACCGCCAGCGCATGCAGACGGTGACCATCCCACAGCGCCGCCACACCCCCGCAAGCCCGCTCATACTGGTAGCTGTCGATATGACCGGTCTTGCCGCCCACAATGAAGGCCTGCTCGTTGATGAAGGGCCAGGCTGGTGCATCAATCTCATCAAGGTGAAGGGTGATCTTTACCGAGCCACCGATGAAATCAGTGCGCTCACCAGATTCCGTCCATTCACCCTGCTCAGCCCGATCCAGTGCGGCATTCCAGCCAATCCAGGCTCCCTGGACTTTCGTAACGGCATAGTCACCCAGGCCATTGCGCTCAATGACGTACTCCGGAAAATCTGGCCAGCCTTCACGGCCCATCGTCTCAACAGCCCAGCGTTCAAAATCAGGGCGACGAGATTTGTATCTGTCCATTGCGGGCTTTCCTTGGGGTTTAATTTGACTCTGGCTCATCTGGTTCAGCTGCTCCAAAAGCGATCCCCTTGGCGCGCAATTCAGCCTCTCGCAGCTGATTTTTGCGTACCATCTGCCCAGCAATTTTATCGAGGCCTTCTGACAACGCCGTCATCCCCGAATACACACCGGCAGCCACTAGCGCCAAGCCCCAAAAGGTCATTATCGACCTTCCTTTGCGAGCAGGGGATTTTCCGTGAAGTACGGTTCACGCCCATGAACACCGCTCGATACGATGCGCAGGAACTGCCTGTTGGTGTTGGCATGCACCGGAAGGCTTTCATGTGGGGTCAAGATACCGATACGACGAACTTCGCCGGCACGCATGATGTACGCATCAGACAGCGGGTATTGATCGGCGGCATAGCCAATATCGCCGTCCAGGCTGGTGTCCTCGTGCTCCGCATCCCAGATGGCGCAACTGCCATCAAGACTGTTGGCCAGCAGGATTTGCACATCCCTGTCCAAGGTGACCTGATGGCTATTGCCCCATCCGCCACCACCCCACGCATAGATCTGGCCGGGCCGACGACCGGCCTCGGTGTGCAGCGCCCTGCCAAACTTGGCGCGGTCGCCGCGATGCGGATTCCCCGCAACAGCCAGCGATTCGTCGATGGTCAGAAAACCGATCTTACCCGGTTCAATGGCCAGGGTTTCAATCACTGATTCGTATCCAGTCCGAAACGCTTTCGGCACACTTTCAGGGTCGCCCTGAATGAAGGGCATCATCAGGCAGCGAATGCCGCTAAAGGCCGGGAACGCAATATGGCTAACGCTTTCCATGGTAATTCACCTCAATGCTGATTGATCAGTTAACGGGCAGCTCGCCCAGCGCAACACCGATGCGACGATGCAGGTCTTCCAGCTCTGACCGGCTCAAGATTATCCGCATTTCTGCACGCGGATTGTCTTCAGCGCGAATCATAATACTGGCCTGACGAGCGTGCGGGTTCGCCTCAATGCCTTTAAGCCTAGCAGTGATCAGGTCTGCCTTGCGAATAGCGAACTTGCGGAAAATATCCATTGGCGTGATTACCTGCATAAGGATCGTGAGCTCGATTGTACGCCTCCGCAAGCGTACACGCAAGTCATTTCTCAACCAGCGGGACTCCTTTCCCTGGCCAACCTCAATCGCCAAGGTCGTTTTGCAGCCGCGATAGCAACAGGCAAGCGTCTTCTTCAACCACCGGCTCACTGCTGGAGCTGTACCCCAGCATCTCAATTTTGAGCAGATCAGTGCCCTCGCCCTTGATCTGCTCGAAAATATCCGCCATCCGGCGCTGGAAGCACTTCAAGCCGTCTTCATTGGTATTAGGCAGTACCAGCCAAATCTGGTTTTCAGAAAAACGTGCGCCCCGATCCGTGTCGCGAAAGGTCACGTTAATGCGGTCAATCAAATGATCAATGAATCGGCACGCTCGGCTGAAGCCGACCTTTTCCATATAAGCATCGAGGTTGCCCAGGCGAAGGCCCACCAGTGAAAACTCAAAGCCGGGATACCGCTTTGACATCTGAATTTGCCAATCCAGAATGTCGGCAAAATGCGGGCTGCTGATGAAGTTGCCGCGCCGGTAGGGCTTGGCAATGCCCTCGGAATACTGATCACCATGACGGCACAACAGCTTGCCGTGCTCTTTGAGCTGATAGCTCTTGATGTTGATGACAGATAAGTCATCCGAGTCATGTGTGTGCCCACAGTCACGGCAGTTGGCCTGAACCTTGGCGTCGACAAAGAATGCCTTGCAGCTGCGGCAGGAGTAATTTTCCATGGGGCGATCATAATCGCTGCCAATGTGGCGCAGCTTGGTCATGCAGTGTGGGCAGACAATGCCACCACCCTTGGTGAACTCACTCTGCTGGCCAACATGACCACAGGTATAGCAGTGCAAAGAAGGCGCCCGCTGAATGTCGATATGCTTGCATTCCGGGCAGACATCAATGAAGTTGATGCGCGCCGAAGAGCACTTCACACAGGCTCGGATCCGGTCAATCAAGCCGCATTCCTGAAAGACACCCTTCTCCGTCATGCTGCCCAGCCATTCAAAGGTGTTCACCCGCTCACCTTGTGCCAGGACATCCAGCACCGGGTAGACGTAGTGCTGGGGCTGCTTGGGATTGACCATCGGCTCCAGCTTGCGGTCTTGACGTAGCCACATCCAGGCCATTACACGCCACTCAAAAGACTGCGGTTCTACACCACGGTTAAAGGTTTCCTTGCGGTCATAGAAGGTTTGCACCGACCGGCGCATGGCATCCATGCTGGCGGGTGCTTTGCCGTCGCTCAGGTGCTCGCACAGGTTGCTCATGTCTTGCAGGCAGTAAATCAGCGTCAGCGCATAATCCTTGTTCATACGCAGTAGACGCAGACTGACCTCAGCCTGATTCGCCGGTTGATCCAGAACAATGATGTTGAAGGGTTCTTTTTCACGAACCAAGGCATCCACCGTGGAGAACACGGAGATAGAGCTTTTGGCGTTGTTTTTCCCATTGCGCAGGATAGCAATGCGAGGCATTGTGACGGTCGACATGGCGTTTGATACGTAGGTAGGTGACGCTTTTTATGCGTCAATAATACCCAATAAAAATGCCACTGACAATGTGATTTGCCAACCAGGCAAAGGCTGCCGCAAGCAGGAATTCGCTTCTATTTTTTCTGCCGAGTGGCCTTCTGTGCCCAGCTTAACACACCCTCTTTTCGGTGCTTGAAGATGACCGTTACCGCGAACCGGTAGTATTCACCAAAGCTTTCTTGCAGCCACTGATCCAGTCGCTCAGTCACAACGGTTTGGCGGTAACCATATTCACCGTTGTCATTGCACTGCAATTCCAGAGCGCCAAACCGAATCAACAGCCTGACCGCCTTATCCCGAGGGGAATCGGTTGTGGGTGCCGCACACCTAAAGGTCGCGTGTAAGCAATCGCGATCAACCACTTTATTGAGCAAGTGATCCTGAAAAAACGGTGGGATCGGCCCTGTAATCAAAAAGGCCTGACGCAAATCTTCAATCACCTCGGCTGACGCATCCGGGAAATTTGTCGCGATCCGCTTCATGCAATACTGCAACGATTGCAGCATTAGCAACTTGGCTGTTTTCTGACTGGCAATGTCCAGATGCCAATCGTAAGGCCCATAAAAAGCAAGTTTTTGACGCATCTCGGCGCTATTGTGCAGCATCCACCGCTCACGCTCATCCAGCCAACGATGCTCATGGCAGAGCATGATTTGACTCGTGGCATGCAGCCAATCAAGGGCATCCTCACCCCACTGGAGCGACACATTCGCCCCCTCAAATCCCCCTGCCCCAATAATTTCTTGATGGCACTCCGGGTATTCGCAGAAGCCATGACTGCGCAGCGATATCGCCAGGCGCGCACTCGGGTGCGGCAACTGGTGTACATACTTGCGTTCACCATAGGGCCTGCCCAGCGCAAACATCGACTCAAAGATACGCCTGTCCTTTTGAAATACATCCTCGCCATTGCCCGCGTCATGATCGTCAAGCCCCTCATAATCATGCGGCAGTGCAATGCTTGGGGCATAGGCCAGCTGTGATGTGGCCAGCACTTCATGCAAGCGGAAATGACCGTCCTTGTAGGTGAGTAAGTTGGTGGCCTGGGCTTGTGATTCTGCGGCTTCCAGCATCATCGGGTAGGACATCACCACGATGTTTTCCTCATGGTACAGTCTGTCGAGCACCGCCTGGGCTGCATCTGTGTGCGGGCGGTCGTGCCCCACCACTAACAGGTAATCCACGTCGAAGTTAATGAACCCGGAAGGGCCACCGTTTTGATGAAATAACGGATAAGGATAAGCAGACAGCAGCGGGCTGAGGGCTTTGAGCAGGTAGGTGCGAGCACCCTCTTCCTGCATCCATTCACGCCATTCGCGCACTTGAGCCAATCCCTCACTGGCATCACTGTGCAGATCGACCGGCCCGCGCTTAACGAATAGCTTCTGCTCGGAGCTTTCGATTTCCACCAGCGTGACCTTGATGGCTTCGCCACTGATGGTCAGGTACACAAAGTCAGGTACTCGGAAGTCCTTCCTCATCCACACCGGCTGACGGCAAATCGGCAGCTTGCAGATGATCGATTCCAGAAAGAGACCGCCCTCAAAAAGCCGAGGCGTGAACAGCAGAAACGGGTGATCGACAATCAGGTCGTGAATCTGATTTTCGTTGTGGCGCGGAGGTCTGGGTGTCTTATGATAGATCGGCCTTTCAGGCAGTTTTCGCTTGGCCTGATACGCCTTACCCTTTTCACGGATGGGGTTTTGGGCCGTGGGGCTGCCGGCCTTCGGATCGGGTATCGACCAGGAAGGCCCGCGTGTTAGCTGCTTGAGTTTGGCAAAAGCTGCATCTTTTCTGGCTTGATCGAGCACGAGCATACTAACCTCCGAACACGGAGGTCTAGTATACTCGATATCTTCAGATTTTCAAGTCACTACAAGGACAGGTCGCTTTCCAGCAAAGAACGCCTGATTCTGGGGTTTGTCCATGGGATCTCTCGCAGTGCGTGGCTTTGCCGCTTGGGTGTTGATGCCGCGATTATCTGATAATCCTCGAAACCGATGTCTGACAGCGCATCCCGCTTGGATTTGTCCGAAAGAATCTCAGTAATGACTACCGCAATGCCACCGCCATCACGGCCTTTATCGGCCTCAAAATCGAAGGATGTTGTTTTAATGTGGCGCAAAAACTCCATCATGATATTTACACCCTCCTTGGAATAAACAACATCCGGATAGCGCTTAGCAAAGCCCATGAAGACATGATTTCTGCCTCGCGAGGCATACACATGTGCCTTAAACGCCAGCATCAGGCGTTCGCGAGAAGCATTGATGCGATCTTCTTTTGGGATGAATAAGGTCTCCAGAACAACAGGGTTTCGGGCAATAATGGCCATCGACTCCATGTAGCTTGGCATCGTGTCAGCCTTGTGCTCAGCGATGGGCAACACCTTCTCAATCAAGTGATTGTAGCGAGTGACCAACTTCTTTATTTCCTTGACTTTGGCCATTTGCTCCGCCAGGTCTTCGCCACCCTGCTGCTTACACCAACGATTCAGTGTCTTGAAGTCCTCCGGGCGCAAACGCATGCTTACAACCCCCACTCGACAAGCCTCTCGGCAAAATACCGGGGTAAAAGCACTACTGAAGGGAATCTTGTCCAGATGAATACGCTTATCCGTACCCGACTCCATGTGCATAACAATCAGGCTGGAAATGTCTGCCATAATTTCATCGTAAGCCTGAGGGTTGAGCTTATGAATCTCTCTAAAAAGCTCATTGCTCCAATAATTATGCATGCTTAAGTTGGATACAAATCCATACTTACCCAGCCCCACCAGACCATTGATAAAGTTATTCAGAAATTCAGCGTCTTCAATAAGCAGATTGGCTACCATGGTAAACTGCTTGGCATCCAGCATGCATTTAAACAACCTGGATACCAACGTACTCAATGCATGGGTATTGCTTTGTCCGTAATATTGATCTTCCAGGTTGATGGCATCAAAATTAGTCTTGATGTTGGAATACAGCTTGAGCACCATATCGATGGTAATTTTACTATCAAATGGCTTATCAAACTTGGTATTGGTCATATTGCTGTAAGACTGCGGCACACCACCCAATTCCAAGGCCGCCTTAGTTATTTCAATACTTTCCTTGTCTAGCTTGGACATCCGGTCAAAACCATGACTTAACGCTGAAGCAAGCACTGTCGGGTTTTGAACGGCCTGATAAGTGCGCTGCAAGAGCCCCATGCGCATCAACAAGAGAGGCGACTTATCCAAGAGCACGGCAAAACGCTGCTGAAGCTTGCTCCGCAGAAGCTTGTGATCCGGCAGTGTCGAGTACTCAATTTCCTCATAAAACGCCAAAGCGCCTTTCAAATCTCTCTTGAGATTGGTTGGCTCACTGCTTCTGAAAAAAGCTTCATGAGCTTTAATGAAATTATGTACCAGCAAATAATCTTTATTCATTACAGCTCCAGGTCACTTTCAATGGTTTCTCTTTTAATTAGCGAAGATTTCCAGTTAAGACGTCGTATAACTTCTGGTGTAAATTCACTGCACCAGCTATTCAACTTGTCAAAATTCTCTTTTGTCAGGTGTAAGAATGGCTTAGCTGTGGGATCATCCTCAAGCATCAAGCCAATGACATAGTTGTAGAAGTCGGATTTGGATTCTAGCTTGGAGTATCTATTTGAAGTCTCTTTAAGCCTGATCATAAGATCAACAACTTCACTATCTTGAGCCAGATGCCGATTTTCTTTAACGTATTCGTAGCAATCACTGCCTGACACAGCAAGAAGACTTTTGAACAACGCCTTTTCGTACTCGATATTTCCAGTAACTCTGCTCTCTGGCTTTATAAAAAACTTCTCCAGCAGCTGATACCTCCCCCTCGCATATTCATAGAAAGAGCTGTCTTGCTGCTCAAACAGTGTTTTATCTGCGATACGACTATCCAGCTTTTCCACCATGAACTGATACTTTCTTACGCATTCCTTTACTTCTTTTATTTTGCTGGCCGCCTCTACCAAGGATTCTCCCTTTCCAATGTCCAATAGTTTCCAGTGATGCTGCAAACCTTTGTATTGGCGCTCAGTAAGGCTCATCCGCCCTGTCCCCTCGACAAAACAGTCAATAAAGAATCTGGCGGGATACCATCTCAAGTCTGGCAGCTTGCCCACATCAAACTCAAAAGAGCGCGTAACAATTAAGTGAACAAAGTGGCTTTGGGTAAATTTGCTGCTTACGATTTTGTCATACAGAGACTTGTCAGCAGAGGCCAAATAAGCAAAATACCGAGCATCATTTACTGACAAACTTAATTGCAAGATAAACGCATGTCTGCCACTTTTGACGTCCGCGTAAACCTCAGGCTTGTTTATAAAATGATCAATAACCTTCTTGTAATGACCCTGATTTGAAAGTTTCTCCAGAACATCAAGGATAAATCGATTAGCAACCCACTGCTGACCCTCATTTTCCATGCAATTAGTCCAAGAAGACGCGTGCATATTCTCCATGAGCCTCAAGATCAGATCGGGATGCAGCTTTACGGGGTCGTACTCATCTAGACCCGCATTGCGCATGATGTTGCTCATGCTCATCATGTCATCTGCATTCATGACAGTGCCCAGCGCGAGCACCGCTTCGGCATAACGAACCAATGATTTGGATTCACTGTTGAGCAATGCCCGTTGCAGTATCGATGAGCAGGCCGTTGGGTCGGGCATCACCTGAAACGCTTTGCTGAGCAGGTTTTTTGGATGCAGGAACGGAGCAACGTTCCTCATCAGCTCCAAGGCGATACCTCGGAAGCGGAAATCCATGCTTTGCATAAAAGCATCTTTAGGCCCTGAAAATGCCTGCAAATCCAGCGCCGCGTCCAGCAGTGCATTGATCTTGCGTTCAATGCGTGGCTCCGGGCTACGCCCTGTGATCAGCGTGCCGATTTGTTTCTTGTATTCACCGATGTTCTGCATTACATCCAGGGTTGATGGCATGAGCGCTGACATGGAAACCTCAATCTTCACTGTTGCTTTTCAACAGTATGGCGTAAGTCGGGCCTTGGTTTAAAGCGGAGAAATGGCTAATATTGACAACTTGCCCATGCTTCTTCACCTGTGTCACCATCACCATATAGCCCATCTCAAGGGCATCACCGCTTTGGAACTTTAGCTTATGCAGCACCTTTACTTGATGCGCGGCCCACAAGGCTCTGGAAAGAGCACTTTTTTGCGGACAAACAACCTCCGCCCTTGGGCATTGAGCTTTGATGACATGCGCCTGATGTACGGGTCGCTGGCCATGGATTCGAATGGTCAGATGGGCACTAACCAGGCCAATGACCTGCGCATGTTCCACCGCTTCAATGAAATCCTCGAATTTCGCATGAGCATGGGTGAAACCACCTTTGTCGATGCCACGCACATGGACAACGACTTTGCCAACTACGAAGCGCTGGCCGACAAGTGGGGCTACAAGGTCTCCATCATTGATTTCGGGGTCGACATCCCTCAAGAAGTGCTGATGCAGCGCATTGAAGAACGCTCGCGCGTGGCGCCAGAGCTCTATGTGCCAGCGGGTGCCGTTGCCCGCACTCTGGAGAAACTTAAAGAGCGTACCCAGCCTGATCACTTCACTGTGCTGACGCCGCGTGACTTTGTCTTTCAGCTCAACACCCCGATTGCTGACTGGACAAGTCAGTACCGCGATGTCTTCTTCATTGGCGATATCCAGGGCTGCGCGAGCGTGCTGCGTCAATTGCTGGACAAACACTGGCGTGATGATCGCCTGTTTATCTTTGTGGGCGATCTGTTCGACCGTGGGCCGGAAAATGGCGAAGTCATGACGATCATGCTGGAGCTGCTGAACAAGCCGAACGTGCGCCTGATCTGTGGCAACCATGAGCGTCACCTGCTGACCTGGCGCAACAAGGGCGATACCCCTACCGAGTTCTGGCAGCGCACCCTTCCTCAGCTGTTGCGTGCCGGCTTCAACACTGAGATTGCCGAGCGTTTCATTTCGCGCTGGGACAACCTGCTTCAGTTCCAATTCGGTGAAGCGCTGTTCCAGGTTAACCACGGCGGTGCCAGCAATGTCATTGAGCGCCCGATGCTGTATTCCGGCCACCAGTGCTGGAAGGGCACCGGCTTTTATGAGCAGGATGTCGATCAGACCTTCGAGCAAAACGCTCCGGCCATGTGGCACCAAGTCCATGGCCACCGTAATGCCGTCAATCGCGATCTACTGCCGACCCAGCGCAGTTTCAACCTGGAAGCCAACGTCGAGCATGGCGGGGCCTTGCGCGCCCTGCGCTTTGATGGTGAGCGCTTCCACACCCACGAAATCAACAATCGGGTTTTTATTGCCATGCCAAACCGCGACCTGAAACATGCTCAGCTGATTCCTGCGTGGATCAGCGCCATGCAGCAAGAAAAACTGTCTGATAAAGAAGTCCTGATGCGCACGCAAATCAGTGCCGAGCAACTGGATGAACTGCGCCACCATGAGCTGATTCGTGAGTCCGTGCAGGCAACCCTGCCCCACGTCTCCAGCTTCAACTTCACACGGGAAGCCTTCTACAGCCAGTCTTACGACAGCTGCAACATGCGCGCACGCGGGCTGTACATCAACACCGAAACCCGTGAAGTGGTGATTCGTGGCTACGACAAGTATTTCAACGTCAACGAGCGCGGCATCGCGCAAGCCCAGCTGAGCCACCTGCTGGAGGTCAGCGTTCCGCCGTATCGCTCAACGATCAAGGAAAATGGCTATTTGGGCCTGATTGGCTATGACAGCACCACCGACAGCCTGGTGTTTGCCTCCAAATCCACCATCGCAGGCGATCATGCCCAGTGGCTCCGTGAGCAGGTAGAAGCACGCCTGAATCACACCGAGCGCCAGCAGCTCAAGTGCCTGTTGCGCGATGCCCAGCTGTCGCTGACGTTTGAAGTGATTGAGCCAGAGCTGGATCCACACATCATTGAGTACGCCGAACCGACCATCATTCTACTGGACGGCATCCGCCGCACACTTGATTTTGAAAAGCTCGGCTACGAAGACGTGCTGAAAATCGGCAAGATGTTTGGCTTTGACTGCAAAGAAATGGGCCCTGTTCTGCCTAACAAAATGGCACTCGGTGGCTTCTTGTCAGCGACCTCGAAAAAAGGCTTCACCCACCAGGGCAAAGAAGTCGAGGGGCTGGTGCTGGAAGACAGCCGTGGCTTGATGTTCAAGATGAAGCTGCCCTACTACAACCTGTGGAAACTGGCGCGCAGCGCTGCAATGGCAGTGGCTCGATTCCATGAAAAGGGCGCCCCGGTCAAGCCGCACTATCGCCAGGATCCGGTGATCAATCAGTTCGTTGATTGGCTGTTGACTCAGCCCAAAGAAATGGCCAAGCAGGACATTATCAGCCTGCGCAAAGCCTTTCTGGAAGACCACCCGGTTCACGAGAATGCCGTGAGCAAGCACTTCCAGTTCGAAAATACCCATGAGGTTTAAACACAGGGCCGCCTAGCGGCCTTTTTAAAGCGAGGTTGTTGTATGTTTGGAGGCGGTTTCTTTATGTGCTGGGTGTGGATGTTGGGCGGCTGCGCCATGCTCGTCCGTTACGCCCAGAAGAAAAACAGACAGGTGTTTGATTTTGGCTGGCCGATGATCATTGTTGGCCTCATTACCTGGTGTACGGGGATCAGCATTCTCTGGCAGCTGATGGTGTATGCGTCACTGCTGTGGCTTTCTCTTCTGGGCCCCACTGGAAAGGGTATTCGAATTGGCGGCTTCACCATTAAGCCGCTTAAGATCAAAGACCAGGACAACTTTTTCTGGAAGCAAGGCAAGGAAATGCCTTGGTATGAAAAACTCGCCATTTTTCTGACCAGACCAAGAGGCAACAGCATGATTCGGCTGTCGCGTGTATGGACAACCACCACCGATGATCAACCTCATCGCCAGAGCGACGAATCACCCTCCGACAAGCATTAACTCAGTACAGGGTAGGTTAGACAAGCGAGAACCTGCCCTGCTCCATGCTGGCGCTGCTTACGCAACGCCCGCGCGCTTGAGAATCCGATCTGTATTGAGCACCTGAATCAGACCAGATTCATCATTGATGACGCCCGCCACCACGCTGGATCCCGCCTGTGACTGCATCTGCGCAATGACCGCATCATCAATCTTCATGATTCGGTGCACACCCGGCACGGCCAGCGCATAAGGCTTCTCCCGATCCAGGATGATGCCCATCGGCTCAGTGGGTAAAGGGCGTTCGGGGAACAGGACGTGAGCCATATCGATCACCGGAACGGTGACGCCACGCACGTTGATGCAGCCGGTGATGGCAGCACTCGCGCCCGGTAGCTGGTTTGTCGCTTTGACCGGCATGATCTCACGGACTTCCAGCACACTGAGCCCAAAGAGCTCGTGGCCACCCATATGAAAAATCAGCAACTCCATGATCCGCTCCGCGTGTAAAAAGGCAGGCGATTCTCACATCCCATGCAGGGGATGTCAATTATTTCGATATACAATCATTAAGTTCCATCACCATTAATTGACGCCTCTTGTGCGGCCTCTTTAACATGTAATCAGGAGCACCTCATGACAATAAAAAACCTCACACGCTTCCTGATGGCCGCCACCTTGATGTCAACGGCAGTCTTGGCCCAAGCCGAGCCCGTTAGCGCGCCTGAGCAAAAGCCCACCGCAGAAGCATTTGCGCACATTGAGACGCCCGTGGAGTCGCTGCGGCGCATTCGTGGCACAAACCTGCGTGATGAGCCAGTGCGGATCCTCTCGGGCAATCACTTAAGTGAAGCTGATATAGCCCACTACCACGAAGCCATGGGCGACAACTTTGCGCTTTCAGGTCGCCTTCAGGGTGAAAATGTCTGCATGCTTTTTATCGAAGACCGCAGCGATGAGGGCTTTATCCTCCCTCAGTACACCCAAGACAGTCTCTTTGCCTTCATCCAGCGCGATACCTACATGTATCACCTGGTGGCACATGAGCTTTCACACTGCCTCCAATATGGCAATGAAACACCGCTACAGGCCGCGCAAGCACAGATCAAGGATCTGTCAGTGGCTAACGCTGAAGTTTCCTTGTCGGCACTGGATGCCTCGGCCCGTGAGGTGCATGCCGACCTGACGGCGGTACTGCTGGGCGCCAGCAAGACTGGCGACTGGTCGGTCATGACAGAGGCCGTCCTGCCGCTTCGCGCCAGCTACTATTCGCCGACCCACACCACGCTGAATGCGCTGAGCAATCTGCTTGATGGTGTCGATCCCGCCATTCTGAAAAAAGCCAGTTTTGATGAAGTGGTTCAGCTCTCCAATGCCCTGTTCAAGCGCCGCTTTATCTCCGAGGGCGGCCAGCTCGATCTGCAAAGTCCAGGCGTAAAAGACATCCTGCGCGAGTGGGCCGTGACGGGGCTTGAGGCAAGGGCCTATCTGGAACAAGTCAATGCCCAGGAGAACTCCCAAGGTCAGGCCTTTTTGAGAGGCATCCGCGACCACGAGTCATTTGCCAAGGCCATTGTCGGTGACACGCTATGGAAAGATGCCGCACACATCAGTGCCTGGCGTGCGGTCAATCTTATTGAACAAAACCAGGTGGCCAGCAGAGCCAAGCCTTCAAATGACGTGAGTCGTTTCGTGAGCTCCAACCAGATCAAGCTGGAAAGCTTCCCGGTTATTGTCCGCCTGGCTGAGCGCCAAGGTAAGGTTGAGGGGAGCTATACCGATCAGGTTGAACAAATCGCCCGCTGGAAAAATCAGTTCAACACCTACGATAACAGTGCGACCTTGAAATCAGGCCTCCCGACCCTGCTCAACGAAGCCTTTGCCCGGCCAGATGACCCAAGTTACGCCCGTAAGGTAAACCAGGCCCGTGAAAAGGTGACGGCGCTGCTGCGCGACACATTGACCGCCACGCGATTACCCGGCAATCACCGCATCAATACCCTGACGGGTCTTTTAGACAATCCCAATACACCCTCACTCAAGGCAAAAAAGAACGGTGCCTTGAGTAAATTAGCCGCTCTGGAGCTGCCATGAACATACGCAACCTCACCACCTTTTTGGCATCATCCGTACTCGCTGTTTCAGCTGCGACCGTCACGGCTCACCCAGCCAATGATCTGAACCAATACCGCTCGCTCTATGCAGGCCAGGTTCAGACGCAAACCTACAAGGTCACCAACTTGTCAGGGGAATTGGTCACCATGGTGCCCAGCGCAGCATTCAGTGCAGATCAAGTACAGCGCTCAAAGCCCTACGGCACCGATCATTACAGCCTGGTAGACCACTATCAGGGCAGCCGGGCCTGCACCGTATTCCTGGATGAAAATGGCCTGAGAAATCCGAACCTGAGCAGCACCAGCAACCTGTTTAACCTTGTCGACCGCCAGGCCTACTTGTACTCCATCATTGCTCATGAGATGAGTCACTGCGTTGGCCTGACCGAGCGTGATGACAACCGTCTCTACCAAGCTGCCGTCCAGCGCGATCCGGAACTGAGCCAGTACGCCGAACCCTTGAAGTCGCTGTCAAGCTCGATGCATGAGGTTTATGCCGACCTTCAGGCTGTGCTGCTGGGCGCCAGCAAAACGGGCGACTGGACAGTGCTTGATCACTACCTGATGTCTGACAAGACACAAGCCTTCAACCCCCACAATGCCTCGCTGATGGCCATCACTGAGATGGTGGACGGCTTTGATCCACGCCGCCTGAAGGGCATGTCATTCAACCAAGTCAACGCGGCCACCAATACTCTGTTTCGCAAGTTTGCAATGGACAGCCATGGCAACCTCGACATCAACTCTCGGGTCGCCCGCAACATCATGCGCGAGTGGTACGCCACGGGTCTGGAGACCAAGGCTTACTTGCGCGTCTATGCACAGCCCTCCGCCAACACAACGACGCTGGTGCAGTGGGTTGAATTCCACCGCCAGTTCTCCGAGCGCGTCATGGGCGCACCAGCCCTGAAAGACCGCGACGCCCTGAACAAGCTGTACGGAGTGAAGGCTTATAGCCTCAATCAGCAGAATCAGCTGATCACCCAACTGGGTCTGAACCAACAGCGCCAGGGAGCCACCCTGTACCGACTGAATCAGAACCGACTCGCCAACCTGTATACCATCGTCAAGGAATCGGATCACCTGCACTACGGCCAAGGCCTTTCTCTGGATGGCCATAAGGCCTCCGTGGCTCAGTGGCTGGGGCAGGTCAAGAACCCACAGGCGTCTGCCATTCTGGCGCAGGAGTTGCCGCGCGTGATGAGTGAAGCACTTATGCCCGGCCAAAATGAGTACCAGAACCAGCGCATTCAACAGGCTCAAGGCTCTATTCGCGATCAGTTCGGACGTGTACTCAATAGCAGCCATATTGAATACAGCAACGGCCAGGGCCAGCAGAATCAGGTTAGAATTGATCCTGTTCAAAAAGTCAGAGACGTAATGTCAACGCTTGGCCGGTAACCATGAATCACAAAATACCCAAGACCCTGGAGGGCCCTGATAATTTCCGGGCCCGTGTCCTTTATTACGGCGTCAAGACGCTGTCGGAAAACCTGCGCGGATTCACCATTGAGCTCGTGGACAACAAGCAGCAGCACTACCGCATTGCCTGGCCGATGACTAAACCAGAATCCCTGCAAATTGCCAAAGCCCTGTTGTTCTTTCGCCATGACCCCATCTGGCGTCAGCACTTTGCCTGCGGCCCTGCAATTCCCATGTGGGGAAAATCCGGTGAGAAAACAAGCCTAAGTGATTACGACGAGATCGCTGATACTTACTTCAAAATGTTGGATCTGAGCGTCATGCTCTATCAGAAAGGGGGCACTGACCCACTGGGCAGTGATTGCGAGCTGAAAATCTATGGCCGCTTTCCCGACGATATCCTCTACATCGCTGAGCAAAATGGCTGGCGAGTTTCGGACAACCACATTCGCCTCAAGGCCCCACGCGGCTTCAGTCACCTGAGCCGCGACATGTTCATTCTCCTGCTCGATGACTGGGCCATGAAGTGCCTGGATCTGACGGGCGTTCGCTACCAGATTAAGCGCAAGGCAGAACCCTGGTTTCCAGCCTGGCCCGGCTATCCAGCCACCGCACTGGCGGAAAACGAGCAGACCAACCGACGCAAGGCCGAGAAGGTCAATGCGCTGTATTCAACCCAAGTGTTTGATGAGTACGTCAAACTCACCAGTGGTCGTGACACCTATTCAACGATGCCACTGGAAGAGCTCATTGAGCGGGTAGGTGAACAGGATGAAGCCCTGCAACGGCTCAATGAGGTGGCTGAAAACCCCACCCTGATAGCCAAGGCGTTACGCTGGCGCTTGCGCGGCCTGAATGTCATGCACACCCTGGAGAAATACCGGGTGGATGAAGTGCTGCACACCCACGCAGAAAAAGACCGTGAGTCGCGGCGGCAGCGCCGTGCTGAAGAGCTGTCGGCGCTTGACGACTTCCCCTGGTAATCAGAAGGCCCGATACGACCCGGCCACCATTCCACCAACCACCAAGCTATCCAGGCTATAGAGGTGCTCTCCCCCAGCTTCCTTCGCCTGGATCACCATCTTGCCATGAGGGGTGTCGCAAATTTTACCCAGTATGATTTCCCCATCGGCATTCATGGCGACCACCAAGCGGCCATGTTCGGGTGCATGATTGGGCTCTATCAACAGAAGTTCGCCTGACTTGATCATAGGAATATGCTGATCGAAGGGAACTCTCAACAAAAAGGCTTCCGGGCTGTGATCATAGGGCCAATTGAACCGACGCTGCCCCTCAATGGCCTGATGATAGGCGGTTTGATGGTCGAAGATTGATCTCGCCGTCCAACTCAGCAGCCTTACGCCAATATTGTCCAATTGAGGGCCCTGCAATACCGCCCTCACAATACTCGCCTGAATGTCCTCAGAACCTTTGGCCTGGCCCAGGTAATAGCCGCCGCTGAGGATTTCATTCAGGCTTCTGCCGCCAGCATCACCCGTGTCCAACCAGTCAGGGGAGACATTCAGCACCTTCGCGAGCCTGACCAGACTGCGAGAGCCTTTGTTTCGACCTTTCTCCAAAGACGCCAGGCTTGATTGCGCGATAGCAGCCCGCTCAGCCAGTTCCTGCTGAGTCAACGAGCGGGATTTTCTGGCAAATGCCACGCGCTTGCCGACGGTATTCAAATCCATAATGCCCAAATCCTTGCTCATCTCAGTAGGCCCTCAAAGTCGATGGGTCGATAATAAGCATCCTGGCATCCACTGTCAACGCAATAGCAATACGTTTTTTCTCTTATCGCTTTTACGATAATTAGCCCTTCACTCATTGACGCTGAAACAGACCCAATCGACAAGTATTTATGTGATAATTGACAGCATAAGAACAATAACAAGTCGATGCCTCATGCCTGCCCACACTATTCACCCGAATGGATGGCTATCCGTTCCCGTTCCACTGCATTTTGAACAAATAGCTCAGGAGATCCGCCGTGAACGGGATGCCCGTTTCGGCAACATCTTCCAGGTCGAAAGCACCGACCAGCGATGGACGGGCGATCTGGGTGAAATGGTGTTTAAGAGCTGGTTGCGGCACAACGGCGTGGAGGGCTTTCAGTGGATTACGGATGAGGTCAGCGGTCAACCTGACTTCATTCTACCCAGGGGCGAGCGCATCGACATCAAGACCGTGAAGCGCAAAGGAGCACCGCAACCTCACTACACGGCAGGCATGACCACCAAGCACATGCTTGAGCCACTCGATGGCTTCTTCTTCATGACCTATGAGCTTGCAGCCAAGCGGATGTGGCTGCTGGGCGGCATCAGTCGTGAGGCATTTGCAGCCAGGTCTCGGCATTACAAGGCCGGTGAGTCGGTGCACGAGAATTACATCATTCGGCCAGGTCATGAAATAAACAATATTGCCATGTCCGCACTAGAAACTCCCAAACAATGGCTGAGAAGCTTGATAGCCAACTGATTTATCACTGGGGCCGTAAAACCCTGCCCTTTAGGGCGGGGATATAAGGCCTATCGCGCAGCGATGTCGTTTAACACTTGAATTTACTGAAGATGTTCCCCATATTGTCTTCATGAAGTTAATCAAAACCTTGCGGGTTCGCATCAAGGACAAGCACGCTTCCACACTTCGTGAGATGGCGGGTAGTGTTAACTTCGTCTGGAATTACCTGAACGAGCTCAGTTCGCGATCCATCCGTGAGAGAGGTGTATTCCTCTCTGAGTTCGATATGCACCCCTACACCCAAGGTGCTGGCAAGTTGGTGGGGCTGCACAGCCAGACCCTTCAAGTGATCGCCAAAGAATACGTCACCCGCCGTAAGCAATTCAAAAAGGCGAAATTGCGCTGGCGTGTCTCCAAGGGTGCCCGACGCTCTTTGGGCTGGATCCCCTTCAATACAGGCGCTGCCTCCTGGAAGAATGGGCAGGTCTATCATAACGGCCACTTCTTTAAGGTCTGGGACAGCTACGGTCTGGCAGATTTTAAGTTCCTTGCAGGCAGTTTCTCTGAAGATGCCCGTGGCCGCTGGTACTTTAACGTCGCTGTGGAAGTAAAGCAGGTCAGACCCTGCGGCACTGGCAAGACTGGCGTGGATTTTGGCCTGAAAGAGACCGCGACCTGTAGCGATGGCACCAAGCTGCATGCGGGGCGTTTTCTGCGCAAATGGCTGGAGAAGCTGGCCATTGCTCAGCGCTCGAACAACAAACAACGCGTTCGTGCGATTCATGCCAAGATCAAAAACAGTCGCAAGGATGCCAACCATAAATTCACCACCGATCTCGTCAAGGAAAACTACCTGATCGCGGTGGGTAATGTCAGTTCGAAAAAACTCGCGAAGACCAAGATGGCCCTGTCGGTACACGATGCCGGATGGGGCCAATTGAAAACCCTGCTGGAATAAAAATGCGCTTACGCAGGCGGCGTTTTCATGGTCATCGATGAGGCGTACACCTCCCAAACCTGTTCGTTTTGTGGCGCTTTGCCTGAGACGAGGCCGAAAGGTATCGCAGGGCTTGGAATAAGAGAGT
>JACCDZ011394960.1_pt1 | contig 27838 bp, 37 predicted proteins | sample 7449551 | NCBI WGS metagenome assembly JACCDZ01 (sample SAMN15323452, study PRJNA562643) | freshwater metagenome | isolation source: river surface water | place: USA:Blue River Watershed | collected 2017-08-18 | reverse complement strand
GTGTCCAGCAGGGCCGTTTCTAGGGAACTTTCGTAGGTGGCAACGCTGCCATCCAGGCGTGCCGCTGCTGGGCGATGTCCTCCACCGATTTGGCTCGATGGCACGGGGTGCACAGGGGCGCGACGTTGGCGTCCACGTCGTACCCACCAGCGCCGAGAGGAATGATGTGGTCGATCTCGATGCAGTCAGCAGCGAACCATCGACGGCAGCGCCAGCACGTGGCACCGCCCGCAGCATTGACCGCTCGTCGAAGACGACGCCGTGCCCCATCCCCTGGGGCTGAGGCACGGCGCATCTGGTGGCGTTGGGCTCGGGCGGCGTGGTGCACGGCGGCACAGTCGTCACAACGGCTGGGGTCGCCGGGCCGGAATCTCTCCCCGCAGTCAAGGCATCGACGGGCCGGCATCACAGAGCGCTTGAGCGGGCAGGCACCAACCGCTCGGAGTCATCGATGAGGGCGGAGAGCTGGTGGAGTGAGCCGACCAGTTCGGCGTCATCCATGGCGTCTCGACGGCACGGACAGAAGCGGCCCCAGCAGACGGCGGAGGGGTCATCGACGCAGCGCTCTGCCATGGCTCACTCCCGACGCGCAGGAGCCCCGTCCACCGGACAGGGCTCCCATCGAATGGCTGTGACCGTAGCGTTCGGGCGCCGTTAACTCGCAACGCCTTGGTTGCACATTTTCATGCGCTCGCTATGGGTCGTGCCGGCGGCGATGGTGTGGGGGTCAGGGTGGCGCAGGTAGTGGGCGAGGCACTGATCGCGCACCGGGCACCCAGCGCAGACAGCTCGTGCCTCCCGTAGCTTGCGGTTCTTCGGTGGGGGCTCGTACTGGTAAGTGAACCGCTCGGGCGGTAGCCCTCTGCACTCAGCGTCCTCCCGCCACCCTTCCCTCGACGAGGCGACTGCCAGTGCTAGCGCCTGCACGAGCTTGTAGGCGGGGGCCGGTCCCCGCTTACCCACATCGGAGTCCTTGGGCGTGGCGCTCAACGAGGGCTCGGGTCGGCAGTGCGCCCGTCTTTCGGACCTGGCGTAGGCACCACAGGCAAAGGGGATGGGTCGAGCCATCGGGGAAGCCAACGGTCTTGCGGATCGGCGACCACTTGCCGACCCGCTCACAGGAGGCGCAGCCCGCCTCGCCTTCGCCAGCGCCCTCGGGGCTCGAGTCCTCCAGCCAGCGCACCCGCAGGGTGTTGAGTTCCAACGCCTTGCCGCGCATCTCGGCGAGCAGTCGCTCGACGCGCTCCCGGTCCTGCCGGGCTGGATCACCTCGGAGTGCAGCGGTGCCGGTGGGGTCCGAGACATCGCTGTTGCTGCCACCTCCTTGGCCTGCGCCAGTGGAACGCAGCGGGCCTTCGGCGTGGCGCAGCGCTATCACCAGTGCAACGGCGTCTCGCTCGAAGTGGTTCAAGACCTCTCGGACGAGACGTGCTTCGAGCGCGATGGTCGTTCCAGGCTTCACGCCACCTCCCCCAGGGCATCGAACAGGGAGCGTTCGGAGAACTCGGCCTCTGGCTCGGGCTCGGGGGTCACATCGATGTACCGGCCGTCTTCGAGCGCCACGGAGATGCCGTGGGCCTGGAGGATGCCGAGCAGGTCTGCGATGCGGGTCGTCTGCTCCTTGAGCCGGCGCTCCGCCTCCTCCTTCTTGGCCACAGCGGGCATCACCCGCTGGGTCTCGATGCCGAGCCCAAGGCGCCAGATGGCGGGCATGAGCTTGCCGTTGGCGTCGTCGAAGCCGATGCGGCGCTCGATGGCCTTCTTGGTGTACCGAGAGCGGGCCATGTGCTGACGGCGCTCGTCGGCGCCCATTGAGCGCATCTTGGCCTGGTCGCGATGCCAGCCGAGCAGCCAGTCCCACACGACCCGCTCGGGGGTGCGGGCAAGCACCTCGCGAGCACGGTTCTCGTCCTGCCGATCAGTGGGACGGGCGGGGAGGCTCTGGTATGTCGCCGCAGCGAAGGCGTGATCAGGGGTCGGCGGCGCCGAGCGGAGCTGCAGACGGTCGCCTTCAGACGGGGTGGGGTGATCGGACCTCATGCCGCCACCGCCTGGGAAGCCTGCGCCGGTACCCACACGGCGCGAGCGAACAGGGGCCTGTGGTACTCACACCGCCGGGGGACCACCCGCCAGTGCCCGTAGGGGCCGTGGCGAATCACCTTCGTGCCGGTGGGGATCTCCACCATCTGGTCACGAAAGCCGGGGCGGCCGGTTAACTCAACGATCTCGATGTTCTCGGGGTAGGGATCCGAGCGCTTCATGGGTTGCGTTCCTTTCGATGCCGTGAGGGCGGCAAGGGAACGGTCCCAGAAGCGCTAGCGGCGCCGGGGTTCCACCTTTGGGAATCCCCCTAGGCGGCGGGGAACGAAGCGTCGATGGAGCGGGCGAGTTCGTCCCAACCTTCGAACAGGTTGGGCTCATCCACCTGGCCGATGACCTCGCCAGTGGCAGCGTCCACGAGGAACGCCCCCTGGATGGTCACGTCGCGCTGCTCGGGCTCGGGCTTGGCGGCCCTGATCCGGCTGGCGAACGCTCGCTGCTGCTGCTTGATCTTGGCTCGGCGGCGTGTCTCGGGATCAACCATGCCACTCGGGCCAGCGATGAACTTCTGCTCGTGCAGCGCGGCAGCATCGGCGGCCACGTCCAGCCACCTGTAGAACAGTCGACCCTCCCGGTCCTCCTTGCTCTCCACTAGCCCCAAGGCCAGGAGCTCTCGGGCGTAGGTGGAGGTCTGGCGGCGGTGGTGGGGGGTCGGCTCGGCCTTGCGGGCCTGAGTCAGCTCGTTGAGGGACTGCCAGCCTCCGTGGCGCTCCATCTGCTCGGCCATCGCCCGCAGTCCGGGGCGAAGCGACCCCGAGCGCACGTAGTTCCTGCGGGGCTGTCCAGCGTTGCGGACGGTCACCTTCTCCTTGACCTCAGTTGGCGCCGACTTCCACGTGTTGTTCGACGGGGAGAGCGTGTCCACCAGGTGCCACTCGTCGGCAGAGATGGACCGAAGGATCTCCGGTCCCGTCTCACCGTTCGCATCAAACAGCTGCACCACCCAGGTGGACGAGTCATCGCCGCGACCGGCCTTCGACGGGACGAAGGTGGCGTACTGCCGAAGGATCGAGTCCTCCCTGCGAGTCCGTCGGTAGATCGCTGCAGCGCTGGCGCCGGAGATCATGGCCAACTGACGCAGGGACAAGCTGACGTTGGGCGTGTTGGCCCGCAGGGCGACACACAGCATCACTCGCAGGATCGCCTTGTCCAGGTCTTCCCCTCGGGAGGTGGTGGGCGTGTCGATGACGGCGGCGAGGGTGGCGTAGACCTCGGCCTCGATCGAGCGGCCCCCGACATCAGGGGAAGCGGAGCCCTTCTCGATGCCTCGCCGGATGCACCCCTGGGCCTCCTTGTCCGGCAGTCCGCACTGGCGGGCGGCGTCCATCAGGAGAGCCACAACCTCGGACTCCAGAGCCTTGCCAGATCCCACCAGCGAACCAGCGCGCAGGGCGGCGCGGATTAGGTGGTTGTTCCGCTCGGCGGTGGCAGATGCCGTCTCGTCGAGCAGGCGGAGCAGGGCAGGATCGCTCACAGGCCCGGACGGGCGGCGGGTGGGCTTGGCCTTCGGCTTCTGGGCCTTCTCCTTGACCCCGAAGCGCTCCATCAGGATCTCGCGGGGCTCGGCTGGGGTCAGCAGCTCCACCGTCTCCTGCCACGCGAGAGACCACTCGGGCTGCACGCCAGTGCGGTGGGCCTCGTACGGCAGCCGGATCGAGACCCGGATGTTCTCGCCCCTCTTGAGCCCACAGGCCAAGGCCAGCCGGTCCAGGCCGGCCCGGCGCTCGGGGTCGGCCTCCAGCGCCCACAGGTGCAGCTTCGGCAGACCGGAGTCGGTGATGCCGCCCGATGGGCCGACCACACAGGGCACGCCCAGTTCGGCGAGGTCGCTGGCGAGGTCGGTCAGCGCGGCGATCGAGCCATCGTCGTCGGCATCGACCGCGAGGAGCCAAGGGGCGATGCCGTTGGCGAAGATCGGAGTCTCGCTGGAGACCGCCTTCGTAACCGCCTTGCAACCCTTGCCCAGAGTGATGGGCTCGTCGTTCGTGCGCGACGGCCCGTAGGTCATCCAGAAAGTGGATGCCGTCCCGATCAGAGCCGCCAGCTCTGACCTGCGGTTTTGGAGTTCTGCCGTCATGGAAGCAATCGAACCTCACGGGCCATGTCGGTCCGGGTTCCAGCAGACGGCGGAGGGGGAGGCGAATGAGGCGACCGTCTAGGTCGCGACACCACCAATGCCCGTGGTAGGCTGCGAAGTGAGAGAGGCAGTCCACCTACGGCTCAGCCGTCGTTGGAAATGACCGAGCAGAGGCCGGGGTTGGCGCCCCGGCTTCTGCAGTTTTCAGGGACTATGCCGCCGCCTGCGCGTCGGCTGGGATCAGGGATCGTCGGACCAGTTCCGAGATCGAGACGCCACGCTCGCGAGCGAGCTGGTGGAGGGCCTCGAGTTCGGTCGATGAGACTCGGACGGTCAACAGGGCGTCGCGCCTGCGGGCCGAGGGGGTGCTCGTGGTCATGGGGCGAGACTCTACGTCGACCGTCTAGACAACGCGCGGACCCCCGGCGGGCGAACGGGTCCGTCAACCCCTCGAATCGGCGTAATCCCTGGTCACGGCGTTGGGGGTGCGGAAAGCGCGACACCTTAATCAACGCCACCACACACACACACCTGTTCCACTTCTCGCACCCCCCCCAAGGGCCGACTGCCGCCAGGCGGTGGCCAAGGCTGTGCCCAAGGCTGTGCCCGGAGGGCCGACCTACTCGACTCGGTTCTCAGCTCGCATCGCCGAGATCGCGATGGCCCGGTCGTTGACCTTGGCCCGCTCGTCGGCCGGCAGATTGTCGTAGGTCTCCAAAAGCGCCTCAGCCAAAGCGCTGGCCGAGACCCCGAGTTCCAGGGCTGCCATCCGGGTGGCCCGCCACCGCCCCTTACTGAGATACACGCTGGTCGGTCCAGAGCGCCGTGCCGGGTCTTCTTCGTCTGCCTTGGCCTTCTGGCGCTTGCCCCGAAACTGGCCGCCGATGTCGCTCACCCTTGCTTCCCTTCCAGCAGTGCTCGGATCTCCGCCCACACGGTGGCGTAAGGCTTCAGCCCCCGAGAGGGTACCTGTAGGGCCGCTCCGGCAATGACCACCGAGTCGGGCACGGAGGACTCCAGCAGCACCACGTCAGGGTCCTCCTCCAGCGCGGCGACCAAGTCCTTGTGCAGCCTCCACCGCGAGTCCGTCCGCACGACCACGACCGCCACCCGATCACACACCGCCGTCACCGCATCGATGGTGGCCGCCAGCGTCGTGGCGTCCAAGGCGCTCGGGGCGACAGGAAGCACACACAGGTCCGCTACGGCCGCCGCAGCGAGCATCACGGCGTTCCCTTCGAGCCCTGGCGGCGTGTCGATGACCACGAGCTGCTCGCCATCCACAAGCGCCTCCAGCTCCGCCCGTGGCCGGCGCGACTTCAGCACCGCCCACCTGATCTCATCCTCGGGATGATCGGACAACCACACCGACGACGAGCGCTGCGAATCCCCGTCGACCACCAGCGGGTCTAGCCCATCGAGCTGCGCGTGGACGGCAAGCCCGAGGGTCGTGGAAGTCTTCCCCACGCCGCCCTTGGCCCCGATCACCGCGATGACTGTCATGGCCTCGGATGGTAGGGCAGGACAACCCTCACAAGTTGTAACACTCCGTAACATTCAGACGTTTACGCAGGTCACACCCTTGTGATGGTGTAAGGTCCCCCATTTGGTGGGAGGTGGAACCCCGATGACGGTTACGGTGGCTGCACAATGAACGCACCGGCCCACACGGATGGCGCCGAAGGCAATGAGGAGACAACATGACCGACACCGCGATGCACTTGGTTGCCAGCACGGACTCCACCGTCGATGTCAACGGTGCAAGCCACGGTGCAAGCCACATGGACCGTGGCGGTGACCGTGGCGGTCGGTGGAACCGCTCCAGTGGCAACCCGGACGACCTCGTTCAGGTGCGGGTGCCCCGTTGGATGCGGGACGCCATGGACGACGAGCGGAACCGCATCGAGCCCAACGACCGGACCCGGCGCTCGCTCGACTTCTACAGCGGGCGGGTGTTCGAGCATGGGCTCGAGTGGCTCCGCAGCGTCCAGCCCGTCAGCGACCCGCTCGCCTGACGCCTCAAGGTAGAACCCCGAAGGCAACGAGCCCTTCGACAGACTGAAAGCGGCCCAAGGCGGTGTTACCAGCACCGCCCTGGGCCTGACCAAAACACCTGATCAATCCAGGAGTATGGCTGTGCCCGACCCTACCAACATCCGACAGTTCCCCCGCCCCGACGGGGGCGAAGGCATCGCCGAGATCACCATCTCGCTGGCGATGGCGAACCTCACCTCCGCACTCCGCTCCATCCGCGAGGCGGCGCAGTCCATCCAGGCCGCTGCTGAGGCGCTGCTGGACGGTGCGCGATGAGCAACGACACTCTCTCCGCACTCAACCGCTACGCCGCCATCGACGCAGCCAAGGGCAGCGCCAACGTGCTCGGCGCAGCCGTGTGGGCCACCGTCATCCTCACCGCCGTTGGCCCGACCCTTTCACTCGCACGGGCGATCATCACCACCGTGGTGTTCGCCGCACCGCACCTGGTCTTCGCTGTCAAGCAGTTCGTCAGCGCCTACCGGCTGCGGCGAGCGGTCACTGCCGTGGAGAACGCCACCGCCGCAAGCGTCGCTGCGAGGGCCGGATGGCTGCGCTGATCCCGCTGCGCTGCGCTGACTGCAAGCGCCGCTGGCACACCCGTGACGGCCGGGCGCTCAACGTGACGCCCACTGGGCTGAACCGCATCCGCTGTGGCGCATGCGCCTCGAAGCGGGCTCGGACGCTCTCGGCGGCTCGATCCAAGGCGTACCGGGCTCGCAGGGGCCTGCGTCACGCCCATTCCGCCCCGATCACCTTTCCCCTGGCCCCGGAGGCGCCCCACCGGCGTCAGGGCCGGTCTGAGGCGGTCGTCTGATGTCGGCCACGGCGACCGTGCTCGACATCTGCGTCCAGTGCGCCGCGACCTACGAGCGCCCCGAGCGTTCGCGGCGGCGTCGGTACTGCTCGGCGGTCTGCCGGAAGCGGGCCGAGATGGCTCAGCGGAAGGCGACCCGGACGGCGCAGCGGAAGTCCCGCCGCGCTGCCTCCGGGCAGACCGTGCCGGCGCCCGCCGACTGCCCGCTCGCTGACGCCGATGGTCTCGTGAACCGGGACCGGTTGGCGGCCTTCGAGCGGCTCGGTGGGAGCGCCGGATGCGAGTGCTGCGGGAGCGCCCTCGACTGGGCTGGCGTGTTCTGGCGTCGGCACGGCGGAGTGCTCCTGGTGGTCTGCCCCGACTGCTCGCTCGCCCTCGTGGTGCTGCGGGCGTTCGGGGTTGACCCCACCCACCTCCTGTTGGTCCTCACTGGGCTGGACAGTTCCCCCGCCCCTGAAAGGGGCGGGGGAACTGGATGCACCCGGTTGCGTCCCGACGAAGGTAAGGACGCCGCCGCTGAGCTGTCTCGGCTCGTCGATCTCGGAGCCCGCCTGCGGGCCGCCTGTGACACCGCTGCAGCGTCCGAGCGCGACGCCATCCCGGCGCTGTTCCTCTCGTTCCGTTGGTCCGAATCCCTGAGCCCTTGGGAGGCCTCATGAAGCTCCGTCCGAACCGCAGGATCACCGCCGTCGCGGTCGCCATGGGGTGCGTCATCCCCGCCGTCTTGGTGACCCATCGGGCCGCCGCAGCACTCCGTCCGAGGACCCCCGAGGCACCCGTCGAAGTGACCATTCCGGGCACCTTCTCGGCCCTCGCCTGGGCGGTCGAACCGGCCACCGAGACGGCGGTGGAGGACGCCTGGAACACCCCCTTGCCGACGTGGCAGCCCGCCGACTTGGCGGCCACCGATGCCACCGAGCAAGGCATCCGCCGCCCCGTCCTGACCGACCGCGACCCCTCTCAGCCGCTCGACTGAGCGCCCCCAGGAGCCCCAAATGACCGATACGACCACCCACCTCAACGACTCGGACGACGAGTTCGACGACGATTTCGGGGACGACGAGGTGACCGAGAACACCGCTCCGGTCGCCTCCAAGCCCACCAGGAGCGCTCCGGCGCCCACCGGCAACAACCCCCTGACTCGCTGGATGGCCTCCAAGGGGTACCGAACCAACTACCCCAAGTGGGCCTGGTGGGGCCTTGGCCTGACCGTCGCACTCGGCGGCTGTGGTGCCATTGGTGCATTCGCTGGCGATGACACCACCCCGACCCTGACGCAGCCGAACCTCTCGGCACTGCCTGCGCCCACCTCGCCGACGACCACGGCGCCCGCCGTTGACCCCTTCATCGGCATGCCGCCTCGCCACCCGTGGCTCGATTGGGTGCTCACCGGGCGCTCGGTCGAGCAGGTGGCGCTCGCCAACCAGGTCCGCACGAGCCGCGACAAGGCCGGCGACCCCGCCGATCCGTGCCGCCTGTGGGTCGGGATCGTGCTCAACAACCAGGGCCAGCGCACGTTCCAGATGGTCCAGCAGGACGAGGCGAGCCTCGGATTCCCCGTCCCGGTGTTCATCGGTGCGCAGTGCGATCGTCCCGAGCCCAACGAGTTCGGGCTCGTGCCTGCCGATCCAGTGGTGCAGTCGATGCGCTCGGCTGCGACCACAGCCGCCCCGGCGCCGGCCCCCGAGCCGCCCACCACCACGGCGGCCCCGGTCACGACGGTGCTCGCCCCCGTAGAGACGGTGCCCCCGGTCGTCGAGCAGCCCGTCGCACCGCAGCCGTTCATCCACGTGACGCAGCCCCGTGAGGGCCTCATGGCCATCGCACGGATCTACGGCGTGACGCTGGAGGATCTGGCTGCGGTCAACGGCTGGCCGACCGACGCTCAGCTCTACATCGGCCAGCACGTCGTCATCCCCGGAAGGTGGCAGTCGTGAGCTGGGGCGACGCACTCGATTGGGTGGAGCGGCACACCTACGACCCGATGGAGTTCGCCACCGACGTGTTCAACGGCGGGGTGGTCGTCGCCAGCAAGGCCGGAGATGTCGTCAATGAGGCCCAGGAGCTGGGCGGCGCGGCAGTGGCCGCAGCCGAAGGCGTGTCCAAGGTCGGCGGTGCCGTGGACAACGGGGTCGACGCCTTCGTGCCGGGCGGATGGCTCACGATGGCCATATGCCTTGCGGCCTTCCTGCTGTTGAAGGCCGGGAAGGCCACCATCCCGGTCGCTCGTGCCGCCGGGGTGGAGGCTCTCGCTGGCTACGCCGACACCCAGGCTCCAGGCTCGGGTGCACGGGTGCGGACGGTCGGGCACGGCAAGGGCAACTCCCGACGCACCGCAGTGACGAAGGACGTTGTCCGAGCGAAGGTCCGAACGACGCAGTGGGGTGGCGGAGTGCAGTCCCACGTCGCTGTGCCCGGCAAGGCGACGGTCATCGAGCGGGCGCAGGACGCCAGCGGGCGAATCCGTGGCCTCACCCTCTGCTCGCCCACTGGCCCGATCGCTGACGCTCGAGTCCGTCGATCCTTCACTGCCGGCTTCCGGTGCACCGGAACCGTCCCCTGCACCGACCACCCCGGTCGGACGCACTTCTCCTACACCCAGTCACAGCAGGCGCCTCGCCGCCGCAAGAGCCCGAAGGGCCGACCGTGAGCACCGTCCTTCTCCTCATCCTCATCGTCCTGGGCGCCCTGATCTGGACCGCCTTCTCGGCCGGGCGCGGCGTCTTCCGTGGCGTCCGCCGCGCGGCGACCCGCAAGGTCACCCGAGAACTGGTCACGGGCCGGGACGGCTCCGGGCGACGGGTCACGCTGGCCGAGCGGGCTCGGCGCTGGAAGATGCGCCGCTGGCACTTCCGCCGAGAGGACACCGTGGAGCCCCGCCACGGGATGCGGGCGCTGTCGGCTACGGCGGTGCTGTTCGTCCTCGTCACGCTCATCCGCTTCGGCTGGTGGCCTTGGGAGATCCCGGTGGTGGTAGGGCGAGCCCTTGGCACTGCGGCCAAGTGGGGCTTCGGCGCCTACCTCGCCGCCCCCTTCACCCTCCAGGTGTTGGCGGTCGTCTTCGTCCTGCTGTGGGTCCGGTTCCGCCGCAGCTACCGGATGGCCCGGCTGGACGGCGAAGCGAACACGCTGGAGGGTCGGGTCCGAGCGGCTGAGAACCGGGTGATCCGTCAGGCGCTGGAGCTGGTGTGGGAAGACCTGGGCATCCACCACGAACCGCGCATCGGGCGGGTGGGCCGGGCGAAGTCGAAGATCAGCGGCCAGACCGAGGAGTACGGCTGGTCCGTCGCACTGAACCTCACTGGCGACTTCACCTTCGACAAGCTGATGAACAAGTCGGATCACGTCGCGCAGGCCATGAACGCCTTGCTGCGCACGATGTCAGGCGGCGACATCGACCTGGTTCGCCGAGTCCGTGGGGACGTGCCCTCCTTCGTGGACGTGATCCCTTCGCACCGGGAACGCCGCAACGGCCGGCAGGTCAAGGGTGAAGTCGTCCTCACGCTCATGGCCACGGACCCCTTCGCCAGTGTCGTGAAGGCGCCGTGGCTGAAGGCGAAGCCCGAGCTGCGCTCCCGGACGTGGGGTGAGTCGTTCCGAGTCGGCGTGTGGCGCGACGGCAAGCAGGCATCGGTCGCGCCGGTCCAGACGATGGTCCAGGGCGTTACCGGCTCGGGCAAGGGAACGCTCGGCTACTCCGTGGCTGCTGAGGCATCGCTGATGGAGCACGTGGCGATCGTGGTCATCGACCTCAAGGGCGGGGCTGACCTGGAGCCGTTGCTGCCGCGCCTTTCGGCGCTCGTCACCACTCCCGAGGACGCCTTCAAGGCGTGGAATGCCGCCGCCGACGAACTGGATCGACGACGTGCCGCAGGGGCGGTGGCCGAGAAGCCTTCGGTCGAGTGGCCCGCCGTACTGTTCCTGATGACCGAGAGTCAGTTCTACGCCCTCGGTCTGCCCACCAGGGACAAGGAAGCCCGTTGGGCTCCGGTGTCGGAAATCACCACCCAGGGCCGGGCGAAGATGATGATCGCCTTTCTCGACACCCAGTACGGCACCACTGACGGCATCCCGTCGTCCGTTTCCGGCCCGGTGGACCAACTCCTGTCGGGTCGGGTGACCAAGCAGCACCAAGGTGCAGTCACGGCTGGGGCTGCAGCGTCGAAGAACCACGGCCCCCACAAGATCAAGCGCTCCCAGAAGGGCGTGTTCTTCGGTGAGTTCGGCGGGGAGAACGACCGAGCCGACTTCATCCGTGCCTACTACTACGGCGAGCCCGAGGCCGCCCGGAAGTGGGCGAACCGCTGGGCTCGGCACACCGCCGAGTTGCGCGTCGAGCTGCCCTGGCTGACCGCTGCACTCTCCGGCGAGGCCAGCACCGAGATGCTCGGAGATGGAACCCCGGCGCCGATGCGGCGAGGTGCATGGTGGGAGCGGGTCGCCGAGGACATCGCAGCCCTCGACGAGTTCGCCGAGCAGAACGATCTCCCGACGTGTCCGAAGGCGGCCAAGACGAAGGCCCGCACGTGGCTCGCCAAGACGTGCCATGAAGCCATCAACACAGATGGCCCGAACCGAGCCGAGTGGGAGGACCGGAAGGCTCGAGTGCTGGCGGCGCTCACCGCCTGAACAAGCGAGAAGGCTCGGACGTAGCGGCAACCAGGTGCGAGCCCTGGCGGGTCACGAACCACCGGCAAGGCGCTGGTGGCTCACGAGAGGAAGCAGGCATGGCACGCAAGATCGAAGTGGGGGCCATCGGAGTCGCTGGACTGTTGCTGGTAGGGCACTCCCTCCTCAGCAATCCGGAGGAGACGAAGAAGTCCGCCAGCGATGGCGTCGACATCGTTGCGACGGTGGCCGAAGACCTGAAGGACCGCAGCCTCGACGCAGCCGGCGGCGAAGGCACGACTGCCACCTCGGTGGTCTTCGTGCCCGCCCCGGTCGCCGGGGGCTGATCACATGTCCCGGCCGTCCAGTGACCGGCCGCCGGTCTGCGGTCCCGCACTCCCCCTTCATCAGGGTGGTGCGGGTGCCGTGCTGGCCGGCGCCGGTCCCGACGGCAGCAGTCGCTGCTACGGCGCCCAGGGGACAACGGTGCTCCCGGAGGTGGAGAGGTGCGGAGAGGTGCGACGGTCCGGCGCTGTGAGCGCTGAGGGCGCCAGCGATCGGGCCGCTCGATCCATCTCGGCCACGCCGGCTTCACTGGCCGAGCGCCCCGGCACCCCACGAGGCACCAAGGCGGTGGCCGTTGCTCCGTTGGGATCGTCGAGCGGCCCGATCGTGGCATTCGCGTCGAGCTGGGACATCAACCCTCTCACCGGAGCGCAGATCCAGGCGGCCGGTCTCTCGACGGCCGGGACAGCAACGCAAGGAAAGGAGAACCGATGAGTGCGCGTCTGGCGCTGCTTGGCCTTGCTGGCTTCGCTGGCTTTGGCTTCGCAGTCAACGCCGCTCAGGCTGCCAGTGGGGATGGCTACGTCGTGACCAACGCCGTGGCCATCCCGCCGCGCTCGCTCGGGGCCTACATGGCAGCCGTGCCGAAGGCCCCCGCTGGGTGCAACATGCGATGGCCGGTCATCGCGGGCATCTCGGCCATCGAATCCGGGCACGGCACCTTCTCCGGCGATGGCGTCGACCGCTCGGCCGGACCGCTACCGGACGGCAAGGCGGTGGCGCCGATCATCGGCCCTGCGCTCGACGGCGGCGAGTTCGCCCTCATCTGGGATACGGACGGTGGCAAGCTCGACGGCGACACCGTGTACGACCGGGCGGTGGGCTTCACCCAGGCAATCCCTGAGACGTGGCGGCGAGTGATGGTGGACTACCCCACCGCCGACCCGCAGGACGTGGACGACGCAGCGGTCTTCACTGCCCTGGAGGTCTGCAGGGCTGCGGGTGGCTCGATCAACGCTCCCGGAGCGATCGACCGGGCGCTGTGGGCCTACAACCAGGACTCGAGCTACGTGGCCGAAGTGAAGGCCCGCATCGCCGGGTACGACGCCTCCGGCCCGCAGGGCGCCCCAACCGCCGTGTCGGCATCGGGGGACCCAACGCTCGATGACGTGGTCGACCTCACCCGATCGAAGCTCGATCGCATCTGGACCGACGTTGAGACGAAGACCGAGAAGGACAACGTGGTCATGGCGTGGCTGAGGAAGCCCATGAACCTCGTGCTCGGCAGGGGAGGCGGGAAGCCGTCGAACTCCGTGGGTGCCGTCCCTGGCGCCAAGCACGCTCTGCCGCTCAAGGGGCTCACGGAAGCTGACATCAACACCACGCACCACGACTACCCGGCTTGGGATCTTGGCATCGACGAGGGCACACCCATCGCTGCGACAGTGGCGGGCACGGTCACCGTCATCGACGACCCCTCTGGCTGCGGCCACGGCGTGCGGATCAACGGGCAGGACGGCTACACGTGGACCTCGTGCCACTTCAGTGACGTGCGAGTTGGCACGGGCGACAACGTCACCGCCGGCACCATCATCGGCATGTCGGGGAACACGGGACGCTCCACCGGCCCGCACCTCCATCTCCAGGTGCGGGATTCGGCCGGCGAGCTGGTGTGCCCACAGCCCGCACTCCGAGCCTGGCTCGACGGTGACGTGTCAGCGCAGCCCTCTGGCACCGGCTGCACCCACTAGATCCCCCGCAGGGCTCACAATGGCGTGAGGCCTGCAACCCTTGGGGCGCCCCCGGTCCTTGCCTCTCGGACCGGGCGGCGCCCCTTCCCGTTCCAGGGTCTACGCCCGAGCGTCGGCGGGGTGACCCTTGATGATCCAGTCGAGCAGCTCCGACGCAGTGTGTCGACGCAGATCGTCGAGCGGGTCCAGTCCGGCCGATGGCGGACTTGCAGAGAAGGCGGGCGAGCTTGAGACGCAGCATGGGTGGTCCTCCCGTGACCGAAAACGGCAAACGGCCCAGGAGGAAGTCCTGGGCCGCTAACGGAGATCATGCACCGGCGTCAGCCGAGAGCAAAGCCGCTCTCGGTCAGAGCGAAGCCCTGGTGTCGAGCTTCGACGCTTTGTTCTGCACGGCGGTCTTGAGCGCCGACAGGGCTGCGGCGATGGCCGCGATGGCGCCCTGCTTCGCCGAGCTGAGGTCAACGCCCCACACGCCAGTCACGGCGAACACGGCGAGGAACGCCTGAGCCGCCGTCCACGCCATGCGCTCGACGAGGTCTCGAAGTTGGGCCTTGGTCACGGTCACGCTCCCTTGAAGTGGTTGATGATGGCGGCGGCGATCTGCTCCGCCGTGGGGATCTCGCCCGCCTCCACGGCACCGACGCGCTGCTCGATCGACGCCAGCCGAGCCGACATGCTCTGCTCGATCTCGGCCAGGCGGGTGCCGATTCCGTGCATCACGTCGTTGCTGTTGGCCGGGCGGCCGAACGGTGCGTACGTGGAAGCCACGGCTCCGTGGATGGCGACCAGCATCCGGCGTTCCTCATCGGTCATGTCGTCCTCGCTTGGGTTGACGGCCTGGCCTGCAGCCAGCGCTCGAATCGTGGGCAGGTAGGCGTAGAGCCGGTCGCCGGGGCAGGCACTCGACGACCAATCGCGATGGCCACCGATGGAAGCCCCGTTGACTAGATGTCCGGCGTCCACGGCGTCGGCGTAGACCTTGGCGAGCGCTCGAAGCGCTGCGTCGGTCGGGTTGGACACATTGCTGTCGCCGATCCACAGGCAGGCACGAACGTGGTCGTTGTGGCCGAACGTGGCGCCACCCAGACGGTCCATGCCCCTCAGTGCATAGATGTTCCCGAGTTGATCGACCGCCATGTTGTAGGCGATGTCCGAGTAATCCTCATCGGGATGGTTGAGGTGGCCGATCTGGATGCCTCGCAGCACCGCCATGGCGGCGTCAACGCTCGTCGGCGCCGCCCGGCCGTCTCCGACGTGGTGCACGGCGTAGCCGTCAGCCGGAGCCACCGTGCCGCTCGGGCGCTTCGGTGGCAGTGCCCCCCAGTCGCTGCGCGCGTAGAAGGTCACGGGCCATCTCCCTGCACGAATTGGTCCTCCAGCTCGATCACCCTGAACTCGATCTCCTCGAGCCGTTTGGAGATGCCGAGCAGCTCGGGTGAGAGGGCCTCCCGCACGTCCTGCACGAGGTCGTGCTTCACGTAGAGGGCACCGCCCCGCAGGTGGCGCCAGATGAGTGAGACGGCGGTGATCACGCCGGTGATGACGCCGGCATAGATACCGATGTCTTTCACCCAGTTGGGCACCGCTGCCACAACGAATGCTCCGCCGATGACGATCACCGCCGACTTGATCACTTGCTCTCCCGAGAGGTTGGAGGTGGTCCGCTGGTTTCCGCCTCCAGCGCTGGATGTTGCTCGGCTCGGCCAAGTCACGGTCATGTTCCGATCCATGCTCCTGTTCTCGTGCCTGCCTGCCTTACGATTCGAGGCCCCCGGTCGCCGCTGTGAACAGCGACGACTCAAACACGTCGTCGGGCTCATAGACATTGACGTCGCCCGTCCCCCCTGTGCGGCGGGCCTCCAAGACCAGCAGGAGTTGGAGGCCGAGCGTGCCCAACTGGCGCCCGTGCTCCCACCGGAACAACGTGGTCGTCTGAGTGCCGGCGGGAAGCGTCTTCACTGTGGTCGTTGGACCACCTTCGATTCGCAGCCTCAGCTCGCCCGTCGTGCCGGCGTCCTGCACGGTCACCACGTCGACCAGCAACACGCTGGATACCGGGTAGCGGATCGATGCTCGGTAGACCGGCTCGAACGTCGCGGAGGTCACAGGCTTGAAGGCGGAGGCGTCGCGCCATCCGTGGCCCAAGGCTGGAGCGGACCAACCAGTGGCGTCGCTGACGATGAGAAGTGAAGACAACGACGAGGCCTCGTTCACGGCGACGCCGTAGCCGCCGCCCACCAGCTCCCCGTACTCCGCCACCCGATCACCGGCCGTGTTGAGCGCCGTGATCTTGCCCCCGGTGAGCGAGGACTGCTGCAGTTGCGGCGAGCGCTTCATCGCCCGCAGCTCTCGCTCCAGTGCTGCCAGGCGGTCGAGCAGAGTCTGCGGGACGGTCAGGTCAGCCATCAGTGCCTCCTAGACAATCTCGAACACTTCGAGGCCAGCGAGGGCGAGCGCCACCGTCTCGATCCCACCGGAGACCCCTACGGCGACCTCCACGATGCGGAACGCCCCGTCGAGCCGCACCCACCCGTAGTCGGCCCTGACGGTGACCTGGTCGCCCACCTCGTATGAGCCGATCGGCGGCTCAGCGTCAGCGAAGACCTGTAGCTCCACGTGCCGGATTGGTCCCACGCCACGGGAAAGACGTCGCCAGGCGTGCTCGTAGAGCGTCCCGATATCCCGCACGTCGCTGTGCGAGATCACGTCCTCGAGTATTCGGTACGGGCCCTGCAGTGAGGCGTTGGCGACGGAGGCGATCAGCGCGTCCGAACCTTCGCCTGCGCCGATGGCATCCACTCGGTTGGAGATCGTGGTGCCGTCCTCGTCGTAGCTAAGCAGTGAGCAGTTCGTGCCGACATCGAAGACGTGCTCGGTCCGTCGACCCATCGGACCCGAGAAGGTGAAGGTGGTTGTCGGCACTCCCGCCACCCAGGCGGTGCGATACGCCCAGTCAAAGCCGTTCTCGACGTTGCCGAGTTGCTCGATCGCCTCACCGATCGACTTGCGCTCAACGCTGAGCCACGAGCGATCCCGACCAACCCTGCTGTTGGATGGGTCGAGCTGGACGCCGATCGACGAGTTGGCGTCGGTCTGGGCGAGGGTGACGAGCTGCCGAGCGATCTCGTGTTGCTCGACGCCGGTGAAGGTCAGGTTGGTCCGGATGTGGCGACGCCGGAAGTAGGAGTGGACGCCCTCACCTGCGATGTCGAGCGTGTTGTCCCCCATGTTCGCCTTCGCCGTCCAGACGATGCCGGAGTGCATGAGCACCCCATCCCGCTCAAACCACACCCGAGTGCGAGCGGGCGCTAGCGTGGCGCGCGAGATGAGCCCCAGTGCGGGGTCTAGTTCGGCAGTGTCGGCAGTGAGGGCAGACTGTTCGGCGTAGTGCTGCTGGATCTCCGCCTGCGAGAGCGCTCGATCCCACACGACCAGCCCTGCCACCCGCGCCCCCGCTGGCGTCGAGCGGGCGGAGTCGGTGTTGAGCATCAGGGGGGCGAAGTTCGCCGGCATCGCCGTGGTGTTGGTGGCCGTGGTGGCCCCGGCGGAGCCGTTCACGTAGAGGCGAATAGTCGTGCCGTCGTACGTCCCGGCTACGTGGTACCACTCATTGGCGACGATGGGGGAGCCCCATCGGGCGTCCCGAAACACTCCGCCCACCGTCCGGTAGAACCGGAATCCCTGAGTCCCATGGGTGGCGAGCCACCAGCCGTTCACGTTCGTGGGGAACGCCTCACAGGAAAGGATGCGGCGGAAGTCCCCCAGGATCCCGGCCGGGAAGTTGATCCACACCTCAAATGAGAAGGGCTGACGATCAGGGAACACGTAGGGCGCAGCGAGCGTCTCGGTGACCTCTGCGTACTTGAGGCTCGTGGTGAAGTCGACGGCCCGCTGGATCATCGGCGTCGGCCCAGCCGAGCCGAGCGACGGCCCCGAGACGTAGGCGCCGTCACGCCCGTGTCCGAGCGCGTCGGCCATCACCGTGCCGCTGGCCTCGTCCAGGAGCCACAGTCCGACCGGCCCCTCGTCCTTCAGGGACGCCAACTCGCTGATCGGCATGGACAGCCGAGACGGGTTGGCGTTGAGCGGCAAGCTTGCCGACCAACGCCCGGCGCCGTTCAACGACTCAGCGAACTGCATCGACGTGACTGGCAGCTCCCCGAGCATGGCGCCCGAGTCGTCGAGCGGGCCGTAGAGCAGGCGCCACTCACTCATCAGGCGGGACCCTCGTCATAAACCGTCAGGTACGTCGCAGAGGTGCCTGAGGCCACGATGATGGCAGTGTTCGCGGCCGTGAAAGCGCTGATCTGGAACGTCGTCGATCCGCCCGCGCCCGAGGTCGTTTCGTACTCGACGGTCATCTGCTGGCCGGCGTTTGCGGTCGCCAGCGTGCAATACGCCTGATTGAGAATCGTTCCGACGTTGTTCGCGACGCCGATCGAGACGTTGGTGCCCGCCACGGTCGACGACAGGTTGACATGCACCCGCACTCGGATCCGGCGGTTCGGCAGCAGGTCCGCCGCCACGGAGTTCGGGTACACGATCGTGGAGAACGTCACCGAGTTGGAGGTGCGGGTGGTGCGGGCCAACTCGCCCAGGGCTCCCGGCGGGTGCCAGTTGGTGCCGTCGGAGATAGACAGCCGCTTCGTGTTGCTCTCATAGATCGCCCGCCCTGACTGGTGTGGGGGCTGCGTGGTGTCAGTGCACGCGATGATCCCGCCGAGTCCTGCGGCCCGGCCGTACTGACCGAACCACACGGCCCGACCATCGGTGATGTTGGCGTTCGTGATGGAGGTTGCTCCGGCGTTCACCGCGATGCGGGCCAGCACGTAGCTGTTGGCGGGGATGGTGGGATCTACCGGCGATGCCGCAGGGGTGCCCGTGACGGCCTCGATCGAGAAGGAGTTGGTGGCGCCGCTGTAGGCGGCATCTCGGATGCGGGCCACGATGAGGTCCCGGCGCCCGTTGGTCGGGTCCGCAGCTGCGATCGTGACGGTCTCAGCCCCACGGTTCTCGCACACGTAGACGCCCTGGTACGTGTTCTCGGTGCCCGTGAGCACCAGCATGCCGGTGGCGACCTGGACGCTCATGTTGGGCGTGGACTGCTGGGTCACGGCCAGGTCACCGGACTGCACGATGCCGGCGCGGTGTCCGAACATGGCGCTCATGGCTCGGCGCCAGTCTTCGGCGGGGTGGCTGCCGGACTGGATGAAGATCGGCGGATTCACTTCGGCCACGGGGGTCTCCTCAGAGCCAGGCGGAGCGCCATGCGGCGCTGAGCGTTGCGACGGTCGGGGTGGAGGCGCGGAAGGTGATGACGTTCGAGCCGGGCGCCAAGGCGAACCACCGTGAGTCGGTGTCCAGGAATGAGTACCGAGATGCCGTGCCGCCAAGCAGCACCGTGCGGGACTTGGTGTCGATCACCACGAACTCGCCGGCCCCGATGGTCATGTTGAGGGCGATGGTCCGCCCGGCGGTCAGGGATTCAATGCGTGGGTTGGTGGCCGGGCCGTCAATTCGGAACGTCACGTCGGCATCGAAGGAGCCGCCATTGACGGCCGTGAGGGAGCCCCCCGTCGACACAGCACCGAACGTGATGGGGGCGACCATTGGGAACGTCACGCCTCCGCCTGCGGACGGGAGCGTGGTTGCCCCCATGGATTCCGTGGCGCTGTAGATCATCGGATCGGTGGCGACCATCTCGATCGTTGCGATGGGCAGGCGGTAGAAGAACTCGAGGTTGACCGGGAGCTGACGGCGCTTCGGCCGAGCCCACACCTGCGCCTTCTCGCCCCCGGCGACGCCAGGGATCTGGAACACGAGAGGCAGTTCCGCGCCGCCAGGCGCGAACGCCGCCTGCAGCGAAGACACCAGCGAGGCGAAGCCCTGCTCCGAATCGTCGTGCAGCTCGTACGTGAGGACGATCGAGCGTGCGTCCACGAAGTCGTCACCAGGGTGTGCGCCGTGGCGGCGAAGCAGCACCTGATCCGCCGAGCGAACGGCCGGCATATCCAAAAGGCCCTCGATCTGCACCAGTGCGTAGCCGGTGTCGCCGCCGGTCAGAAGCCCGTTGAACTCGACGTGCCAGTCCTGGGTAACCAGTTCGCCCGCCATGTCACCTCCCGGCCGTTCGCATGGCCCAGTCGATCTCGCGGCCGATCAGCCAGGGGTCAGCGTTGGTTTGCGCGTAGACGTTGATCGGGCCGCTGTTGCGCTGGGCGTGAGCAGGCACCACGTAGGTGTTGGGCGGCACCATCAACGTCTCTGGACCACGCTCGCCCACCTGGATGAGGCCGGTTGCCCAGCCGCCAGCGGCGAAGGTGGGGATGTCAGGGACGTTCCAGCTCTTGCCGCCGATGGCGGGAATCCAGGACGGGATGGTGAAGCTCATCGCGCCCACCGTGCTGTTCCACAGATTGGCGACGCCGTTGAATGCGGAGCGGAACGGGCTAGTGATTGCCGACGACACGCCGGCCAGCGCCTCGCCGAACTTGCCTGGCAGGCTGCGCACCGTCTCGACGAGGGCTCCGGCCTTGTCGATCACCCACCCCACGGCGTCACGGACGCCACCGAACACGGCAACGCCCTTCTCCCACAGGCTCCCGAAGAAGCTGATGACTCTGGAGATGGCCGGGGGAACGTGGTCACTGAGCCACAGGGCGACGACCTGGATGGCGGGCCACACGTTGTTCTTGAGGACGTTGGCCACGGTGTCTACGGCGGTGCGGAACCAGCCCCAGTGCCCGTATGCGTAGATCACGCCGGCCACGAGGGCGGCAATGGCCGCACCGATGGCGATGACGGGCCACGTAGCGGCGATGGTGGCTGCCGCCGCTGCTGCGGCGCTGGTGGCCCACGAGTAGAACGCGACGACCAGCCCGGTAGCGATCGCCACCCCGACCCCGATGAGGATCTCCTTGTGCTCCGCCAGGTACTGGCCGAACACCTGGAACCGTGGCACCACTTCGTTGCGGATGAAGCCTGCGACGTTCTCGAGCGCGGGGACGACGTGCGTCACGATGGCGTTGACGAGAGCGAGCTTTACCTGCGTCACCTTCTGGAACACGGGGATCAGCTTCTGCCCGATCTGCGCCTGCATCTCCTCGGTCCTGGCCGCCGCGATGCGCTGGGCGTTGGCGTATTCCCCTGAGGTCTGCGTGAAGTCGCCAGCCACGGAGGCCGACTCCTTCATGATGAGGTTGAGCCGAGCCTGCATCTTCTCTTGGTCTGTCAGCGTGCTGGCGACCGTCTTGCCGGTGTCCGCTAGCGCCTGCGCCTCCACCTTGGCGGCCGAGAGCCCGATGCCGAACTGCTCCAGTGGGTCAGCCTCGCCCTTCAGGCCGGAGTTGATCGCCTCCATTGCCGTGGACACGTCCACGTTGAACACGGAGGCGAGGTCGGCTGCTCGCTTCGTCAGCTCGATCGTGTTGGTGCCGACATCCTGCATCGCCATGCCGCTGTTCTTCAGCAGGGCGCCAAGGGGCGTGGAGAGCTGGTTGAAGGCGGCCTGGCTGAGGCCGAACGACGTGGCGTTCTGCTTGCCCCAGTCGAGAACCTGCTTCGAGTTCTCGCCGAAGATCTTGTTCACGGCGTTGATCGACTCACCGAGGCTGGTGGCCGCCTCAACGCTGCCGTTGACGAAGTCCGTCACCTGTCCGAGCCCGCCCTCGATGAGGTTGGCGCTCAGAAACCCAGCGGCCGACTCACTGATCCGACGGAAGGCACCGCTGGAGCGCTCGCTGATGCCGTCGGCCGTTGTGCCGAAGTCCTCCAGCTTCCGCCCGACTCGGGTGATGGTGTCGTTGATCTCCTGGGCGTCGCCCGTGATCTTGATGACGATGGGCTTCGACACAGGTCACCTCACGGTCGGTGCGCGCCGGCCGGCGCGACGTTGCTCGTTCTCTGCGGCGCGTGACTGATCGTTGACGTGGTCGACCAGCGCTCGCATCTCCCACAGGCGGAGCCGCTTGGCGTCCGCCCACGGGAGCCCGTAGTGCTTGCAGATCAGGCCCAGCGTCACGCAGCGCTGGGCGCGGGAGGGTCCACCTGACCGCCGCCCAGCGAGGTGATCCGGACCTTGCCGACCTCCTCCATCGTCACCTCGGGATTGGTGCGCCGCATGGTGATGAAGGCCAACACCCGCATCGCCTTGCCCCGCTTGGCGTTGGGGGCGAAGGCCGACTCAAAGGGGGCGTCGAGAATGTCCTCGATCGCCTCCACTTCCTCGATCGTCAGCTCGTCCAGATCCAGGTTCAGTTCCACGTACTCGTCTCCTACTGCTGCCGGTTGGCCTGTTCGACCCACCGGGCTGCTGCCTTCTCGAATGCGGCGTACACCTCGGGGATGCGCCGGTCTTGTGCCTCGTAGAGCCACGGGTTGGGAGCGATCGGCCCGCCTCGCCAGCGCTTCGCCTTGTTGGGGCGCGTGGGCCAGCCGAAGTGGTCCGGGGCCGCATAGGGGACCTTCTTGGCGGACCCGGCCTTCACTCGGCCGGAAGATGCCGACGCCTGAGCGAGGATCGAACGCTTCAGCCGGCCGGTTCGCACGGGGACGATCCTCCGTGCCTCATCGGCCACGACATCTGCGGCAGCCCTGTTGGCAGCCTTGAGTTCGTCGCGCAGCTCCTTGGGCGAGTCCCTGAGCTGCTTCCGCAACTCCTTGAGACCGACAATCTCGACGGCCGGGCCACTACGACGGGCCTCGGACATCTCAGAATGCGGTGTCGGTCGACTGGTACTCGAGCCGCACCGCGACGTTGTTGCCGTCCCACAGCACCTTGAACGGCAGTGGCTGCATCGACAGGTCGTCCGTCTTCGCCTCGGGCGACTCGCCCGTCCACTGAATGGCCGGCAGGGTGAGGCGGAGCAGGAAGCTGTAGGCGCCGCTGATCACCGCGCCGGTCCAAGTTGCGGTGAGCGAGGTGACCGTGCCAGCCACGAACTCGTCGTAGCGGGTCATCGACTCGAAGTCCGCTTCGAGCTTGCCGGCGTAGGTCGGCCGGGCGCCCCGCAGCGGCTGCTTCTTCAAGTCGGAGTTGCGCAGGTACCGGCGGTCCGTCTTCAGCCCGAGATCGGCGGAGAACTCGAACGAGCGCGGCTCGAAGTCGACACCCCCAACCTGGACTCGGCACTGACCCCAGTGGAACGGGGACGAGTTGGCCGGGTAGGCGGCGGTGGCCGCAGCGGTGGAGGTGTCCACGTCCTCGCTGTCGAAGTCGATCTCCAGCACGCAGAAGTCGTTGACCTTCTGGCTGAGCTTCCATCCGGTTGTGATGCAGCCGTGATGGGTGAAGGGCGTGTTGGTGCCGCCCACCTGGGGCCGGATGATCTGGATCGTCAGCGGCTTGTTCGGGCTCGCCGATGCGGAGCTGTTGAAGGTCTGGAGGTACGCCGGGGTGGCGGCCTGCTGGGTGGGGCCGGCCTCGGTGCCGAGCAGGGTCCGCAGGATCATCCCGAAGCCCTTGTTCAGCACGTCCAGCTCCAACGTGCCTTCGGAGCCCATGTTCTGCCACACGACGCGATCGGAGCGGACGGTGTGCATGCCAGCCCGCATGCCGACCGACTCCAGCGGCTCCCGCTTGGTCTTGAAACCATCCGCCTTGCCCTCGAAGGAGCGCGTCGGGGTGACGGGGGAGCCGTAGGTGCTCTCCTCACCGATGTGGATGGCGGCGTCAAGGATGCCCATGGATCAGCCCTCCGTAGGGGTCTCGGGAGCGGTCTGCTCCGTGGTCTGTGCGGATTCAGCGGTGAAGTCCGAGCGGGCGTCGATGGCTTCCACCTCGGAGGCGAGCAGTTCCACCGTCTGGCCGGGCTCGACTGTCACCTCTCGTCCGGAGGGGAGCAGGAGATCGAGCACCAGGCCGCCGACGTACCGGCGCGTCGTCTTCTTCGTCATCGCAGGTCCGCTTTCGTGTTGAGGATCATCTCGATGGTGGTGATCGGGGTCTTCTGTGGGCCGATGGCGGACGCCATGGTCATCTCAGTGACCACCACCCACAGCACGCCGGGCACGGCGCCTCCGAGCGTGTGGTCGTTGGCGAGGGCGGATTCGATGGCTGCGGCGATCTCAACGCAGCGCGCCTCGTTCTCCGGGTAGTCGACCTTTGACGCCACCTCGATGCGCAGCAGCGTCGTGTAGTCCTCGCGGCGATGGCGCCGGCCGTCCTTGAGCCCCGCCTGCTGGTGATCCGAGGGCACCGTTGCCCCCAGGTACACGACCTCACTGCGGGCTGAGACGGGGGCGCCGTACTCAACCTGCACGGTCGGCAGCGTGGTGCTGATGAGGTCGACCAGTTCTCGCCGGAAGCCTGCGATGGTGGTCGTTGTTGCGGCCATCAGCCGACACCAGGGATGCGGGGGGAGCGCCGGGCGATCACGGCGTTGACCTCAGGTAGCGAGGTCGGTCCGTACTTGCCGGGCTGAGCGAGTTGAACGGTGCCGTACTCGCCGGCCACCGACAGGGCGTTGTCGGGCGCCTTCGAGAGCAGGTTCAGCACGTACCAGCGGGCCAAGGTCCGCACTGCCCAACGGATGTCTGCGGGCGGCGTGGCGGTGGCCCCAGCGGCGAAGACGAACTCCACGTTGCTACCGGTGGCGGAGATGGGGAAGACGCCATCAGGGCGAACGACCATGCCGTCATCGGTGCCGAACCAGCCCGTGACCGCCTGGGCGATTCCGCCGATCGTGCACGATGTGATCGTGCGCACGAAGGGCCTGCGGACGAAGACCTCGTTGGTCCCGTTGCCGGAGACCGTCGCCGTGTGGGTGCGGTAGACCCACGAGGTGCCCGTCTCGTCCTCGATGCGCTGGGTGGCCCAATCAAGGCCCTCCTGCAACATCTCGTCGGTGTAGGCGTCCACGTTGCCAGCCAGCATGTCGAGCTGACGGATCTCGGTGAGCGTGGCGTAGCCACCAGCGATCACCTCGAACAGCTCGGTCCCCACTGTGGTGACGGCGTCGATCACCACGGTCCAGCGGGCCTCCCAGGAGCCCACCTCAGCCTCAGCCGCCACCGTGTAGGCGTAGCGGTACACGCCCGTGGTCACCTTCGTGATGGCGGCTGCTGCGTAGGTGTAGGGGCCGTCAACGAGCGAGCCGTCGTGGTAGATCGACAGCGACACCGACGACGGGTCCGACAGGATGCCGCCGGGGCCGTCGTAGAAGTTGGCGGTCAGGTTGATGGGGTCGCCCTGGACTACCTGCTGAGTCACGTGGCCTCCCGGAGGACCATCTGCGCCGGGGCCTGCACGAGGTCGAGCGTCATGCCGTACCGCTCCAGCACCTGCTCGATCTCGCCCCTGCACGCCTCCATGCGGGCCGTGCGGTCGGCCTCGATCGCTCGCTTCGCTTCGTCGATGTCGAGCACGTTGTCTCCTATGCCGTGGACGTGTCGGTGAGCAGCCCCAGTTGCGCCAGGGCAGTGATGAGCGAGGCCAGCGCGGCGTTGCCGCCACGGGACCCGCTGACGGTCCGCTTGGTGACCGGCGCTGTGCCGTAGAAGCCGGCGGTGGAGCCGTCGTGGTTCAGCGCACCGTTCACGAGAAGGTCGCCGTTGGCGCCCACGGAGAACTGGATGACCGAGCTGTTGACCAGCTTCAGCAGGTCGCCGGTGGTGGCTCCGGTGAGGAAGATCCCCTGCGATGCCGTGCCAGCGCCGGCCAGGTTGATCGAGATGGCGGCAGCCGAGCCGTCCGTGCCGGTGCCCGTGTGGGTGAGCTTCAGCGTGCCGGTGGCCGTCTCGACGCCGGACAACTGCATCGCCGAGAAGTCGTTGGTGGAGGAGACATTGAGCGCGCTGCTCGCTCCACCGGTGCCGCTGTGGTTGATGGCTACGGCATGGCTGGTGCCCACGTACTCGACGTACACGGCGTTCCGGTTGAAGGCGGCGTGGTTGGCCCGAGCGATGATGAGGTGCCCGGAGGGGGCGGCGTTGGCGCTGTAGACCACGAGCCCTGCGCCGCTACTGGCCGTGTTGGTGATGTTCAGCGCGCCACCGACGCTGGAGGAGGCGGAGGCGTTGGCCAGCGGGGTCACCTTCAACTGTGCGGTGCCGCCGCGCTCGAGAGTCACGTCCCGAGAGCGGCCGTCGCCGAAGCCGATCTGCCCGTCCGCCCGCACCGAGAAGCGCGAGGACGAGTCGGCGGGAAGCGAGCCCTGGATGACCGGGTCGGTGGTGGCCGCGCTGAGCACCTTGAACACCCCGGCAGCGCCGGAGGCGGAGCGCTCGATCTGCGCGACGGTGCCACCCGTACCGAAGACGTGGAGGCGCGGGGCGTGGCCGGGGCCATCACCGAGCCGGACCCGCTTCCCGAGGCGTTCGAACACGGCGACATCTGTTGGGTTGGCGCCAGCGTCGTCGTACACCCGGACTCGGAGGTCCCAGGCGGTCGAGTCGGTCTGGACACGGACACGTCGGTTCGTCGTGTCCTCGTTGTCCGCAGAGGTGGCGAACTCCAGCACCGCTCCGCCCTGCCCGGCGGAGAGTCCGCCGAGCCGAAGTCGGCCGCCCTCCACGGTGAAGTCGGCTTGGTGGGTCTGAATGTTGGTGTGATCGGTGCCGAAGCCACCGCTTACGGCGGGGCCGTACGGGATCTCCAGACGGGTCTGCAGCTCCCCGTTGGTGTCGGGCACCTCCAACGAGATGTGGTTGTGCCAGGACAAGCCGTCGTTGGCGGCAGCATGCGCGCCGACCCAGGCAACGATGCGCGGGGAGCCGGGAGTCGTGAAGTTGTCCCGCCACGTCAGCATGGCCTTGGCGTTGGAGCGCATCAGGTCGATGCGAACCACTTCGCCGAAGGAGTTGGCGCCTTGCGCCCGCTGGTGGCTTTGCAGATAGATCCGAGAGGTCGAGTCCGTGGTGTTCTCACCGCCAGCGAACGTGGACTGCAATGTGAGCGAGCCGGTCATCGAGTCGCCGGCCCTGTTCACCTCGTCGGGGCCGGGAGGGAAGATTGAGATGGCCACGGGGCGTCCTCCGGGAAGCAGGGCGTTGAAGACTGGGCCGGCCGCACCGATCAGCAGGGCACGGCGGGAGAGGGTCACGCCTCGGCAGTCTCGACAGGATCGGAGTTGGTGGCGGTGTCGACCTTCCGCTTCGAGCGCTTCGGCTCCGTGGCGACCGCTTCGGCCACCTCCGCCGCGATGAACCGAGCAGCTGTGTCGACGTCGACCTCGATCACGTCGCCCATGGCGAGGCTCACGTCGGGGCCGGACATGGCGGTGAGCATGCGAACCTGGGGCATCGACTCTCCTAAATAGTTACGCTTCCCCGCCAGGTGGGCGGGGGACTGTCACGGGGGCTGGATATGGTTACGCTTCTCTAGGAATGCGTAACCGGAGGTGGTCTGAGTGCCCCGAAAGCCCCCCAAGTACGAGGTCGAGCCGCTCGACACCTCAGAAGTGCTTGCCCTCATCGGCGCATGCTCGGGGAAGGCGCCAACCGGCATCCGCAACCGCGCCCTGATCGCCCTCATGGCCGGCGGTGGGTTGCGGGTGGCCGAAGCACTGGCGGTCGAGATGCGGGATCTCGGGGACGGGTCGGTGAACGTGAGGAAGGGCAAGGGTTCGAAGCAGCGACGGGTCGGCATGACGGCCGATCTCCTTCCGCATGTCGAGCGGTGGGCGGATCGCAGGGAGTCGCTCGGGTTGCCCCGGCGCGCTCCGTTCATCTGCACCCTCGACGGTGGCCCGGTTTCTCAGCCCTACGTGCGAGGGCTGCTCCGCCGCCTCGGACCGAAGGCGGGGATCGAAAAGCGGCTGCATCCGCATGGCCTGCGCCATACGCATGCCTTCCGCTTGGCGAACGAAGGGGTTCCCATGCACTTGCTGCAGCGGCAACTGGGGCACACGTCTCTGGCGACGACGGACCGCTATATCGGTCACCTCGCCGCAGTCGATGTGATCGACGCCGTGGGGCGTATCGGTGAAAGCAGCGCACGGTGACGGCGGTGCGGTGCGCTGCATGCGGGATCGAACACGTCGACCTCGAGGACTGGACGACGGCAGAGGACGACCAGGGGACCGATCGGCTCCCTGCGGGAGCGGTGATCTGCCGCGCCTGGCGCGAGTGCGACGGCCGCAGGCCTCGGCGGCGGCCGGGCATAGCGGCGCGTCACCCCGGTGCGCCGGGTGGGGGCAGAGCCGACCCGCCCGGAGATAACCACCGCTG
>JACCDZ011554498.1_pt1 | contig 27841 bp, 33 predicted proteins | sample 7449551 | NCBI WGS metagenome assembly JACCDZ01 (sample SAMN15323452, study PRJNA562643) | freshwater metagenome | isolation source: river surface water | place: USA:Blue River Watershed | collected 2017-08-18 | reverse complement strand
TGAACTGTGCCTTCGCCAGATTATCGGCGAGGGCTTTTGATAACTTGTATCGGCGAAAAAATTAAAACGAACCTTCCCGGTTCGTTTTTTTTTGGAAATTTTAAACCACCTCCTATGGAGGTGGTTTTTTACTGCCCGCATAGCGATTATCTCGCTACTTATCAGTAGCTTAAGGACTTCCATTTCAGGATTTTCGAGCGATCCCCCCAACTGTAAATACCGGGCAAATGTTTATTTATTTGCTGATAATATGTGAATTATTTTAAATAATGTCTTGGAGGGTTTTGTAGGGAAACGGTATTATTTACCGAATTTAACTAATGGCAGAATTATAATGAGAAAGTCTGAAAGCGCAGCCTTGCCCAGAAGGGTTTAGTCGTAGTGATTTGCAAATGGCCGAGGGTTCATTGCAGACAACCTTAGAGAGATTGACGTAAGCTGATGTTTTATCTTCTGCGCAGCCGAAAAAAGAACCGGAGCAAATAGTGAAGGTTGCAGAGGCAAAAGAGCAGGATGAGGCTTATCAAAACGCCCATTCTGTGGTGCTTGGCCAATTAATCGCCTATGAGCAAATTCCGCCTCGGTACCGCGATGCTTTTATTCCAGCAAGCGCCAAGGCACGTTATGTCTACTACTTGGAAAAAGGCTGGAAGGGCATAGCCCCGCGATATGCGATTGCCGCAGATTATGCCTTTGGCAAAAGTTCATCCCTACCTTCTGACGAAGTGTTAAAGACTAAGTACGTGTTTTATGTGAATAAAGATAACTTTATTACCAAAGTTGTCAGGGCCGATGAGGCCAAGTCGCTGCTAAAACGACTCGGCGAGCCACATTGGTACTGGGCTGGCGGCGATTTAATTCGCAACAAAAAATAGCAGATATAAGCGGACTTTTGTCCGCTTATATCTATGCTCTGAGCCGTTATTAGCACTGCTGGTTAAAAACGAGTGCCAAGCATAAAGTTGAATTGGCTGTCGCGGTTGCTGACATTGTTCATAGTGTATCTAGCCGAAACAAATTCCACATCAACATTGAGCCACGACAGAATGTCATACCGAAGGGCGATGTTGGCACCGACCTGACGGCCTTTTAGGCCATAACCTTGTTGCATTTTGAAGACGTCATAATTAATCCGTTTTTCAAAATGTATCGAACTGTCGATATCGTGGTAATTCACGAATGGTCCACCATAGACTAACCAGTCATCAGATAAACGATAACCGCCGACCCAGCCAATATCCACAGAGGAAGTACTTTGACTCCAAGATCGTGCGTTAAACTCAGCAGGATTGGCGTCGGCTATTTCCGGCAAATCATTTGAATCTCTATCTCGGCTAAATCCGACTACAAGCGCTTGCGAAAAATTGCCAGCTTTCGTTTGATCACTCGAAGCGCCATAGAATTGCCAAATGGCACCAATACGGTTTAACTGCGAGTTGTAATTAATAGAAATTCCTTTAATTACAGACACATCGGCATAGGTGAAATTTGGATCGTTCGCAAAACAAGCGCCATCACGGTCACAATTAAACTCAGGAGTATCATTTTCTGTCGCAGGCAGCATGACCTTGTACATTTTAGCTGCGCCGGCTTTAAGGTTAAATTCCAATGGCTTTTCAGCAACTTCCGGAACGGCAAATCGCTGTATCCCGTAGGAACTGGTTGGTTTTTTTGGGATCACGCCACAGCCGATCAAGAGTGCTGATGACAACATGACGACTGAAAGTTTTAAGGGAAAATCTAAACGCACATTCACATCCATTTGTTTTTGCTATTGATAAGAGTTGGATAAAATAAATTAACATAATTTACATTTCAACATAATCTCGTTAATTGTGGCGATTGTGCTGCTTTTTTCTTCAGTCCGTTGAATAGTTTTAAGCATATGGCATTAGGTCAGCGACATTGTTTGTATAAAGATTTACTTACTAGAGCATTTAAACTTTGATTCGGAAGCGTTAGAAAGAATTTGCAGCTAATTCAATTGCTTGGTTACTTGTCTTGTCACGACTAACCGCTCAGTAACCTGCTAGTGGATGATACTATTTGCATTGCTGGACGTTGCTTGGGTAGGTATAGTCGCAGAAAGGGAGAATTTATGAAACGAACCGTAAACGCTTTAATCTGTATGTTACTCATGCCTGCAACGACATGCATTGCAGCAACCACTGACCCGCAATTGCAATTTTTTAGTCAAATCAAAGCCCATTGCGGTAAGGCTTATCTTGGCAAAGTGCTTAAAGGCAATGCCAGTGACCAAGCGATGCGGGAGCAAAGTTTGGTCATGCATGTGCGTGAATGTAGTGATAGCGAACTTAAAGTACCCTTTCATATCGGTGATGATCGCTCGCGGACTTGGATCATTAGTAAAACAACGGACGGATTGCAGTTAAAACATGATCATCGCCATGCAGATGGGAGTGCCGACAAAATTACCATGTATGGTGGAACGACAATCGCTAAAGGCACTGAAAATTCACAATATTTTCCGGCCGATCAGTTTTCCAAAGCTATGTTTATTGCCAATAACATGACCGCATCTACCGCTAATACTTGGCTTATAGAAATCATTCCGGGCAAAGTCTTACGCTACGGTTTAAAACGCGAAGGCCGTGAGTTTATGGTGGAATTCGACTTGACCAAAGCGATTGCCACGCCGCCAGCCCCTTGGGGTTATTAGCAAACCTTGAGCGCACCTTTGCAGTATGATGCCAAAAAGCGCAGTGCCGATCGGATTAATACAGACGCCTTAAGTCGGTATGTGTAAACTCGCAACACTTTCGGCTTTTATGCTGTTTAGGCTGGCAGTCACCCGCTGTTTTCGCGTTAATCGGGAATTTCGCTATAGTTAAACAGTGCAGATGGCGCTGCTTTGGTTTTTCATTTCAGTGCGCCTGACTTTACTTCAGGTAAAACTCATTCGGCTACAACGGAGTGTTTATGTTCGCTCAGGAAGACATTATCACCCGAAATAATATAAATATTCGCGGGGCAGGCAAACAGGTGTTGCTGATGGCGCACGGCTTTGGTTGTAATCAGCAGATGTGGCGCTTTCTGATTCCTTACTTGGAGCCACATTATAAAATCGTTTTATTTGATTATGTCGGGTCAGGCTCTTCAGATCTTGCGGCCTATTCCAAGCAGAAATATGCGGAGTTAGCTGGATATGCCGAAGATATTGTCGATATCTGTCAAATCTTAGATTTAAATAACGTGGTGCTGATTGGCCATTCGGTTAGCAGCATCATTGGTTTGCTTGCCGCGCAAAAAATCCCCGAAAGAATTCAAAGCATGATTATGGTGTGCCCCTCGCCCTGTTTTTTGAATATCCCCCCGGATTACTTGGGCGGGTTCGAACGAGAGGATTTAGTTGAACTAATTGATTTAATGGATAAAAACTATATAGGCTGGGCAAGCTACCTGGCACCTTTAGTGACTGGCGAGCTTGAAGAAAAAATATTTGCCGCCGAATTAACGGATAGTTTTTGCAGTACAAATCCAATCACCGCTAAAAATTTTGCTAAAGCGACATTTTTCTCCGACTATCGTCATTTACTGCCATTAAACCAACATCCAGTGCTATTGCTGCAAAGTGAAGTCGATGCCTTGGCATCGTTATTCGTCGGAACGTACATGCAGCACAACACGCCGTATAGTCGCCTGGAAGTAGTCAGCGCTCGAGGGCATTGTTTGCATATGAGCCATCCTTTGCAGATTTCAGCGCTAATTAACCAATTTTTGCAGCAGCCAGCTGGCGCGGGTTCGTCAACATGACTGCTAATTTTTCCCTCGATGATTTTCCGATTGGGTTAGTAGTGACCACCTTAGACTCAACTGAAGTTTTGATGGCAAGCCCTTATTTTTATAGCCTATCTCAGCAACAGCCCCTCGAAATTAGCAAGCTGGGCCAATTTTTTACCCCCGCATCAAAGATCCTTTTGGAAAGTTTTGTCATGCCGATGCTGTTGCATCAAGGCCATTGTGATGAGATCCAATTGACTATTGCCGCCAGTCCAACGCAGCGGATCCCGGTGCTGGCCAATGCTAGGGTGGTTGCAGGCGACCCGAAGTTGGTTTATTGGGCTATCAGTACTTCGCAGCAACGAGACACTTTGTATCAGCAGCTGGTTGATTTGAGAAACGATTTAGAAGTGCGTGCAGAAAAACTTGAGGTACTGTCGCAGACCGATGAACTGACCGGATTATTAAATCGGCGGGCTTTTATTCAACGGGCCGGAGCCTTGATAAAGCAAGCACAGCGCTCGGAAGTTCCTTATGCTTTTTTTATGCTAGATATTGATTTCTTTAAACAAATTAATGATCAGCATGGGCATGCTATTGGCGATCAAGTTCTCAAAGACATGGCGAAAATACTGACTGAAAACACCCGAACGAATGATACTGTCGCGCGGATCGGCGGGGAAGAGTTTGCAATCGTCACCTATGATCATTCGGAAAAAGCCGCCAGCTTTCTTGCTGCAAAGTTACTCACGGCAATTCGCAAGCATCCTATCCAAGGGATTTCGGTGACTGCAAGTTTGGGTGTTGCCATTGCAAGAAGCTTGTCGTTTGAGCAACTTTATAAAGATGCCGATGCGTTACTTTACCAAGCGAAACATCAAGGCCGTGATCGAGCCATCAGTCGTCTATTTGACGGCGCTTGACCGCAGACTTTCGCTAACTTCTTCATTCACTCACTGCGACCTCCGCTAACTACAGCATTCGATAACTGCTGCTGGGGTGCGATAATTCATTTTATTTCAGCTGGTTAGCTCAATTTTTTACTGCCAATCCTAACTAGTGCTACTGACAACGTCATAATTTTACTCCGCGATGCTTCTCACTTGCGAATAGCTAAGTTCGTTAGAGCACAGACCTTATCAAGCTAAATCATTAGTGTTACTGCAGTAACTTTGCCCGGCAATTGCAGAATTAGCATTGAAAACCTGCGTGTGGCATCGAGCCTTGTTCCATATCCAATCAAGTTCTTGAGGTGCATATGCGGCAAAAATTACAACTACTGATCTATGCCGTTGGCTTAGTTGCATTGGTGCAACTTGCAACTTTGCCGATGCCAGCAATCGCCGACGATGACTGTCAAGATCCGGTTGTCGAATGGCAATCGCGGCAGACTTTGAAAAATCGACTCGAACAACTTGGTTGGCAGATCCAGCGCATTCGCATAGACGACGGATGTTATCAAGTGCATGCCATCGATCAACTTGGTCGACGGGTTAAAGCGACCTTTACCCCAGCAACTTTGTCATTGATAAAGCTTGAGATCCGCGCTGAACAAATCCGTAGTGACCAAGACCATCCTGCGGTAAAGGTCACAGCTACCGATGAAAAAGGATGAACCAGATGAACACATATCGAATTGTTGTCGCGGGAATAGTTGGTTTGTTGTTTGCGGGTCGCGCTCTGGCGGGCGACTTAACTATCACGACGACATTAAACAAATATGCCGGGAACGGTGCTTACATTGCAATTTATCTGACGGATAGCCAAGGGAAGTACCAACGCACTTTATGGCTGGCGGGGAGTAAAGCTAAATATTACAAACACCTAGGCGATTGGTCTCGTGGTAGCGGGCAACGCCTCTCTGAGTACGATGGCCTTACCGGTGCAAGTGTAAACAGTGGGACAAGTCTTAGGGTTAAAGTGACCATCGCTGACAATTTAATCGATGCCGGATATTTAATCCGGGTTGATACTGCAGTTGAAGATCTCGGTGAGTATCGACGTGAAGTTGAACTGCCACTGACAACAACTGGGGTAGGCATCGAAGCGCATGGCGTCAATTTCATTCAATCGCTGAGCTACACACTTTAGTGCAGCCGAGCTTGGGATCATCCTTTATGCTGCGACTTGTACACTCCCTGACGGGGCTAATCGCCGCACTTTTTCTGATATTCTCAGCGCTTAGCGGCAGCATGCTATCACTTGAACCTGGCATGCAACGTGCTGTTGCGATAGTGCCGGCTCGCGGCAGTTTGACCGTCGCACAAGTCGCTGAAACGCTGCAAAATAGATACAAAACCATTGAACAGATTGAACGAATACCCACTGGTGCCATCGTGGTGTATTTCACTGATGCAGGTAAATCGGCTGCTGTCGTTGTCGATCCGAACAACGGCAATAAAATCGAAGCCTTTCAGCCATCTGCATTTTTTAATTGGATAAAACTCGGCCATCGCGCTTTATGGGCCGGCGATCTAGGTCGGCTAATTGTGGGGATTGTCGCAGCTTTAATGCTGGTGATGCTATTTACCGGTAGTTGGCTGTTGCTCAATAGAGTTGGTGGTTGGCAGTATATTTTTCGCGATTTGCGTTTTGCAAACTCAGCACAAAGTCCGCGCTTACACCTCAAAATTGCCAGAATCGTGATGCTGGCCTTGCTGTTTTCTGCCGTAACTGGCTGTTGGCTGTCGGCGATCCGTTTCAACCTCATCGCCGGATCTGCAGAGCTCGAAGCAGAATTTCCGCAGCAGGCCGCATTTGGCAGCGCCAAAACGCTGGGGGCGCTTTCTGCGTTGCGACAAACTGACCTGACTGATCTGCATCAACTGATTTTTCCTGCCGTCAATGATCCGCAAGCGATGTTTGCACTGCGTACTCATCAGGGATCTGGTTATATTGACCAAGTGACAGGCGCTTGGCTTAGTTATGCCGACTATGGAAATGGCGCCAAACTGGAAACGGCAATTGCGGAATTGCATACTGGCGAAGCCTATTGGTGGTTTGGATTAATGCTAGAGCTTGCGAGTTTAACTGTCCCTATCCTGGCGGTGACCGGTTGCTTGATTTGGTGGCAACGCCAAAGTGCGATGCCAAAATTAATCGGCAATACCGCCAAGCATCTAGCCGATACTATTGTGTTAGTGGGTTCAGAAACCAATACGACTTGGGGTTTTGCCCATTCGTTATGCAAGGCATTACAAAAAGTGGGTTGTCGCGTCCATTTGGCATCGATGAATCAGCTTGCTGTGGCCTATCCCAAAGCCCGTAGATTATTAATTTTAACCTCAACCTACGGCGATGGCGAAGCGCCGTCGTCGGCCACGGCATTTTTGCAGTTACTCGACAAAATGCCTGCATCAGCCATTTTGCCGTGGGCTGTGCTTGGGTTTGGCGACCGGCAGTTTCAACGCTATTGTGCTTTTGCCGATCAGGTCGATAGCGCCTTGCAATTAAAGCATTGGCCGCAGTTATTGGCGACCACACATATAGACCGGCAATCGTTGCTTGGCTTTGAGCTGTGGGGGACTGCTTTGGCGAATGCCCTGGCGCTGCCAATTGTGGTGCATTACCTGGCATTGCCACGGCCAACATCAACACTCGTGTTGGTTGCGCGCCAGAATTTCGGGATAGCGGTGCAGGCACCCACCGCGATTTTAACTTTTAACGCAGTGAAAGGCGGCAAACTTGCCAAATTTCGCGCCGGTGATTTGATAGCTATTGTGCCCCGAGGCAGTGATCTACCGCGTTTATATTCCATTGCAACTAGCAGTAGATCTGGGGAATTGGAGATCTGTGTCCGAGCGCAGCCAAGTGGCCTGTGCTCTTCCCAGTTATTCGAGTTAAAGATTGGCGATACCATAGCGGGTTATATTCAGCTAAATCCGCGCTTTAAACCGTGCCGAGGCGCAACGCCATTGCTGCTGATTGGCGCTGGCACCGGTCTTGCGCCGCTTGTCGGATTTATTCGCGCCAATAAGTCCGCTCGGCCCATTTATTTGTATTGGGGAGGGCGCTTGGCCTCCGCTGATTTTCTTTACCACGAGGAGCTTATCTTATGCCTTGCCGACACGCGATTGACGCAATTGACCGTTGCCTTTTCCCGCGCTTCGACGCCGGCTTATGTGCAGGATAAACTTCGACAAGATGCTGAACACATTCAGCAGTTAATGGCTCGAGATCCGCAAATCCTAGTCTGTGGGGCCCGAATTATGGCGAGTGATGTCGCAAAGACCCTCGATGAGATCTTCGAACCGCTAGCCATAGATGTCGCAGCACTGCGCACCGCTGGTCGTTACCTTGAAGACAGCTACTAACCATCTTCACTGATTTGATTTTGGTAGCGCGGGGCTATCGGCAGTCAATTGTTTGATCAGTGCCGCAATCAGCATTAGGCTCGCACTGACTGCGCCAATGGTCAGTGCCAGAATGCTCGCGGCTGGCGGCTCAAAGCGGAACAAGTGCTGCATTACTGGCATGTACAAGGTTAAACTGAGCATCAATAAGGCAATACAAACCACCCACCACAAGGCGGGATTGGGTAATTGAAATGCTTTTAGCATCGACATTGACCACGAGCGATTGATAAAGATTAACCAAATATCGCCAACGATCATTGCAGTAAAAGTCAGGGCTCGTACTTGCGGCTCCGGCAGCGTTGCCCACGTTGCCAGCAAATAGACTATGACGAGCATCAGCAATAACACCAGCCCTTGCTCGATACCTAGTCGCAGCAGTTTTTGGTCAAAACTTTTCTCATCTGCTTTTCGTGGCGGTCGTTGCATGACGTCTGCTGACGCTACTTCGGCCTCAAAAACGATAGAGCAGGTTGGATCTACCAACAATTCAAAAAAAACAATATGGACCGGCAACAGGATCAGCGGCCAGCCCATCATCACTGGCAGCATCGACATCCCTGCGATTGGAATATGGGCCGCAATCACAAATACCAAAGCTTTACGGATATTATCGACGATAGTCCTGCCTAAGCGAACCGCCGCGACAATTGAGCCGAAATCGTCATCGAGTAACACCAGTGCTGCAGATTCTCGCGCAACGTCAGTGCCGCGCCCGCCCATTGCAATACCAATATGGGCGGCGCGAAGGGCCGGAGCATCATTAACGCCATCGCCGGTCATCGCCACAATTTCATTAGCAGCCTTCAGTGCTTTGACAATCAGTAATTTTTGCTCGGGTTGTACCCGACAAAACACGTTTACCTGCGCTAGGCGCTGGGTTAGTTGTCGCTCGTTTAGCGCATTGATTTCTGTGCCAGCAATTGCACCAGCGCTGATATCGAGTCCACACTGACCGGCGATGCTGAGCGCCGTTGCCGGGTAGTCGCCGGTGATCATGATCACGCGAACTCCGGCCGTTAAACAATCTTGAATTGCTGGCTTTGCGGTCGGTCGCAGCGGATCGGCAAAGGCAATTAATCCAACAAATTGAAAAGCAAAATCGTGTTGAAGTTCCGGTAATGTTTGCTGGATAAATGACGCTTTCGCCACCCCTAATAATCGCAAGTCTGAATTTGCTGCCTGATTCACCTGCAAATTGATGCGAGCGGTTTGCGCGGCAGTAAGATGGCAAAGTTCGATTATCGCTTCTGGTGCACCTTTGGCTGCGATAACAAAATTAGCGAGATCAGGCGATTGCCACACTCGTGACATCGCTAACAGCGCTGGCGATAACGGATAGTCTTCAATTAACTGCCAGTTGTTGTGAATATGTTCGGTGCCGGCGAGCAGGGTTTGCCCAATTTGCTGGATGGCAATTTCCATCGGGTCAATGGCGTTTGAATGACTTGCCAACATCGCAAATTCAACAGTTTCATGGAATAGTTCTGGTAACGCGACTGTGGCTGAATTGTCCGAAGTTTTCGGGGGCTCTTTTGCGGTATTCTCGGTTATTTGTTGGCATTTGAATACTTCGCCGTTCGCGATCAATTCGGTAACAGCCATGCGATTGAGGGTGAGCGTTCCTGTTTTATCCACGCAAAGCACAGAGGCGGCGCCGAGCATTTCTATTGCTGAAATCTGGCGAGTGAGCACTTGTTTTTTTGCGATCCGCCAAGCGCCAAGTCCCAAATATATTGTCAGAATTAACGGCAGCTCTGCTGGCAATAATGACATGGCCATAGTGAGTCCAGCCAAGATCCCATTCAGCCAATCGCCATGAGTAGTCCCATACCAAATGGTTAAGATAACCACCAAAAGCGAACTCCAAAGGGCTATGAGTTTCACCGCATGTGCCGTCTCGCGCTGTAACTGACTCAGCTCCGGTTTGACACCGACCAGCGCTTTGCCGATACGACCTAAGCTGGTGTTCTCGCCAGTGGCTAGCACATATGCTTTGCCTGAGCCTTGCACTATTAGTGAGCCTGAATATAAAAAGCAGTTATCGTCACCACCTGGCGTCAGCATTTGGCTGGGGACTTTCAGCGCGGCCTGTTTTCGAACTGGCACTGACTCACCGCTAATCAAGGATTCGTCGACTGTTATATTGCTGGCACTAAATAACGCAGCATCTGCAGGAATGCGATCGCCTTCAGCTACCAGAATTAAATCACCCCGCACGACATCGACCCCGGCGATATGCTGGGTCAAACCATCACGAACCACCAATACTCTGGGACTTGCTAAATCGCGTAGCGCGGCTAATGCTCGCTCACTTTTGCGCTCTTGGAACAGGCTCATGCTCATAATAATTACCACTGAGCCGAGCAATATATAGGCGTCTTGCGGGCTCCCGAGGATCAAATATATGCCGCCGCAGCTGAGTAATAAGATAAACATTGGCTCTAGCATTACTTTAAGTGCGAGACCGAGTAATGAGCGGCTGGGCGCAGTTGGCAGGGCGTTTTTGCCTTCTCTCTGCAGCCGTTGTTGCGCTTCGGTCTGAGTAAGACCCATGGCTGAGTTGCGGTCGGCCTTTTTGTCGCCATTACTTACTGTTGACATCGGCATAAATTTCCCTGATTTGCACAAAGTTCTGACGGGATCCTGTAGCGAACGAATGCCAAGAGATCTGCGAGTGAAATTCGAAATAGCCCAGTCCGTTTTCCAGTTGCGGCTATTGCTGCGGCTTTAATCTATCCGCCGCTGTTATGTTCGGCGTGTACTTTGAACCTGTCTGTGCGACAGCAGACAAAGTTGAAAACAGCAATTACTGCCTGGGCTCAGGTGCCATCCAGTCGTTGAGAGTCCCAATTTAGTTGGGAAAAATTAGGTAAGTTTTTTTAGCGAAAGATATTGCTGCACGTGCGCCAGCGCACCGAGCATGAGGGTCTATGGCTGTCAGTATGATTGCTCCTGCCATACGCAATCATGCGATCCGGCAGCGAGGGAGCTTCAAATGGGTATGACTACTGATACAACAAAAACCAATACAACGGCTGACTTTAAATCGCAGGGTTTGAACAATGTCATCGACCAAGCATCGGCCGCTGCACATCCGATGATCGATCAGTTCAGCGGAAAGGTTCACGATACCGTTGATAAACTTGCTAGCGCTGCCAGTCATGGTGCCGATAGTCTTGAAAAACGCGGTGAGCAGTTGACTGCTGGCAGTGAGTGGTTAGGCACTGTGGTGCGCAATCAAATCCGTGATCGGCCTGTTGCCATGTTAAGCATGGCGATAGCCACTGGCTTTGCCCTCAGCTGGCTGTTTAAATCTCGTGTCGGCTGAAAGCGTTTCGGCACAAATTTCTGAATGCGTGCAACTGCTGCGCAGCCAATGGCAGCAACAATTTCAGCTGCTGACTTTAGAAACACAACGAGCGGCGGAGAGTTTAGTTGCCATTTGGCTATTGGCGCTGTTCGCAACGTTGTTACTGCTAAGTAGTTGGGTTTTGCTGTTGGTGTTGCTTGGCACCGGGATGTTGGCGTTTGGCTTGGCGCCATGGCAAACCATTGCCGTGCTGTTGTTGCTGCAATTATTGGTGTTGCTAGCGAGTTTACGTGGGATCAGATATTACAGTCAGTTTTTGCGTTTTCCAGCCACCCAACAAAGCTGGTCTGATGCCGGAGTGCCCTTAACCACGGAGAGACCGGAATGCCCAGCTTCAACCCTTTAGATGCCAAGATTTTGGCTTGTCAAACCAAGCTGCAACAAACTCGGCAACAACGTTTGCATAAGCAACTCGCTTTATGGCGACGCGCGCAGGCGCCGGTGCTGCTCATGTCGGGGCTGTGGTTTGGTGCTACCTTGCAAACTTGGGCGCAAGCTCGGCTAAATTACCTTTACCAGCAAAATACCGAACGGTTGGCGATGCCTAACAATGCTGTTCCGGTCTGGTTATTAGTCTTGTGGCGTTGGTGGATGTCCTAGCAACATTGCTCGGACGTTGTCGAAAATTTAAATAAAAAACGGAGGCTTCAAGCCTCCGGATTTTTAGCCATCAGCGCACGCTTAGTTCATATTGCTACCATAAAAGCTATGCAGTGATTTTTCCCAGGCCAGATCTTTCATATTTGGCCAATGCCCTTTATCAAAACCCGGGGCAATACGTAAACGCTCGGGTGACAAATCAAGCACAAAACATTTTTGCAATGGATCTAAGGTCAACATTTTCCAAGGCACAGCAAATAATTTTTCACTGAGTCCCATGTAAGTGCTGAAGGAAAGGACAGCATAACCGACGATTCCAGTTTCTACTTCGAGCATAATTTCTTTGATATCTCCAAGCGTCTGTCCATAGCGATTGACTACGGAATTACCGATCAGAGTTTCTGCGCCCATTAAATGCGGTCCCGGCCCCTGCGCCATGAGCGGAGGAGCAAATTGTGGATTTTTGTAGATGCCGTAGATATCGCGTTCATGATAGTTCATTGAGTAAACCTCGGTGGTAACCGGTGAACCGGCGTGGGTCAAATAAGCTGCTCCAACGCAGGTACCGCAAAGCGTTAGATCGCCAAGTACGGTGTCGAGTTGCTATCACCTATACAGGAAGTGACATTAACTGTTTCACACTGAAGACAGCATGCGCGTTGGGATCTATGGCTTCTGTACGCCGGACCGCTTATCCGCTTTTTCCGCCAATTTGTCTTGCCAGTGCAGTGGGTGCGTTAGCGCACCGAACCCTGTGCAAAGTTTCGCCACAATGTGGTTATCCAGCGCAATTGCGCGCCGGATCTAAGGAGTCCTTTATGGCCATTTCTACCATTTTATTGGTCATCTTAATGCTGATGTTTTTAGGGGCGTTACCGGCATGGCCACATAGTCGGAACTGGGGATACCGGCCAGGCGGTGCACTGGGCATCCTGTTGGTTGTGCTCATCGTGTTGCTGATGACCGGCAGGTTGGGTTAGCTGCAGGCAATTTAAATAACTTCGAAGCAGAAATTTTAAGGAGAGTTCAAGATGAAAACTTTAAAAGTGATAAGCATTTTCTTATTAGCCGTGAGTTTGGTTTCTGTTGCTGGCTGCAGTTCTGAACCTAATAAAGAGGGAGCGGGAGAATACCTTGATGACAGTGTGATCACCACCAAAGTGAAAGCAGTGATTTTTGGTGATAAAACGCTCAGTGTCGCCGAAATTAATGTTGAAACCTTCAAGGGCGTCGTGCAGCTCAGCGGTTTTGTGAATTCTCAACAAGATATCAATACCGCAATGCGCTTGGCCCGTGAGGTCAACGGGGTGGTCTCAGTCAAAAATGATATGCGAGTTAAATAAGCGGTTATTTGAGCCAACTCCGCAAGTTATTGCCATACGAACAGCAAATGCGCTTTGTTATGGCCACGGTTGAACCTTTTGCCTCGCCACTGATGCGCCAAGGATTGATATGCCGACAGTTATTCCAAACACCCAACGACCATTGGTTCAAAACTATCTATTGCGACATTTGCCTGAGTCAGAACAACGACACCTACAACAAAGTGCGGAACTCGTTCGTTTGGACTTTGGCGAGCGGCTTTGTCAGTTGGAAGACGAATATCAATATCTCTATTTTCCGTTAACCGCATTTGTCTCGCTGATTGCCAAGTTGTCTGGCCATCCACCGCTTGAGATGGGCCTGATTGGTTTTGAGGGGGTACTGGGAGCAACCATACTGCTGCATACCAGGCGAGTGCCTTCTGAGGCTATTGTCCAAGGCGCAGGCATGGCTTGGCGGATCCCGGTCGGCGATATCGAAGATGCACTGAATCATTGCAATAGTTTTTTGCTGTTGTTACAGACCTATCTGTTTAATTTGCAAAAGCAAATTAGTGCAAATGCAGTTTGTGCGCATTTTCATCAAGTTGAGGCCAGGCTTGCGCGGTGGTTGTTGATGAGCCATGACCGTATTCAGAATGATGAGCTGTATCTCACGCATCAATTTCTTGCTGAAATGCTTGGGGTGCGTCGAAGTTCAATCACCGTCGCGGCCGGGTATTTGCAGGCCAACGGCATCATTTTGTATAACCGAGGTCGACTGCATATTTTAGACCGCCAAGGTCTACTTGCCCGCAGTTGTAGTTGTTATCAACCGCTCTCACCATAAAAACAAAATACGTGATATTAACAAAACTAACCTTTTGTATGTGCGTTAGCGCACATAACCAAATTGTTAAGTCCATATACTGGTATTCTAATTTTGGGTACGCAAATAAGTAAGGGAATGCGATGACATCAGAACAGCCTGAAACAAGTACTATCGACGAGCGCAAGAAGACTGCGTTGCATCCACCAACTGCCAATCGTTTACTCTGTGAACTCCCTGATGAAGTTAAGCAGCGGATTTTTCCGCATTTAGAATTAGTCGAACTGAAGCTGGGGCAAATTATTAGTGAAGCCGGTTCTAAACTGCGTTATGTCTACTTTCCAACCGATTCGATCATTTCTTTGCTTTACGTGATGGAAAACGGCTCCTCCGCAGAAATTGCCGTTGTTGGAAATGATGGTATGGTTGGCGTGGCTTTATTTATGGGCGGAGAAAGCACAACGAGTCGTGCGGTGGTGCAAAGCAGTGGTTTAGCTTATCGGTTATTTGGCCAACGGCTGAAAGATGAATTTAATCGTCATGGCGCTTTATTACATCTGCTACTGCGTTACAGCCAAGTGTTGCTCACGCAAATGGCGCAAACGGCGGTGTGTAATCGTCATCATACTATTGAACAGCAATTATGCCGCTGGTTATTACTGTCGATAGATCGGTTACCCAATGATCATTTATTGATGACGCAGGAATTAATTGCCAACATGCTTGGGGTACGCCGCGAAGGCGTTACCGATGCTGCCGGCAAGTTACAGCGAATGGGCATTATTAACTACAGCCGTGGAGATATCGAAGTCATTAACCGGCCATTGTTAGAAAAAACCTGTTGTGAGTGTTATAGCGTAGTGCGTCATGAATCTGAACGATTGATGCCGCTGCATCACTGTTGCAAAGGTTAACGGGAGTGCTGGCCGCTGCGCCGTTCTTCGACGCAGCGGTATTTCCACCGAACTTTTCCGAGTTATTTCACAACCACCAGAAACAATACTCGCATATTCGCGCGCGCAGCATCAGACCTAAGGTCAGATGGCATAGTTTCAACTTGCGCAGGATCAGTTTCGCCATAGCCAATGTTGGTTAAGCGAGCGCTATCCAAACCGCCTTCAGTAATCAAATATTGTTCGACTGCTTTGGCTCGCCGTTCGCTTAATTGTTGATTATAAGCTTCGGTGCCACTAGCTGAGGTATATCCGGCAATTTGCACTTGACTATTCGGTTGCTGCTTTAGCACTTCAACGTGTTTAGCCAAAATTGCTTTAGTCTCAGCGGTCAATTCCGATTGGTTAAACGCAAAATGGACATCAGATAGCGCAACGCGAAGCGGCGTTTCAGTTGCCATCATCGGCGCAGCGTCCGCCTGCTGTGGTTGTTCTGCCATAGGGGCTGGGGTGGGATCGTTATAAGGTGTTTGTTGGTCGTATAGATAGACAAAACCCATCGACAGCAGTTTGAAATCACCTTGGTCGCCCCACAATTCATCCATTCGATAGCGTTCCAAATCCGCTCGCATCGAGAAATTTTTGTTTAGCTTATACTCGAGGCCAACGCCAAATTTCTGCTTCATATAATGTTGGCTGGTGTTGAATTGGTTTAAATCAATCGGGGCTTGATAGTCGAGGCGAGCGTCTGTGTCGTTGTAGGTTAAGCCTAGCCGACTTGTTACGGAAAAAGAATTAGTGAGAAACATCCGCGCGACTAAATCGAGATTTAGACCTTTCGATTGGAAATTCCCGCTAAGCGGATAGTTCGTAGTTTCGCCAGTTGCCCGAGCGTCAAAATCGACTTCGCCAAGGTCAAAATATCCGCCTTCAATCGCGAAATAGTCATTCAGGGCGGCACCTGTATAAATTTTAAACCCGGTATCATTGGTGTTTCGTGACAGTGTGGTCAGTGGCAATCCCTTTGACTGCATTACTCGCTCGAGCTCTGAGGTATCTAAACTCAGTCTCGACTCCCCGAGGTTAAAACCAGCATACCAATCCGCCGAAGTCATTGGATTGGTGCTTGCCATGGCTCCAAGAGGCAAAGCAAATACACAGGAACTGCATAACCAAAGTGCCAGACTCGGCGTTGGCATACGTTGACGTAAACGAAAAACTTTACTCGGGGATGTCAGCTTTGCGCTGGTCTGCGAAGCTAAAAACCTGTTGTTCGATAACATAATTATTCTCCAACTTAGAATTTGCGCCTTACGGGGGCGCTTTGTGCGGCAGCGCAAATCAACTTCTGATGTTGGTTTGAAAAAAATCCACTAACAACAGAATGATGGCGAATATCAGCAGCGCATGAACGAGATTGCCAATTGCTAACGGTGATAGCAGTGTCAGCAACCAAAGCAGCAATAGGACGATAGCGGTGGTTCTTAGCATTTCAGTTCTCCTTGTGAGCCGGCCGAGCGATGGCTAGGGGGTTGCTCTTGGCTATTTCGTGGGAACAATCGAGCAAGTTTTCCCCAAGTTCAGTGAAGCAGCATGACTGACAAGTCCGCGGCTATCTGTGCGTTGCAGCACCTAGGGATTATCAACAGCCGAAACACATGCGCTGGATACCAGCAGGCTGAACTTTAATTGCGCCATGAGCGCTAACGCACCGATAAGCGAGGGGGCTGTTGCCATGCTGTGGGCTCGGCTTCTGCAACTCTGCAGATGACCGCACTACCTGAGGTACTTATGAATAAGTTTACTGAACAGAATAAAGCGACAGCAAAAACCGACCCAGCAGCAAAACTGGCAAAAGAAACCGTAGCGGATAAAGCTCATAACGGCACCGCACATTCTGCAGCGGCTGCCGATAGCACTGCCGCGGCAAAGATGGCTGCAGCAGATAAAGCAAAAGCGGATGCCACCAAACAAAAACCGACTGAAACTGTGCAAAAAGATGCTTTTAACGGCAAATGGCAAAGTCAAATCCAAGCGGCAAAAAGCAACTGGAGCAAAATCAGTGAAAGTGAATTAGAAAAGTCAGGCGGCGTTGAAACCAAGCTGGCCGACTTAGTTCAGCAGCGCTATTCACTTAGCCAAGATGTCGCGCGCAAACAAGTGAAGACTTTTATTGATAAATGTCACTGCTAATGCCCTAGGCCGCGGACTCGGCTAAGGCCGAACTGCTGCTGCGCTAGAACGTTGCGACAACCGGCGGACGATGCAGTTCCGGTTGCCTTCTTTCTCTAAGGAGTAATTGAATGAACCATTATTATCGTAATTTTATGTTTGCTTCGGCCATTTTGTTAACCATGTCGCCGACCGAACCACTGTTGGCCGCCGATGCGGTGACCACGTCGATGGACGATGTGCGACAAGAAAGCCAAATCGCCACGAGTTATGCGTTGAATCCTTATTTACGCGCCAACGACTTAAAAGTCAGCGTTCAAAAAGGTAAAGCCATTCTCACCGGCAAAGTCGATGAAAAGGTTAGCAAAGAGCTCGCCAGCGAAATTGCGCGAGGGGTTTCTGGCATCACCGACGTCGATAATCAAATTGTCGTGGAACCCAACTATCTCCCTAATTTTGGCCGCAGTGGTTTTGGCGATCAAATTGATGATGCCAGTATTTCTGCGGCAATTCGCTCAAAACTGCAGTGGAACAAAGACGTTGATTCCGTAGGCACAACCGTGGTCACCAAAGGTGGCAGGGTTACGCTTAGCGGGACTGCCGCAAGTAAAGTGGCAAAAGATAATGCTAATCGCTTAGCCATGAACACCAGAGGCGTCAATTCGGTGAATAACCAGTTGGTGATCCAAGATAAACCAATGACTAAAGAGCAAAAAGATATGCAGAAATCTGATGCTGAAAGCCACAACATTTCAGATAGTTGGATTACTGCCAAAGTGAAATCTAGTTTTATGTACTCCAGCAATATTAGTGGCGGTGACATCGACGTCAGCACCAACGACGGTATTGTTACTTTAACCGGTAAAGTTGCCAGCGGGAGTGAAAGGTCACTCGCGATCGAAACGGCGCAAAATATCCGCGGGGTAAAAAGCGTTAAATCTAGTGCCTTATTATTCTGAGATTGCGTTTAACTCGTTCTGAAAGTTTTTATCTGGCGTCGTCTGACGGCCTGCAGCAATTTGGTCCGCAATTAGATCGCTGTGCCGTCTGGCCCTTAACTTTTGTTAGCGTCCAGTGCGAACACCTGGGCAAGGAGCTCCATATGTCGATCCGATTTATTCCATTTTTACCAATATTGCCGTTTTTACCCTTTTGGCCCCGTCTGCCAATTTGGCGTTGGTTTTTGTCCGGTGGCCTACTGATGTTGATGAGTGCCTGTAGTTCGGCGCCACTTACCCAAACTGACGAAATGCTGCGCGCTGAGCGCACTATTGCCAGAGCAGAACAAGACCGAGTCGGGCAATTTGCCGCCAGTGAACTGGCCGAAGCCCGAGTGAAAATGCAGGCGTCGCGCAGCGCGCTGTTAATTCGAGATGTGGTTAATGCTGACCGGTATGCCGAGCAGGCGACTCTTGATGCAGAACTTGCGGTAGCCCGCGCTGACCTTGCTAAAGCCAATCGCGTGAACGAAGAAATGATCAATAGCCAATCGATCCTTCAGCAGGAAATGCTGCGTAAAACTCAAGGAAATCAATGATGGACATGCTCAAATTTCTGATAGCTGGCAAGGAAGGTCAAACCAAATTGCTTGGTGTCGCGTTAGTCTTAGCACTGGTCGGTGGTTGTAGTAACGCGCCAAAAATTGCATCGGGGATTACCGATGTGCGTAATGATCTCAATGCATTGCAAGCCAATAATCAATTAGCGACGTTAGCACCGACAGCAGTAAGTCAGGCGGAGAGCGCCGTACGTGCTGCCGAACAGCCGGTAAAAAATGAAGAGTTGTCGCGTCATTTGGTATTTGTGGCTGATCGTAAAGTCAATATCGCTTGGGCCCAGGCGCAAAGCCGATATGCCGAAGACCAAGTGAGTGTGCTCGCCAAAGCGCGAGACGAAGCTCGACTTACTTCAAGAACTGAAGAAGCCAATCTCGCAAGACAAGACGCGCGAATTGCCAGAAGTGATGCCGCCGATGCGCGACTTGAGGCCAGTAGCGCTCAGGCTGAATCTATCAATGCCCAGCAACAAGCTGCGGAACTGCAGGCGCAAATCAAACTGTTGAATGCACGCCAGTCCGAGCGCGGCTGGGTTGTTACTTTAGGTGATGTGTTATTCGACACGGGAAAAGCCAATTTGAAAAGCGCAACGAGCCAGCATCTTGGTGACTTGGCGCAGTTCCTCGCTAAGTATCCACAGCGCGGCGCCATCATTGAAGGCCATACCGACAGTGTTGGCGGTCTTGACTACAATCTTAGACTTTCGCAGCAACGCGCCGACAGTGTCCGCGACTTTTTACTTGGGCGTGGTATTCAATCCGGTCGTATGAGTAGTTCGGGGAAAGGTGAGCAAATCCCAATTGCTGGCAATGATTCAGCCAGCGGTCGCCAACAGAATCGCCGGGTTGAAGTGATAATTACTGACGCTGAGCGCTCAGTCAGCAGCAAACAGCAGCCTGCTGCGACGACAACTAGCCCCATTTCTGCGACGGAGACCTACCAATGATCACTTTTTCCACCAAAAATTGGCACAACTTGACGTATTTGCAGGCGCAAGGCGAGCAAATGCTGCAGTTGATGGGCTGTCAACCGGAAGATTCGAACACCGGCAGAGGAGAACGAAGTGCAAAGGTGCAAGGTATCGTTCAGGTGGAGGCTGTTGCGAAGGCGCTGGCGATGTTGCAACAAGTAAGTCTGGATGAAGCGCATCTGCAAGAGCAAATCCATTTTATGGAACAACTAAACCGCAAAGAACACAAGGAATCTAAATTAATGGTCGAGCCACAAATCAGTCTGACGGCTCGAATTTTTCCATTACTCGAGTTATTAAAGTCGGCAATTGATTCGGCACAACCGGTCATTTGGCGTCATTCAACACTGCGCTAAACCAAGAGCTTCAGTAGTCGTTTGGCTACTGAAGCCTGTTTGCTCAGTTCGCAGATCCCAACAATACCTATGGGGATGGCGCTGTCGTTGCGCATTACTTACTCAGCATGCCCGTTATGCAGTTTGTTTTGCAGTCTTGGCAGTCGCAGCTGCACAGGTTCTTCAGAGGTCATCCGATAGTGATGGCCACCATTGGCTTTAGCTTCGTACATTGCCAGATCCGCTTTGTGGATGAGTGTCTCAAGGTCAACCCCATGCACCGGGTAGATGGCGACACCAATGCTGATTTCAGGCGTAATAAGTTGTTGATTGATTTTGATAGGACGAGTCGCAGAATAAAGAATTTTATTAATCATTGCGGCGACATCTTGGGAGCCAAAAGTTAAAGGCAGTAATAACACAAACTCATCGCCACCAAAGCGACAGACGGTATCACTTGCTCTTAATCCGTGCTGTAAACGCTTGGCCAAACTTACTAGTACTTGGTCACCAGTGTTGTGGCCAAAGCTGTCATTAATTTGTTTGAAGTGGTCAATATCAATAAACATCACCATGACTTCGGTATGCTGTCGCGTGGCTTGTTGAAAGGCTTGCCTCGCTCTGTCTTGCAATAACAGCCGGGTCGGGGTCTGAGTCAAAAAATCGGTTTGACTTTGTTGGCGCAACCGCTCAAAACTCAGTTGGTCGCTGGCGATTTGCGCTCGCGCTCGCAATAACTGGGTTCGAAGCCAGTTATTTTCATCTGAAAGTTGTTCGTAAGTAACTGGCGGCGCTGAATGCAGGGCAGCTGGATATACGTTCAATTGTTTGGCCATCTTGGGTTCCTTCATTCATTTATCCCTCACAGTGTTGCCAAGAAAAATGGTGAACGACTCATTGTGTTCACTCAGGTCGACTCGATGTTAGCGGGCTGCGTTTCCAGCTTCAGTGCGATATGCCACACCTAAAGAACTTTTCGACTTGTGGGCTAGCGCACCGAAGGATTGTCATCAAGCAAAGATAATATCGGCTGTATCAAGGGCCTTGGTGGCCTCTGCTCCGAGCGTTGATGTCGGTGGGATTAACACCAAACCGCTCGGTTATCGCAACACAAACAGCATCAGAAATGTAGGTAAGAAATGATCAAGCAACGAACAGCATCAGACATTAGCGCAGTCGTGCCGCCAAGCCGGATCTCAAATGTTCAGCCGACCGGATTATCAAAAATGCCACTGCGGGCGGGCTACAATAGCATCGTGCCTGATTTAGAGAAATGGCGTAAATTTGATCATGACTTCAGTAGCAAACGCACGGAACAGCAAAGTGGCAGCAGCCAAATGTGGCAAGTCCAGCTGCTAAAGCAATGGCAATTGGTGCTCGATAAATTGCATCTAAGCTCAGCTGAGCGTTAATCACGACATTTTATTCGCTTGCCATTTTACCTTTGCCGAAGTTTTGGCTAAGGTAGGATCTTAATCCATTAATTTCCCGAGAATGAATGAGCAGCAATAAAACCCAGGCCACAACGGACGACGTTAACGCGTACTTAGCGGTCAAAGCGTCGGCCGTGCAATATGATGATTGCATGGCAATTTCAGCCATGATGAGCGAAATCACTGGAGAACCCGCGGTGATGTGGGGGCCAAGTATCGTCGGATTTGGTCGTTACCACTACACCTACGAAAGTGGTCGCAGTGGCGAGTCTTGTCTCACGGGTTTTGCGGTTCGCGGTCGTGAAATTGTGTTGTATTTAGTGGCGGAAGCGCCGGCACAGCAGGAACTCTTAGCTGAATTAGGCCGCCATCGTGTTGGCAAAGCTTGTCTGTACATTAAGGCCCTTGCCGATATCAAACTGCCGCTGTTACAAGCGTTGATCCATGGTTCGGTGCAAGCGATTAAGCTTCGTTATCCAGAAAAAAACTGAGCGCTTGCCGCCAATCCTATCGAAATCTTCCTTCTTGCCATGGCGTGAGTATCGCAATGGCTTTGCTACGTTTAGCCCTGACAGGCACCGCCACTTTGCTATCTGCTAATTTCCTTTCGTTATCGATTAGTTCCTATGAGCGGATGCTAAGTTTCGCTACGCTATCGGTTCGCTACGCTATCGGTTCGTTCCAACCAGCTATCGATTGCAACCTTGCTCGCTGCCTTGCGATGAACGATAGGCTCATTTTCGCCAGCATTGTTTTTTCCATGCAGCGGTGAAGTCAAGTTTATCAATCTTGATGTTATGTATGCTTTACATTGGGTTTGTTTTGGATTACATTTAGTCATGAATTGCAGACTGTTACTCGCTGGTTCAGCGGTGAATAGTTGGGGTTAAATACATTCGTTCACAATTGAAGAGAGGGAAGATATGTCATATCGTGAAAAAGTTGCTTGGTTGTCCTTGCTAACGATGGCACTTACGTTCGGTCCATATTTTGTTTTGGTGGCGATTGAGTTTTTTCCAGAAGCATCGCTGCCAGATCTCTATCAACTATTTTGTTATGGGGTGACGGCAGTGTCACAAGCCTGTTTACTTGGCTTGGGTCATCTGTGGTTACGACGCCGTTTTTCCGAGGATGCAACAGCGCCCTTAGATGAGCTCGATTTGCAAATCAAGCAACGGGCCATGAGCGCAGCTTATTATGTATTGATGGGAGGCATGATTATGGTTGGGGTTGTCATGCCATTTAGTGAACATGGCTGGAAAATAGTGAATAGTGCCTTATTTATGATTGTTGTTGCCGAGACAGTTCAGCAAAGTATGGTCGTGCTCGGTTACCGTCGGGTCGCATCATGAGTGGCGTGTTATCAAATCAAATTCGCTTGTTGCGTTTTATGCGCAATGAAATGTCCCAGGCTGAATTGGGGCAACAAGTCGGGTTAACGCGACAAACCATTGCGGCGATTGAGGCTGGCAAGTATGCGCCGTCTTTGGAAACCGCCTTTCGTATTGCTGCTGTTTTCGAGTTGCCACTTGAGCAAGTGTTTCAATGGCAAAATCCGAAGCAAGAGTAGTTGCAGATTGTGGCGTCGGTCGATCTTGTCGACGCTTTGCTTGCTGTGCAACAATCGACCATCGCGGCAAAAACACGGTTGAAAGCATAAGGAAGTTAGGTTTGTTGGTTCATCGATCTGTTCTGGTGGTTGTTTTGGCAATGGCACTTAGCTTGGTTGCAGGCTCGGTCGGTGCAACTCAGTCACTGCAGCCATTTACCAGTGATGGCTGCAGTGCCTTTCCCGATGGAACTTGGCAGCAACAGCAATTGTGGCTGCCTTGTTGTGTTGCGCACGATTACGCCTATTGGCAGGGGGGCACTGAACAGCAGCGCATCAGCGCAGATGCCGAACTGCAGCAATGTGTGAGCACCATTGGCGAGCCGGAAATTGCGTCCGTGATGTTGGCAGGAGTTCGTGTTGGCGGCTCACCATATTTGCCGACGCCATTTCGTTGGGGTTATGGCTGGAGTGAGTTTCGGGGCTATCAAGGCTTGTCTAGCGAAGAAATTGCTGAGGTTGCAAAAAGCTTAGCCGAACATCCATTGCAGTTACCTTTTTCATTACAACAACCACCCGCCGTAATTACCGTCCCTGCCGTGAAGGAAGCCGTTACTGCGCCTGCAAATGACAGACCTTCAGCAATACCAGTGCATTAAAGCCAGCAAACAGCTGATTTCTTGGAGCAAACACGGCATTCCCGTGGCCAAAATAGCCGCAAACAAAACTTCTGCAAGTTTCGCTTACAATTGAGTTTTAGAAAAATCTTCGTAAACCAGTTAGATTGAGGGTAATTGATAAAAATTAGCCTGATATGAGGATTTTCCCGTGGTAACAATGCAAAAATCTATGCTCGCACTCAGTATCACTGCACTATTAGCCGGATGTAACCCGGCACCGACCGAAACTAAGCCAGCTGCGGCTGTAGAACAGGTGGCGCCGGTGGCAGCTGCGGAAGTGGCAAAAGTTGTTGATCCTGCTGAAGTTGCACGTTTAAACCAATGGTTCGAAACGAAATATGAAGAGCAGCTGCAAATGAGCCCGCTGCAAATGACCTTCCTTGGCCGTAAAGATAAACAAGACCAAATTGATGATCTCACTGAAGCCGCTGAAGATCAGCAATTGGCTTGGTTAGCCGCAACGGTGCAAGAACTAAAAGCACAATTTGACTACGATAAACTCGATGTTGAAGCTAAAACTTCATACGATTTATGGATTTACCAATACGAACAGTCAAAAGAAGCCGCTGCGTATCGCATTAACGGTTATGTATTTAATCAGATGCAAGGGGTGCATGCGTTATTGCCACAAGTGTTGATGAATTTCCACAAAGTGGAAGAAGTCAAAGACATGGAAGCCTATATTAAGCGGGTTTCTGGTATCGCCAAAGCCATCACTGATCTGCAACAGCGTGCGGAAAAAGCGGCAGCAGCAGGCATTCGCCCACCGCGTTTTGCTTATGAAGGGGTGATTGAACAAGTTAACAATCTGCTGGATGGAGCCCCGTTTAAAGAAAATGGCAAGGATGCACCACTTTGGGCTGATGCCAAGAGCAAAATTGACACCTTAGTGAAAGCCGATAAATTAGATGACCAAGCGGCGAAGAAATTACAAGCGGACGCCAAAGTTGCCCTAACCAGTCAGTTCCAGCCTTCATACGAAGCATTATTAGCGTTTTTAACCAGTGAATTAGAAAAAGCCGACAAGATTGCTACGGGCGTTGCTAAGCAGCCAAACGGCGTTGCCTATTACAACTTACGTTTAAAACAATCGACCACCACGGCGATGACCGCGGAAGAGATCCATCAATTAGGCTTGGCAGAAGTCGAGCGGTTAACGCAAGAAATGCTGGCGATTAAAGACCGTGTTGGTTTTAAAGGGACTTTGAAAGAGTTCTTCACTTTCATCAAAACCGATAAACAATTTTTCTACCCAGATACAGATGAGGGACGTATCGCGTACTTAAAAGATGCTGAAGGCTTCTTAAATGTCATCGCAGCAAAACTTCCAGAATATTTTGGTATTTTGCCAAAAGCGCCACTCGTGGTGAAACGGGTAGAAGCATTCCGTGAACAACCGGGTGCTGCACAGCATTATTACCCTGGCACCCCAGATGGCTCGCGCCCAGGTATTTATTATGCACATTTGTCGGACATGAAAGCCATGCCGAAGAATGAAATGGAAGCCATCGCTTATCATGAAGGTAACCCTGGCCATCATATGCAAATTTCTATCGCGCAAGAGCTGAAGTCAGTTCCTACATTCCGCACGCAAGCTGGGTTTACCGCGTACGCTGAAGGCTGGGCTTTATACTCAGAATTGTTAGCAAAAGAAATGGGTGCTTACCAAAACGACTATTCTGATTTTGGTCGCTTAATCACTGAAATGTGGCGCGCGGTGCGGTTAGTTGTCGATACTGGCCTGCACAGCAAAGGCTGGACTGAGCAACAAGCGATTGATTACTTTAAAGAAAAAACACCAGTTGCCGAAGGCGCTGTGGTCTCTGAAGTTCGCCGTTATATTGTATGGCCGGGTCAAGCAACGGCTTACAAAGTCGGGATGTTGAAAATTTTGGCGCTGCGAACCAAAGCCAAAGAGCAACTTGGCGATAAATTTGATATTCGCGCTTTCCATGACACCATCTTAGGTGGCGGCGCATTGCCGTTAGATGTGCTGGAAAAACGGGTTGATCATTGGATCGCCACGGTAAAGGCAGCCAAGTAAGCCCATTGCTAGATACTTAAATATCCAGCAATATGACAAAAGCCATGGCACTCCATGGCTTTCTTTTAAGTGCGCGCGAAGGTTGTGAGTTCGCGCATGATCATTTACAGGGAGTGTTGTAGTTGAAGTTGTATTGGCGAGAATTGTTATTATTGGCGTTGGCATTGACTGCAGTTGTCGTGGTGTTTCAGTTGCCGCCGCTGCCACAAGACCCGTCTTATCATCAATTTTTTGATGCTCGGTCATTATTTGGCGTGGCAAATTTCTGTAATGTCAGTTCCAACTTAGCCTTTGTTGCCGTCGGGTTATTTGGCCTATGGCATCTGCGCAGTATTCAATTAGGCCATTTAAAAACGGCCTATCTTATGTTCTGTAGTGGTATTTGTTTAATCGGACTCGGCTCTGCTTATTATCATTATGAACCAACACCACATTCCTTAGTTTGGGATCGGTTACCTATGACCATCGCCTTTATGGCGTTATTTGTCATGGTACTCGCTGATCGGGTGAATGCCGTTGTTGCTCGGCTTTTATTATGGCCATTACTCGCCGCGGGATTAATTTCGGTCGCCTACTGGTATTGGACTGAGCAAAATGGTCAGGGCGATTTACGCGCTTATGTGCTGGTACAGTTTTCGCCGATGTTGTTGATCCCTGTGATGTTATTGCTGTTCTCTAAGGGCTTAATGCGCTCGCCATGGTTATGGGGCACTATTGCCACCTATGGTGTGGCTAAGCTTGCAGAACATTTTGATGCGGCCATTTTCCATGCAACAGGCGTGCTCAGCGGTCACAGTATTAAGCATATGCTAGGTGCAGTCGCTGTGTTATGGGTTATCTTGTCTTTGCCAATGAAAATGGATAAACGCGAGGCAGTGGCCAGAACTTAGTTGCATTGGTTATTGCTTGTTGCCAGATAATGTTTGCTGGTACATCACATGTTGACTATTTAACCAAGTGGAGATTTCTGTTGAATGTGATGACAGGTCATTGTAATTGCAGGGCAATTTCAATTGAAATGCGATTGTCACGACCCTTGGCTGATTATCAACCAAGGCAATGTGATTGCGACTTTTGCACGCAAAGAGGCATTTTGTATCTCTCTGATGTCGATGGTTTTATCGCGATTACCGTCAAAACTCCGGTGGTCGTGTTAACTCAGGGATCTCAGCAAGCAGAGTTTTTACAGTGTACTCATTGCCAAACCGTGATTGCGGTCAAATATCAAACTGAAAAAATCTGCCTAGGTGCAGTGAATGTCGCGCTTTTTAGCGAACGAAGTTTGATGCAACAACCGCTGCCGGTATCACCAAAACAGTTACCAGCGAGCGAAAAGTTGCAACGCTGGTTGCAGTTGTGGACGCCACTTCAGCTCAGCGTTTCTGCGACAGCTAGTCGTTAATGCTGCATGGGTTTTGCAAATAGCAGGCCTGCACTTTGTGAAACCAACGCTAAACGTTCGACGTGACTTAGTTTTATCTTGGCACAGCTAAAAGCAACCGCTGCGCAGATTGGTGTTAATAAATAGAACAGTGGGGGGAGGGTAAAAAACAGCATAACTCCGACATGGTACAGCGCTGCGTAAACGGCCACTGGAACTCTGGTGCTGGTGCGCCACGAGCGTCCCACGTAAGCAGCAACAGCTCCAATTAATGCCGATGGGATCATCAGCATCCACAAGAAAAAGCCACCCATTGAAATAATTAATAATAACGCGACTGTCGCTGGAATAGTTCCTGATAAAGCGCCTAACCAAGTCAACCAAGGTTGCTCTTGATGTCGCAACTTCAGATAAGCTTCTTGCATATCGAGTTGGGAATAACGTGAATGCGTGCTCATGATCACAACTTTAATGGATTTGAAGTGCGGATAGTAGCAAATTGCTTACAAAAAATATATCAAATTATCCTAATTGGGGAAGCTTGGCAGCCATCACTTGCGCCCTTAGGGAAATTTAGCGATGCTGTCAGTAAGTGGTAAATATTGGGGTTATGTATGGATCGTCGCAAGTTT
>JACCDZ010731683.1_pt1 | contig 27877 bp, 17 predicted proteins | sample 7449551 | NCBI WGS metagenome assembly JACCDZ01 (sample SAMN15323452, study PRJNA562643) | freshwater metagenome | isolation source: river surface water | place: USA:Blue River Watershed | collected 2017-08-18 | reverse complement strand
TCATCTTCCCGGGATTTAGAGAACCGCTGGGTATGAAAATCGGCTTTTTAAACTTTTGCAAGGACTTTGGATTTGAGCATGAAGTAATTACAGAGTTCAAACACCGAAGCATCACGCCTGGTGAAGTCTACGTCATTCCAAGTGATCGCGATTTGGTAAGGGTAATTGAAAAGGCAAAATCACAACAGCTTACTATAGGTCAAGACTACGGAATCATTTCGTATAATGAAACGCCACTGAAGAAAATCGTAGAAAACGGAATCACGACCATCTCCACTGATTTTGAACAAATGGGTAAAATTTTAGCAGAAATGATTTTGAAAGGGCGAAAGGAACAAATAGAAAACACATGTAAATTGCTATTGAGAAGTTCGCTTTAGAATAAACCAAAAGAATTGAATTTTTAAGGAAAGGATCTTACTTGTTTTGGTCCTTTTTCTTTTTTATCAAATTAAGATTTTTAAAGCAACCATATTATGATATCTGTATAAAAACTAATAAAAAAATATAAATATAATTTCCTTGGTTATGTGAATTAAATTTGTTTCATTTGTAAATGTATTTTTTACACTTATTATTAAACACAACGAAACAAGTCCTTTAGAATATTCTATATAAAAACTGTCGTTGAAAAAAGACACGTAATTTAATATCATTTACTATGAATCATAATATTGAAAAAAAAGCTGCCGATAACATTCGAGCATTAGCGATAGCAATGGTCGAAAAGGCCAAATCAGGTCATCCAGGAGGAGCTATGGGTGGAGCCGATTTTTTGCACGTCTTATATACTGAATACATAAAGTTTGACCCTAGCGATATGGAATGGATCTTTAGAGACCGTTTTTTTATGGATGCAGGTCATCTTTCCGCTTTATTATATGCCCAATACTATTTACTAGGCCACTACGAAAAATCGGATTTGGAAAATTTTAGACAATGGAAATCTGTTACACCTGGTCATCCAGAAGTTGATGTAAAAAGAGGTATAGAAAACACCTCTGGACCACTAGGACAAGGACACGTTATGGGAATTGGAGCCGCCATTGCCGCAAAATTCCTAGCAGCACGATTTACAGGCCTTTTTGATCATAAAATTTACGGTTTCATTACTGATGGTGGCATACAAGAGGAAATTTCACAGGGCGCAGGAAGAATTGCTGGACACTTAGGTCTGAATAATTTCATTATGTTTTATGATTCTAATAATGTTCAACTGTCGTCTATGACTGATGAAGTTACAACAGAAGATACCGCCAAAAAATATGAAGCTTGGGGATGGAATGTACTAACAATCGATGCACATAATTATATCGAAATCAAAAAAGCACTAGACTTTGCCAATGCCCAAACCGAAAAACCTACACTGATTATTGGTAACACCATTATGGGGAAAGGTTGTCTAACAGCCCAAGGTGAAATGTATGAAGGAGAATGCGAACTGCACGGAAAACCAATTGGTGCAACCAAAGCCGATTTTACCAAAACATTACTAAATCTTGGAGCCAATCCCGAAGATCCTTTTGCAAAATTCGAAGCCGTAGACGCTTACTACCAAACCGTCCTTGCCGAAAAAAGACAAGAAGCCGCTACAAAAAAAGAAGCCTATAAAAATTGGGAAAACCAAAACCCTGCTTTGGCTCAAAAACTTAACGCATTCTTTTCTGGAAAAACACCTGAACTTGATTTTTGCAGTATCATTCAAAAAAACAATGCAGCTACTAGAGACGCCTCGGCAGCTGTACTAAGTTATTTAGCAGAAAAGGTAGAAAACATGATTGTATCCTCAGCCGATTTATCCAACAGTGATAAAACGGATGGCTTTTTGAAAAAAACAACTGTACTGCAAAAAAACAATTTCAAAGGTGCCTTTTTACAAGCTGGAGTAGCCGAATTAACAATGGCTGCTATCGCAAATGGTATGGCTTTACATGGAGGTGTGATTCCAGTAGTAGCAACTTTTTTTGTGTTTTCCGATTATATGAAACCTGCCATTCGACTATCAGCTATTCAAGAACTACCTGTAAAATATGTTTGGACTCACGATTCCTTTAGGGTTGGTGAAGATGGACCAACCCATCAACCTATCGAACAAGAAGCTCAGATACGATTAGTTGAAAAAATAAAAAACCATTCAGGTCGTCAAAGTTTTCTAGCCTTACGCCCTGCAGATGCTATAGAAACATCAGTAGCTTGGGAAATGGCGATGCAAAACACCACTAGCCCAACTGGATTAATTTTATCACGACAAGAAATTAGCAGTATTCCAACCCAAGGCGACGCATACGCAGCAGCAAGTCAAGCAAAAAAAGGAGGCTATTTGGCAAAAAAGGTAAGCCAACCCGATATAACATTGGTTGCAAATGGTTCAGAAGTAGCAACTCTACTAGACGCCGCTACCATTATTGAAAAAGAGACTGCTCTTAAAATCAATGTAGCCTCAGTCATTTCTGAAGGACTTTTTAGAAACCAATCCATCGAATATCAAGAAAGCATTCTTCCAAGCAATGAATTAACTTTTGGATTAACCGCTGGTCTTCCCGTAAATCTTCAAGCATTGGTCGGATCAAGAGGAAAAGTCTTTGGTTTAGAACACTTTGGCTATTCGGCTCCTGCCCAAGTATTGGACGAGAAATTCGGGTTCACAAGCCAAAATATTGCTAACGAAATCAAAAACTATTTATCAGAACAAAATTATTCAACTCAAAAATAAAGATTATGAAATTTTTTATTGATACTGCCAATCTAAAAGATATTAAAGAAGCCAACGATCTTGGTATTTTAGATGGGGTAACCACTAATCCATCATTGATGGCCAAAGAAGGAATTACAGGAGCGGAAAACATCTTGGCTCACTATGTAAAAATTTGTGAATTAGTAGATGGCGATGTAAGTGCCGAAGTTATTGCCACAGATTTTGAAGGCATGGTTGCCGAAGGCGAAAAGTTAGCCGCTTTGCATCCTCAAATAGTAGTAAAAATTCCGATGATCAAAGAAGGAATCAAAGCTATAAAATACTTTACAAATAAAGGAATAAAGACCAATTGCACCTTGGTCTTCTCTGCAGGACAAGCTCTGTTAGCGGCAAAAGCTGGTGCAACGTACGTTTCTCCTTTCATAGGACGCTTAGATGATGTCTCTACAGACGGTATGACTTTAATTGAAGATATCCGATTAATTTATGACAACTACGACTTTGAAACTCAAATTTTAGCAGCCTCCGTTCGCAACGTAATGCACATTGTAAATTGTGCAAAAACAGGAGCCGATGTAATTACAGGACCATTGAGTGCCATTGAAGGATTATTAAAACACCCCTTAACCGACATTGGACTAGCTACCTTTTTGGCTGATTATCAAAAAGGCAATAGCTAAACTAGAAAATATAGAAGTTTAATTTTTGGTTTTAATTGAAAAAGCCCTGACGTTTTTTTTGTCAGGGCTTTTTTTATAGATTAAGAACAAAATCATTCAGGAGTTTTTCTTCATACTTTTCTTTATCAAAACGATACAAGTAAGAACCTTTTCGTGAAGATTGCATGTCTTTTTCATCCAGTTTTATCAATATATCAAGCGAATTAATTTTACTTATAAAATTACGCTTATCGAGTTCTTTACTCAAAATAGCCTCATACAATTCTAACAATTGTCTCATCGTAAACTTTTCTGGCAAAAGTTCAAAACCAATAGGTTTTATTGAAGTTCGATAACGCAATCTTCGGATGGCATTACGCAACATTTTGTCGTGGTCAAAAATTAATTTTGGAGCTTCGGCCATGCTAAACCATTGAGCATGATAATTTTTAATCAACTCTTTGTTATGATTTTCTATATTTATCAAAGCATAATACGATACAGAAATCGTTCGCTCAACAGGATCACGGTCAATTTCGCTGTAAGCATACAATTGCTCCATATAAATATCATTCAGTCCTGTATAAGTATTCAAAATACGGATGGCCGCTGAATCCAAAACCTCATCATTTTTTAAAAATCCCCCTATCAAAGACCACTTCCCTTTCTCAGGTTCAAAGTCTCTTTTAATCAAAAGTATCTTTAACCCTTCGGCATCAAAACCAAAAATGATACAATCTACAGCTACTAAAATTTTATCGGTATCACTATACTTGTTGAGCATAATTCTTTTTTTTGGTAAATATATAAACTTCTATTTGTTTTTAACGAAATAATTAATGTCAAAAAAACACTTATTATTTTGTCTTTTGTAAATTCTACCTACTTCTGAAAGCTAAAATCATAATTATGAAGCTTTTTATAAGTACCTAAGTTGTAAAATTAAAGAAAATAATTAAGAAATACCCTATAATACAAAGATTTTAAAAGGCTTTGGAAACGAAATTTCGAAAACGTTATAGCTTTTTTAAAAAAAATTACGAAAACGATTTTCGTAAAAAAAAAACAGCTTTTTATTAAAAAGTGTATATTTTACACAAATAATTAATTAAAAAAGACACTTTTTTAAAACAAACTTCAAAAGGAAATCTTAAATAAGTACGCAAAATTAAAAAATCTGTTTTTTTATCAACTTTTTTTTGTCAAATATATTTGTTTACAACAATTTTTTTTAATTATATTTACAAATGTAAAAACAACACTTATTAAACAAACTAATTAATTTAACCCAATATGATAACAAACCAAAGATTGTTTTTTTTCAACAATTCATTATTGTTAAAAAAAGAATGGCTAGTGGCGTTACTAATCATACTGTTCTCTTCTTATACAGTATCAGCGCAACAGCTTAATGAAATAAAGGGAGTTGTAACGTCTGGTACAGACAACCTCCCTTTGGCAGGAGTGAATGTAGCCTTGAAGGGTGCAAAAGGAGTAACTTCTACCGGTTTTGACGGAGAGTTTACCATCAAAGCCTCTTCTAATGACGTATTAGTATTCTCATTTGTAGGTTTTAAAAACCAAGAGGTACAAGTAGGATCAAATACGTATTTGAAAGTAACGCTAAGAGAAGATGTAAATTCTCTTAACGAAGTAGTAGTCGTAGGTTACGGAACACAAAAGAAATCCGATTTAACCGGTGCGGTGAGTGTTGTAAAAATGGAAGATGCCAAAAAAACCGTTACTTATGATGTTGCTAAGATGATGCAAGGTCAAGTAGCTGGTGTTACCGTACAATCTTCTGGAGAACCTGGAGGTTTTGTAAACATCAAAATTCGTGGTATCAATTCTTTTAGCAACAACAATCCGTTATTTGTAATAGACGGTATGATTGTAGACAGTCCTTATGATTTTGCTACTGGCGAGATCGAGTCAATGCAAGTATTAAAAGATGCTTCATCTGCTGCTATTTACGGAGTTAGAGGGGCAAATGGTGTAGTAATTATTACGACCAAAAAAGGAAAATTGGGCAAACTTGACATCAAATACAAATCATTAGTAGGTTTTCAAAATGTAGCCAAAAAATGGTCATTGACAGATCGATTAGGATACCAAAAAGTTACAAGCGCAGCGGAAGTAAATGCGGGCTTAACAATAGCACCAGGTAATGATCCTAATAGCGCCTCTTATATTAATAACGTAAATACAAACTGGCAAGATGCCGCTTTTGGAACAGGAATTATCGAAAATCACTCATTAACCTTTAATGGTGGTGCCGAAAGTTTAGGATACAACTTGAATGTTGATTATTTCAAAAACAAAGGATATGTAAACACACCGCAGGATTATACTAGATATTCTACTACTTTGAATTTACACGGCAAAAAAGGAAACTTCAAATACGGATCAAAAATTGCCTTTACACAATCTGACAAAGAAAACTTTAATGAATACAACGGTGGTCAAACGCCTATCTCAGATTTATTAGGGGCGATACCTACTATGCCAGTTCGTGATCCAAATCGTCTAGGAGGTTATGGCGGTACTGATAACCTAACCCAAAGAGCAATTTCGATGAACGTAATTGGATACAATAGTCTTATTACAAACAACAGCAAACGTAACCGTTTTGTAGGTGACATTTGGGGAGAATATGAAATCATCAAAGGATTAAAATACAAAATTGATGCAAGTTTTGATATCTTAAATTGGCAAAATAGAAAATTTGTTCCACCAAGTGATCTAGGATGGTATTACATTACCACAAATGACGAAGCTTCATTAGACGTTTCTACAGGAAGCCAAACTAGAACTTTCTTAAACAACTTATTAACGTATAACGTTGATATCAATAAACATAAAATAGATGCTTTGGCAGGTTGGGTTCAAGAACGCAATGATAATTACAACCACTGGTCAAGAGGTGTTGGCTATCTACCAGGAGAAATCAGTCACTTAGAATATGCTGATGCAACAAGTGCTGGAGAATATGAAAATACAGTAACCAATATTTCATACTTAAGCAGATTGAACTATGCTTATGACGATCGTTATTTGTTAACCGTAAACTTCAGACAAGATAAAACCTCTTTATTTAGTGAAGAAAACAACACCGGTAACTTTTACTCTTTCTCTGCTGGATGGAAAATTAGTAACGAGAAATTCCTAAAATTACCAGAATGGGTAAGCAATATCAAACTAAGAGGTGGTTATGGAATCTTAGGAAACAACACCATCGGTCCTTATGCCTATTCACCAACAATTAACGCATTTGCAGGCTATAACTTCAACAATGAATTGGCTCCTGGAACAACAGTAGTTAGTGCCATTGACCCAAATGTTCATTGGGAAGAAACCAAAACAACCAACGTGGCACTTGAATTAGGATTTTTAGACAATGCCCTTCAGTTTACAGCAGAATATTACGAGAAAAAATCAACAGATTTATTGATTGGCGTACCACTACCCTTCTCTACAGGAGCTTTCCCTGCAAGTGTAGTTACAAATGCTGGAGCAGTAAAAAATAATGGTTTAGAATTTACAGCTTCATACAACAATAATAAAAATGAATTCAAGTATACTATTTCGGCGAACATAGGTACAATGAAAAACAAAGTATTACAAATTGGTTTAGACGGAAATCCAATTTATGGAGCAGCGTCAAAAACAGAAGTAGGTCGTTCTATTGGTGAAATTTATGCTTACCAAACTGTAGGAATTTTTAAAGATGCTGCTGATATAGCTGCTTCACCAACGCAAGTAAATGCTGCACCTGGAGATGTAAAATTCAAAGATGTAAACGGAGACGGAATGATTTCTGACTTAGACAGAACTTACCAAGGAGTTACCATCCCAAAATATAGTTATGGTTTGAACTTTAGTGCTTCATACAAAAATTGGGATCTGTCTATGTTCTGGCAAGGTGCTGGTGGACATAAAGTGTTCAATGCCATGTATCGCAACCTAATGTTAGGACAATATGGCAACCATCATACTGATATGTTGGATTACTGGACACCAACAAATACAGACACGAATGTACCAAGACCAATAATTGGTGATCCTAATGCCAACGCAAGAGATTCTAATAGATTCATCGAAAAAGGTGATTATATTAAATTACAAACCATGCAAATTGGCTATCAAATTCCTTTAGAAGGCATTAAATTCATTCAAAAAGCAAAAATATTTGCCAACGGACAAAACTTATTGATATTAAGTAAGTACAAAGGGTACGATCCTGATTTTAATAGTAACGATGGATTGTTTTCAAGAGGTTATGACGCAGGTTCCTTCCCAAATCCTAGAACCGTTTCATTAGGAATTGAAGTTGAATTTTAATATTAGCTAACCCATAAAAAATATAAAAATGAAATATAAAATATATAATTATCTAACAGTCTTCTTTACACTATCTGTAGTGATGACCAGCTGTGTAGACAATGAAGATTTATTACAAGTAGATCCAAACGTAGAGACATCAGGCTCTTTCTGGAAAACAGATCAGGATGCTATTGAAGGAGTAAATGCCGCTTATAGTAGCTTATTAACAGATGGAACTTACATGAGAAGTACTCCACTTTTATTAGATCTAAAAGGTGATGATACCCGCAGTAACAGCCCATGGGATGCAATGTACAATGTAGGTCGCTTCAATTCTAATGTTTCTAATGCAGCGATCTATGGATGGGCTTATGAAACCTACTATCAAGGAATTTATAGAGCCAATCAAGTCATCAAAAATGTACCAAACATAGACATGGCTGATAAAGGTTTAAAAGACAGAGTACTTGGACAAGCGTACTTTTTGAGAGGATTGTATTTATTTCACGCAGTAAATATGTTCAAAAATGTACCAGTTCCAACGGATATTGCTACTTTTTATCCTCAAAAAACACAAGCAGATGGTTGGGCACAAGTAATTGCTGATTTTAAACAAGCTGCAGATTTACTACCTGTAACATATAACAATGTTACTGGATTAGACGCAGGTGAAAAAGGACGTGCCACCAAAGGTGCTGCACTTGGCTATTTAGGAAAAGCATATCTATTTACTAAAGATTTTAACAATGCTAAAATCGCTTTCAAACAAGTAATCGATTTGGGAGTTTATGCATTAGTTAGCAACTATCGTGATAACTTTACAACTACCAATGAAAACAATTCTGAGTCGCTTTTTGAAGTACAATTTAGCAGAGAAGCTGGTGGTGTAGATTTAGGTTGGGGCGGTGCTCCTGCATCTGGATGGGGAAAAACATCGGCCAGAGCTATTACTTATGGACCAAGAGCTTTCGGATGGACAGACGTACAACCTACTTGGGCTTTGTATAATGATTATCAAATAGAGAAAACAACATCTGGAGCTGTAGATCCACGTTTAGACGCAACGATGTTTTACAACAAACCGGGAGGTATGCAATTATACGGTCAAGATTTTGCTACTTTTTACAGCAAAAGTCCAGCAGATTTGAACGACTTATTTTGCAGAAAATACCAAAATTCTGATGGACAATTTGCCAACGAATATGACTGGAGATCTGGAATCAACGAGCGTCTTTTACGCTATGCCGATGTATTGTTGATGTACGCCGAGTGTTTGAACGAAACAGGCGATACTCCTGGGGCTTACACTTACATTCAAATGGTTAGATCACGCGTTGGACTTCCTAATTTAGCAACTACAAAACCAGGCATGACGCAAGCACAAATGAGAGATCAAATCGCTCATGAACGCTTCTTAGAATTCCCTCTTGAAGGCCACCGATTTGATGACATTCGTAGATGGGGTTGGCTACAAGACCCAGCAAAACTTGCTTGGTTAAAATCTAGAGATGCTGAGTTTAACACTTACACTTCTGGTAGAGAATACTTCCCAATTCCACAATTAGAAATGGACAACAATCCTGGAACCCAACAAAATGATGGTTACTAGTATATACGTATAATTTTGAGTTAGTTGAGTTTTGAAAATCATATGGTAACAATGACCGTTACCATATGATTTTATACCTTTAAATAAATTCCAAACAAGCTGTTACAAACAAAATAAGGAGCTATATGAAAAAAGTAAACAAAATTGCATTCATTATCCTATTTGGATTTTTAGTAACCAATTGCCAAAACGAAGAAATAAATTCACCAACATCCCAAAGTGAAGCCATTGTACCAAATCCAAAAGCACCAAATCCAAAAGCACCAACTCAAAACCTAACAGCCAAAACAGTTAGCGGAACGGTGCCCTCACACGACCCAAGTACCATCGTAAAAAGCGGGGTAAATTATTATGTGTTTACTACAGGAGACAACATTCCTATGACCTACTCTACCAATTTAACCAATTGGACATGGGGAACTTCTGTTTTTACGAGTACTCCAAGTTGGATTACAAGCTATGTTTCAGGATTTACCAAAACTTTTTGGGCTCCCGATGTCGCTTGGTTTAATAATCGTTGGAACATGTACTATTCCTGCTCTACATTTGGTTCAGCCACTTCAGCAATCGGATTAGTAACAGCGCCTTCTATTTCACAAAGTGCTGGAACAAAATGGACCGACAGAGGTATGGTGGTTGCTTCTTCCTCTTCTTCGGATGTCAATGCAATAGATCCATCGATTTTAGTAGATGGTTCAAATGTGTATATGGCTTATGGCTCATGGCATGCGGGTATTGGAGTGATTCAAATTAATCCTTCGACAGGTAAAACAACTGGTAGCAGAACAATTGTTGCAGGAGGAAACGGTGCCAGCTGGGAAGCTCCTTGCTTAATCAAAGAAGGAAATTTTTATTATTTATTTGTAAATAGAGGTTCATGCTGTAACGGAGTAAACAGCACTTACTATATTGTTGTAGGCCGTTCTACGAGTCCATTTGGCCCATTTGTTGACAAAAATGGAGTCTCTTTAAAAAGCGGAGGCGGCACTACTGTTTTAGCCACTCAAGGCAATTATATTGGCCCAGGTCATTTGTCTAGAATTGTTGGAACTCAAAAAGGCTCAGTTCATTATTACGATGGTGCAGACAGCGGAAATCCAAAACTTGAAATTGTTTATTTTACTTGGTCAGGAGGTTGGCCAACACTTTCTTATTAAATTCAGAAGAAACCCAAAGCCTCGATTCTTCATAAAGCCTATTACCATGAAAAAATCATTAGTACTACTTTTTGCCCTTACCCTATCTAGTTCCTTTGTTTTGGCACAAAATAAAGTGACTCTCGTTACATTACAAAACACCAAAGAATCACCTACAATTAGCAAACACATTTATGGTCATTTTGCAGAGCACCTAGGACGATCCATTTATGGTGGTTTTTTTGTTGGCGACACGTCCAAAATACCAAATACTAACGGAGTTAGAAATGATATTATAAAAGCCTTAAAAGAACTTCAAATTCCAAATTTAAGATGGCCTGGCGGTTGTTTTGCTGATACCTACCACTGGAAAGACGGTATTGGTCCAAAAGAACAAAGACCTACCATTGTCAATAAATGGTGGGGACGTACAACTGAAGATAATAGCTTTGGAACTCACGATTTCCTCAACCTATGTGAAGCACTTGGAGCAGAACCCTATCTTTCAGGAAATGTGGGAAGTGGTACAGTTCAAGAATTAGCAGATTGGGTACAATACACCAACTTTAGCGGAAAAAGTCCGATGAGTGATTTGCGTCAAAAAAATGGTAGAACAGCCCCCTGGAAAGTTAAATTTTGGGGAATAGGTAATGAAGCATGGGGTTGTGGTGGTAACATGACCGCTGAATACTATGCTGGTGAATATAGAAAGTATGCCACCTTTATGTCTGATTGGGAAAATACTGGAGGCATTACACGTATTGCCTCAGGCTCCAATAGCGCCGATTATAATTGGACTGAAGTTTTAATGAAAAACATCCCACTGAATATGCTTGGCGGAGTAGGTGTTCATCACTATGCAGTAATCGATTGGAATAAAAAAGGAGACGGTGTTGATTTTACAGAAAATCAATATTTCCAAACCATGAAATCAGCACTAAAAATGGAAGAATTAGTGACCAAACATGGCGCTATCATGGACAAATACGATCCTGAGAAAAAAGTAGCCATTATGGTTGATGAGTGGGGAGCTTGGTACGAGGTAGAAAAAGGAACCAATCCTGGATTCTTGTACCAACAAAACACAATGCGTGATGCTGTTTTAGCTGGAGCTACCCTTAATATTTTTAACAATCATGCCGATAGAGTACGTATGGCCAACTTAGCCCAATGTGTCAATGTATTACAAGCTGTGATCCTAACAGATAAGGCCAAAATGATTTTAACGCCTACCTATCACGTAATGAAAATGTATAGCGTACACCAAGAAGCTAAATTGATACCTGTAACATTTCAATCACCAAACTATACTTTCAATGGAGAATCCCTTCCTGCAGTATCCGTATCGGCTTCAAAAAACAACAACGGTACTATTCATATTTCGCTAGTAAATCTAGACACTAAGAACAAAAATACCATTGAAATTGCAGTAAATGAACTTGGAGTAAAAAACTTCACAGGAACGATACTAAGCTCCGCTAAATTACAAGACTATAACAGTTTTGATACTCCAAATAAAATTACTACCAATACATTCAAAGGGTTCGAAAACGAAAATGGAAAACTTCAAATCACCATTCCTCCATTCGCTGTAGTGGTTTTAGAAGGAAAATAAAAGCTGAAAGTCATGAAGAAAGCAACTGCATTTGTAAAAAACACCATTCAACTAGGCCTGTTTATACTAATCATAACTATGGTTAGTTGCTCTAAAGATGATCCCACAACAACGGATCCATCGACAACTCCTACGCCTACACCAAATCCTACGCCATCTACATTTGCTGGTCCTACTTACCCAGATAATTATACGGCAAACGCTTCATGGGGCAATCGTTTACAATGGAACTTGGCCAATGTACATGATCCATCAGTAGAGAAAAGTGGAGAATATTATTATATGTACCAAACCGATGCTTCCTATGGAAATGCACACGAAGGCAATGGTCACTTTTTTTACAGACGTTCCAAAGATTTGATCAATTGGGAATTTATGGGTGCAGCAATGACACAAGCTCCTGCTTGGGTAAAGGATTCCTTAAACAACAAAAGAGCTAGAATGAATCCCGCTCTACCCGCAATTACCAATCCAAGTTATGGATTTTGGGCACCATGTGTAAGAAAGGTAGGCAATGTGTACCGAATGTATTATAGTATAGTCGTAACCAACCCAATTGTTGGTGCTGATACCAATACCTCTTGGACAGAGCGTGCTTTTATTGGCCTTGCCGAAACAAGTGATTTGGCCTCTAATAATTGGACCGATAAAGGTATGGTCGTTTGTTCAGAACCCGATGGTGTAAAAAGTTATGTTAGAAATGGTGGAAATGATTGGGATGCCTATTTCAAATTTAATGCTATCGATCCAAGTTTTATTCAAACTCCCGAAGGCGAACAATACCTTGTTTATGGTTCTTGGCACTCAGGAATTGCTGCTGTAAAACTAAATCCAGCTACTGGAAAACCTTATCAACTCAAGACAATAGATGATTATGGTGTTCGAATTGCAGGTCGTGGTAATGTAAACACCAATCGTTGGCAAGCGCTTGAAGGTCCAGAAATTATCTATAATCCAGACACGCAGTATTACTATTTATTTCTAGCCTACGATGAACTTTCGGTGGCCTACAATACTCGTGTAGCTCGTTCCAAAAATATTCTAGGTCCTTATGTTACCATAAGCGGACAAAGCGTTACTACTGGTGCCGAAACTTGGCCAATAGTCACTCATCCTTACTCATTCAACAATCACACGGGTTGGGTAGGATTTGGTCATTGTGCGGTATTCCAAGACCCCACGTCAAAACAATGGTACTACGCCTCTCAGGCAAGACTGCCGGAGGGTGTAGCGGGAATAGCGGTTTCGAATGCTGTAATGATGGGACACGTACGCGAAATAGAATGGACTCCAGATGGATGGCCTGTAGTAACTCCAGAACGCTATGCTGGTGTTCCAAAAACAAGCATAACAGAAGCTAATATCATTGGAACATGGGAATTTATCACTATAAATTATCAATACAAAACCATGCAAAAAGCAGTAACTGTTTATATGACTGCTGACAAAAAAGTAAGCGGTGGGGTAACCGGTACTTGGGCATATGATAGTAGTACCAAAATATTAACTTTTAATGGAAACAAATGCATTGTAAAAGATGCATGGGATTGGGAGGCCTCCACCCGAAAAGTGACGTTAACGTTTACTGGATTAAACTCTGGTGGGCAATCACTTTGGGGCAAAAAATCAAATTAATATAAGGACCAAACAAGAACATCAATGAAGAAAGTTCTTTTAATTGTAGCTTTTCTTATTGGCACTATTGCCATAATCTCGGCACAAAACAAGGTTACAAAAGCCACTGAGACCAAGAAAGTGAACAACCCAATAATCACAGAAAAATATACTGGAGATCCCGCCGCACTGGTATACAAAGACAAGGTATATCTTTATGCAGGTCATGATGAGGCACCAAACGATTTCAATTTTTATAAAATGAATGAATGGTTGGTCTATTCATCCTCAGACATGAAGCAATGGCAGGAACATCCTGTACCTCTCAAAGTAACCGATTTTGAATGGGCCTCTGGAGATGCTTGGGCCTCGCAAGTCATAGAAAGAAATGGAAAATTCTATTGGTATGTCACCGTTTCTCATAAAACCATTAACGGTAAAGCCATAGGCATTGCTGTTGCTGATACTCCTACAGGTCCGTTCAAAGATGCCTTAGGAAAAGCACTTATAACCAATGATATGACCACCCAAACTAAAATTGATTGGGACGATATCGACCCAACCGTATTTATTGACACAGATGGTCAAGCTTATTTGTTTTGGGGGAATTCCGTTTGCCATTACGTTAAACTGAAAGAGAACATGCTCGAAATGGACGGCCCTATTCAAACCATTTCCTTGCCTCATTTCACCGAAGCTCCTTGGATTCACAAACATAAACAATGGTATTATTTATCCTACGCATATCAATTTCCTGAAAAAATAGCCTATGCCATGAGCAAATCTATCAACGGACCATGGGAATTCAAAGGCATTCTAAATGAACTTGCTGGTAACTCAAACACAAATCATCAAGCGATTATTTCATTTAAAGGGAAAGATTATTTCATTTATCACAATGGAGCGATTCAACCCAACGGAGGTAGTTTTAGAAGATCAGTTTGTGTAGATCAATTGTTCTACAACAAAGATGGAACTATGAAACGGGTAATGATGACCACCGAAGGCATTCAATAGAAACCCAATTTTAGTTTAGAAAATATAAAGCAATGAAATTTTACAAAAAAATAGCGACTCCACTTGTACTACTGATGACTACTGTATCATTGGCACAAAATAATATGGTTCATGATCCTGTGGTAATCAAACAAAAAGACACCTACTATCTGTACTGTACGGGCAAAGGCATCAGTGTTTTAAGTTCCAAAGATTTAAAAAACTGGCAACCAGAACCTTCCATCTTTAAAGAAAAACCGCACTGGGTAGATGTCGTGGTACCCAATTTTGACAACCATATTTGGGCACCTGATATCTCTTTTCATAACAATACATATTACTTGTATTATTCTATCTCGGCTTTCGCCAAAAACACATCTGCTATTGGTATAGCGACTAATACAACCTTGAACCCCAAAGACCCAGCCTATAAATGGATTGACCACGGTATTGTGATCCAGTCACAACCCAATCGCGACATGTGGAATGCGATTGATCCCAATTTGGTTTTTGACGATAGCAACACACCTTGGTTAACTTTTGGCTCTTTTTGGGAAGGACTAAAAATGGTGAAACTTAATCCTGATTTGAAATCTATTGCTAACCCACAAGAATGGCACACCATTGCCAAACGCAAACGCTCTTTTGATTTACCCGACACCGATCCCGGAGATGCTGCACTCGAAGCGCCATTTATCTTTAAGAAAAAAGGATATTACTATCTATTTCTTTCATGGGATTTGTGCTGTAGAGGCGACAAAAGCACGTACAAAGTCGTAGTAGGAAGATCCAAAAACCCGACTGGTCCTTATATAGACAAAACTGGGAAATCGCTCAATGAAGGAGGTGGTAGTTTAGTGGTAGAAGGAGACGAAAACTATTTTGGCGTAGGCCACAATAGCGTCTATACTTTTGACAACAAAGACTATATTTTTTACCATGGCTATGAAAAAAAATCCAACGGCGCTCCAAAATTAATTATAAAAAAACTACTCTGGGACACTGAAGATTGGCCTTGTTTAAAATAAAAAGAAATGAAAAAATTGATATCATCTGTGAGTTTTCTATTGGCATTGCCAATAGTTTTCGCTTCATGGAAAGCAATTCCACCAAAAAAAAACAAAGCACTTCCTACTAAAGGATATGCAATAACTCCTGTCAACATTCAGCAGGTACAACTAACAGATGCTTTTTGGTTACCCATCATTAAAAGAGTGCAAGAAGTAACCATTGAATATGCCATTCAAAAGTGCAAAGAAGAAGGACGTTTGGACAACTTTTTGATTGCTGGCGGACAAATGAAAGGCGAAGTAAAAGGACAAATGCCTTTTGATGATACGGATGTGTACAAAATTATTGAAGGTGCCTCAAACACATTGATTAGCGAACCCAATCCAAAATTAGAAAAACAACTAGATGCTTTGATTGCTATCATCAAAGTAGGTCAAGAAAAAGATGGCTATCTCACAACTTGGAGAACCATAAACCCAGCCAAACCCCCTTGTACATGGGTACCTGTTATAGAAGGTAAACGTTGGGAATCATTACAAATTAGTCATGAATTATACAATTCTGGACATATGATTGAGGCTGCAGTTGTCCATTATAAAGCCACGGGCAAAAGAAACTTTTTGGATATTGCGATTAAAAATGCAAACCTACTAGTACAAACTTTTGGAGATCAACCTCATCAAGTGCATGGCGTACCTGGTCATCAAATTGTAGAAACTGGATTAGTGAATCTATATCAAATTACCAAAAACAAAGCCTATCTAAAACTAGCGAAATACTATCTTGACAATAGAGGAAATCCAAAAAACCACAAACTATATGGGGCTTATTCCCAAGATGATATTCCAGTAATACAACAAAAAGAAGCAGTAGGCCATGCCGTAAGAGCCGTTTATATGTATGCAGGAATGACTGATATTGCTGCAATATACAACGACAAAAACTACTTGAATGCGGTAAATGATCTATGGACAAATATGGTCAACAAAAAAATGTACCTCACTGGTGGTATAGGAGCCAAACATGATGGAGAAGCTTTTGGTGAAAACTACGAATTGCCCAATCTTACTGCTTACAATGAAACTTGTGCTGCTATTGGTGATGTATATTGGAATCACAGATTGCACAACTTGACTGGAAAATCGGATTATTTCGATGTAATTGAACGCTCTTTATACAACGGATTAATCTCAGGAATATCCCTAGACGGAAAACAATTTTTCTATCCCAATGCTTTAGAGTCTGATGGAATACACAAAAACAACAGGGGATCCTGCACCCGTCAATCATGGTTTGATTGTTCATGTTGTCCTACGAACTTGATTCGGTTTATTCCCTCGATTCCTGGATTGATTTATTCTCAAAGCAAAAACACCCTTTATGTAAATTTATACGCTTCGAATACCGCCAAAGTAACACTGGAAAATACTGAATTAGCGATTACACAACAAACCAATTACCCTTGGAATGGAAAAATTGCACTGACTGTTGCTCCAAAAAACACAGCAACATTCACCCTCAAATTACGAATTCCAGGATGGGCAAGGAATCAAGTACTGCCAGGAGATTTGTATCACTATAGCTCCGCTTCTACTGCAAAAACTAAGATAACTATAAATGGAATCCCTTTTGATGGCAAAGAAAATGATGGATACATAAGCATCCATCGAAAATGGAAAAAAAACGATGCTATTGCAATAGATTTTCCAATGGAAGTTCAAAAAGTTATCACCAATGAAAAAGTAGTGACCAACAAAGATAAAGTAGCACTAGAATATGGTCCAATTGTATACGCATTGGAAGAAATGGACAACAAAGACAACTTCGATGCTATAAAAACCAATCCATCAGAAACTTTCAAAGTAACATATACCGCTAGTTTGCTCAACGGAATTAATGTAATTGAAAACGCAAACTTGAAAGCCATTCCTTACTACTCATGGTCCAATAGAGGCGTTGGAAAAATGAAAGTTTGGATAGATAAGAAATAAAAAGAGTACCTGAGAATCTTAGATTATTTATAAAAAATAGAAAAAAAGTAACAAAATATGAAATCAAAGCTAATCACAAAAATAAGCCTATGCGGTCTTTTACTAAGTGGTGTATATGGCATGGGACAAACCAATACATTTGAGATAGAAGTTGGAAAATCGGTCACCAAAATTCAGCCCACTATGTACGGAGTATTTTTTGAAGACATCAACTTCGCCGCCGATGGTGGTTTGTATGCCGAAATGATCAAAAACCGCTCCTTCGAATTTGAACTGCCTTTTATGGGCTGGCAAGAACCTAACAGCGACCGACACAAGTTAAACACAAACTCAGGAATTGCGAAAATCGTAAAATACGCTACCGAAGGCACCAATCATAGCTATTGTCGTGTGACTATCAACGAGCCCAAAGGGTACGAACTGATCAATGAGGGATTTAGAGGAATGGGAATTAAAAAAGACGCCCGATACAATATATCGCTCAATGCAGCCAAAGAATCAGGGAATATTTCCAAAATAAAAATCCAATTCATTGACAAAAACAATACTGTTCTCGGAGAATCCTCTATCACTCCTACTGCATCCAATTGGACCAATTATACCACCCAACTGATTGCTACAAAAACAGAAGCCAAAGCCCGACTCAAAATAACTTTTGAAGGAACTGGCGTACTAGATTTAGACATGATTTCTCTTTTCCCAGAAGATACTTGGAAGGGAAGAAAAAACGGAATGCGTAAAGATTTAGTGCAACTTTTATACGATCTAAAACCTGGTTTTCTTCGTTTTCCTGGCGGTTGTATTGTAGAAGGAAGAACACTAGCGCAACGCTATCAATGGAAAAAAACCATAGGCGAAGTAGCAAAAAGAGAAACTTTAATCAACAGATGGAATACCGAGTTTGCTCACAAACCAACACCAGACTATTTTCAAAGTTTTGGTCTTGGATTTTATGAATACTTTCTCCTTTCAGAAGATATTGGAGCCGCACCACTACCTATCTTAAGTTGTGGTATGGCCTGTCAGTTCAATACTGGTGAATTAGTTCCAATGGAAAAATTAGATCCTTATGTGCAAGACGCCTTAGACCTCATCGAGTTTGCCAATGGCGATGTAACTACTCCTTGGGGAAAAATCCGTTCAGAAATGGGACACCCCAAACCCTTTAATCTAAAACATATTGGAGTTGGTAACGAGCAATGGGGACCTGATTATATCGAACGCTTTAAAGTTTTCGAAAAGGCTATCAAAGCTAAATACCCTAATATCATTATTGTTTCTGGCTCTGGTCCTTTTCCCGAAGGAGATTATTTTGACTACGCTCATTCTGAACTCAAAAAACTTAATGCCGAAATTGTGGATGAGCATTATTACAAAAGTCCAGAATGGTTCCGAAAAAATGCTACTCGTTATGACAGCTATGACCGCAAAGGACCCAAAATATTCGCTGGAGAATATGCTGCACAAAGTGTAGAAATTGCTAGTCCTGACAATAAAAACAATTGGGAATGTGCTTTCTCTGAAGCTGCTTTTATAACGGGTATGGAGCGTAATGCCGAAGTAGTTCACCTTACCTCCTATGCACCGCTATTGGCTCACGAAGAAGGATGGCAATGGACACCCGATATGATCTGGTTCAACAACTTAGAATCTTTTGGAACACCAAATTATTATGTACAACAACTGTTCTCGAATAATAAAGGAACAGATTTAATTACCATTACCGAAAAAGGAAAAGCCATTACAGGTCAAAACGACCTGTTTGCATCGGCAGTGAAAGATATCAATACCAAAGAGGTAATCGTAAAAATTGTCAATACCAAAGATGCCCCTCAAAAAGTGAATTTGAACTTCAAAAATGCCAAATTGGAATCAAAAGGACAACTAATCACCTTAAAAGGAGATCAATTAAATGATGAAAATTCATTTGCAACACCTAAGAAAATTAGCCCCATCACAAGCACACTTACCCTTAACGGAACTAATGCCAATTTAAATCTAGCGGCTTACTCGGTAACCGTTTTAAAAATAAAGATGAAATAATCGTAGTAAATCAAAGAGTAGGTTATAAAAAGCATAGGCTTTACCTCCAAAAACGTTGATTTACTTAGCATTTAATAAAAAGATAATCGTCATAAATTATTAAGTGTTTATTGTACACTTATAAAATAAAAAAGAGTATATTTGTTATCAGATTTAAAGAATATGACAATGAAAAACTATGTAATAGGTCTTGATTATGGAACAGATTCTGTTCGTGCAGTATTGATTGATACTGATAACGGGCAAGAAATAGCGTCTAATGTTCATTATTATCAAAGATGGAAAAACAAACAATATTGTAACGCTGCAATCAACCAATTTCGCCAACATCCTTTGGATCATATCGAAGGATTAGAAAACACTATAAAACAAGTAGTTGCTTCAGGAAATGTATCGCCTTCACAAATCAAAAGTATTTGTATTGACACCACAGGTTCTTCACCAATTCCAGTAGCTCAAGACGGGACTCCTCTTGCGCTTACCAAAGGTTTTGAGGAAAATCCTAATGCGATGATGATTCTCTGGAAAGACCACACTGCCATAAATGAAGCCAACGAAATCAATGAACTAGCGGCCAACTGGGGAGGAGAAAATTTCACCAAATACGAAGGGGGAATTTATTCTTCGGAATGGTTTTGGGCCAAAATTTTACACATTGCTCGTCAAGATGAAGCTGTAAAAAATGCCACCTATACTTGGATGGAACACTGTGATTTAATGACTTATTTACTAATTGATTCCAAAGATTTAAAAACATTCAAACGTTCTCGTTGTGCCGCCGGACATAAAGCAATGTGGCATGAAGACTGGAACGGCCTTCCACCAGAAGAATTCTTAGCAAAATTAGATCCCTATTTGGCCTCTTTGAGAGGGAAACTCTACGACGAAACCTATACTTCGGATGTAGTAGCTGGAAATCTAAGTCAAGAATGGGCAACCCGATTGGGACTTACCACTGATACGCTCATTGCGGTAGGAACATTTGATGCGCATTCGGGAGCGGTAGGTGCAAAAATCGAAGAACATACTTTGGTACGCGTTATGGGAACCTCAACCTGTGATATCATTGTAGATACCAAGGCATCAATAGGTCCCAAAACCGTTCGTGGCATTTGCGGACAAGTAGATGGCTCTGTAATCCCAGGATTTATTGGACTAGAAGCAGGACAATCTGCCTTTGGTGACTTATTGGCTTGGTACAAAGAATTACTAATGTGGCCTACAGAAAAAGTGTTGGCCTCTTCTACCCTTTTGACACCTTCGCAAAAAGATGCGTTAAGAACAGAAATCAGTGACAAACTTATTATAGAACTAACTGCCGAAGCAGAAAAAATTCCATTATCAGAAAGTGTGCCCATTGCTTTAGATTGGATTAACGGAAGAAGAACTCCCGATGCCAATCAAGAATTGAAAAGTGCGCTATCCAATTTATCGTTGGGTACCAAAGCCCCACATTTATTTAAATCATTAGTGAATGCCATCTGTTTTGGTTCTAAAAAAATTGTAGATCGCTTTGAAGAAGAAGGCGTGAAAATCAATAGCGTTATCGGTATTGGTGGTGTAGCAAGAAAATCGCCTTTTATCATGCAAACTTTGGCAAATGTGCTGAACAAACCTATCAAAGTCGCTGCTTCAGATCAAACTCCGGCTTTGGGAGCCGCTATTTATGCCGCTGTTGCCGCAGGTATTTACCCCAACGTAATCGAAGCCAGTCAAAAAATGGGAAGCGATTTCGAAAGCGAATATTTACCACAGCTAGACAAAGTGGCCGCTTACAATAAACTGCTATTAGCCTACGAACAATTAAGTCAATTTGCCGATCCATCTCTAAAAAACCAACACTATGAGCACGCTATATAAAGACCTGAAACAAGAATGCTATGAAGCCAATATGCAGCTGAATGCTTTGAACTTGGTCGTTTACACTTTTGGTAATGTAAGTGCAGTAGATCGAGAAAAAGGGGTTTTTGCCATCAAACCAAGTGGTGTACCTTATGAAGACTTAAAACTCGAAGATATGGTGATACTTGACTTTGACAACAATATCATCGAAGGAACTATGCGTCCGTCATCGGACACCAAAACGCATGCTTATTTGTATAAAAACTGGCCTAACATTGGCGGAGTAGCGCATACCCATGCAACTTACTCTGTAGCTTGGGCTCAATCGCAACTCGATATTCCGATTTTTGGAACCACTCACGCCGATCATTTAACGGCAGACATCCCTTGTGCGCCACCAATGGCCGATTCACTTATTGAAGGAAATTACGAACACAATACAGGAATCCAAATTTTGGATTGTTTCAAAGAAAAAAATCTTTCTTATGAAGAAGTGGAAATGGTATTGATTGGCAATCACGGCCCTTTTGCTTGGGGAAAAAACGCTGCCAAAGCGGTTTACAACAGCAAAGTACTTGAAGTAGTTGCCGAAATGGCTTATCTGACTTTACAAATCAATCCAAACGCCCCTAGATTGAAGGATTCTTTAATCAAAAAACATTACGAGCGCAAGCACGGAAAAGATTCGTATTACGGTCAGTAATTTTAGTGTAAGGTTTCTTTGGTTTACAGTTGCTTTAACTAAAACAAACCTTTAAACAATTTTAAACTTTAATCAATTTTAAAAAATATTATAATGATAGATATCTCTCAAAAAGAAATTTGGTTTGTAGTCGGAAGCCAAGAATTATATGGTGAAGAAACTCTAAGAAAAGTAGCCGAACATTCACAAATTATTGCAAAAGGGCTAGATGCTTCTGCAAAATTACCCGTTAAATTAATTTATAAAGATGTCGTAAAATCGCCTGCACAAATTACAAATGTGTGCTTAGAAGCCAATACCAACAAAAACTGTATTGGGATCATCGCTTGGATGCATACCTTCTCTCCAGCCAAAATGTGGATTGGTGGTTTGAGTATTTTGAACAAACCTTTATGCCATTTACACACCCAATTCAATGCCGAAATCCCTTGGGCTAGTATTGATATGGATTTTATGAACTTGAACCAATCCGCTCATGGAGACCGAGAGTTTGGATTTATCATGTCTAGAATGCGCAAAAAACGCAAAGTAGTGGTAGGTCATTGGGAGGACGAAAGAGTACAAACCAAATTAGGCAATTGGACAAGAGTAGCCTTAGGCTGGAATGAATTGCAAAACCTAAAAGTAGCTCGTATTGGCGACAATATGCGAGAAGTTGCCGTTACCGAAGGGGATAAAGTAGAAGCTCAAATACGTTTTGGTGTATCTGTAAATGGTTACGACTCATCGGATGTGACCAAACATATCGAGAAAGTCACCGACAAACAACTGAACGATTTATTGGCGGTTTATGAAGCTTCTTATACTTTGACTCCTTCTTTGAAAGAAGGTGGAGCACAAAGACAATCACTAGTAGATGCTGCAAAAATAGAATTAGGACTAAGAGCTTTCTTGGAAGAAGGTGGTTTTGGAGCTTTTACTGATACGTTTGAAAATTTAGGCGTTTGGAAACAATTACCCGGAATTGCGACACAACGTTTGATGGCCGATGGCTACGGCTTTGGTGGCGAAGGCGATTGGAAAACAGCTGCAATGGTAAGAGCGTTGAAAGTTATGAATGTAGGCCTTGAAGGAGGAACCTCGTTCATGGAAGATTATACCTACCAATTCACTCCACAAAAATCGTATGTTTTAGGATCACATATGTTAGAAATTTGTCCTTCCATTGCAGATGGAAAACCTTCTTGTGAAGTTCATCCGTTAGGCATTGGTGGGAAAGAAGATCCAGCGCGTTTGGTGTTTAATTCTCCAGCTGGCGATGCCATCAACGTATCTTTGGTAGATATGGGCACTCGTTTTAGATTGATTGTAAATGAAGTAACGGCTGTAAAACCAATGGCTGATTTACCAAAACTTCCTGTGGCGCGTGTCGTATGGGATTGTAAACCAAACCTTGATATTGCAGCTACGGCTTGGATTCTTGCTGGTGGGGCGCATCATACGGTTTATAGCCAAGCAGTAACTACCGAATTTATGGAAGATTTTGCAGATATTGCTGGTATCGAACTATTGGTAATTGATGAAAAAACAACAATAAGAGACTTTAAAGACAAGCTTAATGCTAATGAAGCATACTTTCATTTGTTTCAACATGGCTTGTAAAAAGAAAAAAGTGTAGGTTAGCACTGTCTGCGTGAGTGATGGCAGTGGAGCTCTTTTTTTGATTCCGTTTTTTCGGAATCAAAAAAAAGCGGGAACGTACAGCACGACCCTCTGTCTCGTCTTTTCCGACGAGACGGAGGGGCACGCCCAACAAAAATTTTTGTTTATAGTTATTTCTAAAAACCAAAAAAACAAATAATATGAATCTAGTAAAACGTTGTATTTATGGAATTTCCATTTTAAGTTTAGCGAGTATGAATGTGCAATGCAAAGGAGAAAAAAAAACAGATGCAGCGGAAACTGCACTTGAAACGAATGCTACGGATGCTGTATCTATAGCCAAAACAATGTATGGTAAAACAGATAAAGGGGTACAAATAGACCGCTATACATTGAAAAACCAAAAAGGAATGGAAGTTGACATCATCACTTATGGTGGAATTATTTCTTCCCTAAAAGTGCCTAACAAAGCGGGAAAATCCGAGGAAGTGGTACTTGGTTTTAACTCATTGGAACAATACATGAAGCCTAATCCGTATTTTGGAGCGCTTATCGGAAGATATGGCAACCGTATTGCAAAAGGTAAATTTACTTTGGATGGAAAACAATATTCCTTGGCGATCAACAACACCCCAAATGCCTTGCACGGAGGTCCTGAAGGTTTTCACCGAGTGGTTTGGACTGCCGAAGAAGCCAAAGGAGGCGATACTGCTTCGCTAAAATTGAAGTATGTAGCCAAAGACATGGAAGAAGGTTATCCTGGCAACTTGACGGTTTTTGTAACCTATACTTTGAATAAAGACAATGCTTTGGATGTTTTGTATGAAGCCACTACCGATAAAAAAACGATCGTAAACCTAACACAACATTCGTATTTCAATCTGTCTGCTGATTTTTCTAAACCTATCTTAGACCACGAAATCATGATTGATGCAGACAAATTGGTTCCTGTAGCTGCAACTTTGATTCCAACTGGACAGTTGACGGATGTTACCAATACTCCATTTGACTTTAGAAAACCAAAATTGGTTGGTGCAGCAATAGAATCCAAAGACGAACAATTGAAAAACGGATTGGGTTATGACCATTGCTGGGTCTTGAACAACCAAAACAAAGGAGAACGATTAGTCGCCTCCGCTTACCATGCTACAAGCGGAAGAGTATTAGAAGTGTACACAGACCAACCTGGAATTCAGTTCTACTCTGGTAACTTTTTGGATGGAACTTTACCAATGAGAAACGGTGGGACCTATGCGCATAGAACTGGTTTTTGCTTGGAAACACAACATTATCCAGATTCGCCCAATCAAAAAGATTTCCCTACGACTGTGTTAAGTCCTGGGGAAAACTATAAAACAAAAACCACTTTTAAGTTTTCGGTTAAATAATAAAATAAATAATCTGGGTTCGATAAGTAAAGTTGATTTTTTGAATACATCTATTTAAATACAATCATCGAAATCAGAACAACCCATGAAAGAAACCCTAACTAATTATAGATTGAATTTTTCTACACATAAATAAGTCAACTGGTTATTGCTTGTAATTATGGTATTAGTTAGTACCCCGAGAGTTATACTTTCGGGGTTTTTTATTGATTTAAATTCTAATTCCTATCGAAGAAGTTCGTTACTATTTTAAAGAAAAATTGGTTGATTCTTATTCAAAATCAAAAGTGATGTTCATAAGAACTTTAGCACAGATCCTGAAGAAAAACCAACCAAACTTGTTTTTATCATAAATTATACAATCCTCATTGCGATTATATTTTTACCACAAATCCGCCGTTGGGCTGTATGGTTACCGAAAGTGGCTTTGCCTTAGTAACAGGAAGCTTTTCAAAACCATTCTCACCATGAGTAATCAAAAAGCCGTTTGTTTGAGTTACGAATGACAAATCGATTGTTATTGTTTTGGCAACGTTTTCGGCATTGATGCCCACAATATGCCAGATGTTATTTTTCTTTCTTGCCATTACGATATACTTTCCAGGATAGCCTTCAATAAATTTGGAGTCCTCCCAATTCGTTGGTATATCTTTTAAATAATCTACAACATAACTGGGCATTTTGGCCATTCCTTCAGGAATTTCGGCTATGTGTTGGATTCCCGACAAGAACAAAACAGGAAGTGCCAGTTCAAAGGCAGGAGTTGTTTTACGCGTGATTCCAGGTATCGCATCGAGTACCATGGGAGTAAAATCCATAGGGTCAAAAACATTACGTGTAAACGGAATGGTAGCACAATGTGTCGGCTGTTTGTCGGCATCGGGTTGTCCAAAAGTAATAAACTCCTCCCCTTTGATGGCCTCTGTAGTCAACAAGTGAGGATAGGTACGCTGCCAACCTCTAGGAAGTGTAGCTCCGTGAAAATTCACCAACAACTGGTATTTAGCTGTAGCTTTCAGTAGTTCGTGATAATAAGCAATCATCGATTGGCCGTCGCCTCCAAAGAAATCTATTTTGACTCCCGCAATGCCTATTTCTTTCAACCTTCCAAATTCAGCGGCTCTACTTTCTGGCGTCAAGAGTTTACTTTTAGGATGGTATTCTGTTCCATTCCAACTCCCAGAAGAATTGTACCAAACTAGTAATTTTACTTTCTTAGTTTTTCCATATTCAACCAATTCTTTGAGTTTATCAACACCAATTCGGGTATCCCAATCAGCATCTATCAAACAGTAAGGCCAATTCATACTCGCCGCATAATCTATAAACTGACGCGTAATAGCATAATTAACCGATTCGTCTTTCAATAGCACCCAACTCCATGAAGCTAGTCCTCCTTTTATGAAAGAAGTATCCATTTTGATAGCTGGTTCGGCCAAATCGGTTCCCAAAGTACTTTCGGTAATTGTGCTTAAAGTACCAATAGTTATGAGACGCCAAGGGGTGCGCCAAGGCAAAACAGATTCAGGTTGTAGCGCACCATTAGGAAAAACTTCTTGTTTTTGTGGAAAAGTAACCTGCAATGCCTGTGCATTGTCGTTATAAACCAATCTTGAACCACAGTATTTATCGTGTAGGCCAGTTTCTGAAAGTAACACCCATGCAGCATTAGTTTCAAAAAGTGCTGGATACACCCATCCCTCGCCTATCTCTGGTTGAGTAAGTACAGGGACTCCCATGGCATAATGTTCCTCGTAAGATGGGTTGGTTTCTTTCCATCCCGTCTTGGCCTTGGCCATAGGTTGCAACCAAGATTTGGTAGTAGAATCGAAATTGTAGGTCGTTTTTTCTTCAATTATTTTTTTAATATCCTTAGAATGGGAAGGAAAATAATAACGAAAAGCCACACCATCTTTCGAAAGTTGAAAAATGATATCCATCGGTTCGCCTTTGCCATTTACAAGACTTACAATGTATTGATTGGCCGAATAAGAAATTTCATTTCGTTTGCCCTGAAGCATGGTATAATGATCATTTACTTTTTTAGCCCTAGAAATTGCAACAACTTTTAAATCCGAGTAAAAATTGGCATCTTCACGGATAATGCCAAGTTGGGAGGTATTGATCACCAATTTATTTTTATAGAAAACCCGATAAATAGCTGTTTTTTCAGGAGACAACTCAAACGCTACTTCGATAGTTTTATCAGTGTTGACCAAAATATGAGGACTGGATTTCACCGTAAACGAAGTGAAAAACAACAGTACTATTCCTAAAGTGAGAACTTGTTTCATTTTTTAAGTGTTTTTATTACACTTACAAGTTTGCAACAAAAAAAGGAGTTAAAATAGCGATTGGCTCTAAAATTTAGAAGGTTGATTGACTTCCTTTTTAGGCTAACTAATATTTATGCTTAATTTTTGCCTCCCCACAGGTTTTTGCTTTGATCCCCGTTTTTGCTTTGATCCAATTTATTTAGAAAAAAGTCTAGAAACAAAAAAACCGCTTCTTTCGAAGCGGTTCTGTACCCGGAGCCGGAGTCGAACCGGCACGGTTTCCCACAGGTGTTTGAGACCAGCGCGTCTACCAATTCCGCCATCCGGGCTTAGCAGACTGAAATAACAACAGTTATTTCTCGCAATAAAGAGAT
>JACCDZ010571795.1_pt1 | contig 27892 bp, 25 predicted proteins | sample 7449551 | NCBI WGS metagenome assembly JACCDZ01 (sample SAMN15323452, study PRJNA562643) | freshwater metagenome | isolation source: river surface water | place: USA:Blue River Watershed | collected 2017-08-18 | reverse complement strand
TGATCTGGTGTGACGAGACGATGGAGGCGGCCGTGGTGGACCCGGGCGGGGATCTGGACCGTATCCGTGCGGCCGTGACGGCGGCCGGCGTGACGCTGAAGCAGATCCTGCTGACCCATGCCCATATTGATCATGCCGGCGGCGTGGCCGAATTGTCCGAGACCTCGAGCCTGCCGATTGTGGGGCCGCACGAAGGTGACCTGTTCTGGATCGAAGGCCTTGCCGAACAGTCCCGCCGGTTCGGTTTCACGCCCTCCCGGCCATTTGTGCCAACGCGCTGGCTGCACCAGGGCGACACCGTGCAGGTAGGCAAGCTCACGCTGGAGGTCCGTCATTGCCCGGGGCATACGCCTGGTCATGTGATCTTCTTCGAGCCGCAGTCGCGGCTGGCGATTGTGGGGGACGTACTGTTTGCCGGTTCCATCGGCCGTACCGATTTTCCCGGCGGGGATTTCCAGACCCTGATCGACTCCATTCGCGAGCAGCTGTTCACGCTGGGGGATGATGTCCGGTTCATCCCGGGCCATGGTCCGATGTCGACCATGGGTGTGGAGCGGGCCAGCAATCCCTTTGTAGCGGATCACCGTTTCGGCTGATCCGTCCGGTCCTGCGTTTCATCCGGTCAATCTGCCTTGTGCCGTACGGTACTGGCGGGTCACTGCCGGTATGGGGCATCTTCGGGGGATCAATACCTCCAGGAAGATGCCCGCCATGCCCTCTGCTTTTTCCCCTGACCAGTCCCCTCGCCAGATTCTCGTAACCGGCGGTGCCGGCTTTATCGGCTCCAATGTCGTCAGGGTGATCCGTCGTCGCTACCCGGCCGCCAAGGTGCGGGTACTGCATCTGCCAAAAGAGAACATGCTTAACCTGAAGGATGTGGACGGGCTGGAGCTGGTGTCGGGCGATCTGCTCAATCCGCAGGATGTGAGCCGGGCCGTGAAAGGCTGTGATGTGGTGTTTCACCTGGCCGCCATCTATGCGCTGTGGTTGCCCGACATGTCGCTGATGGACCGGGTGAATGTGGATGGCTCGCGTCTGGTGCTGGAGGAGTGCGTGAAGCAGGGTGTGAAACGCGTGGTCTATACCAGTTCGTTTGCCGTGTTTGCCGGTCAGGGGCTGGATACAGCCTGTAACGAGCGCTCGTCGTTTGCCTTGTCCGAGTCGCACTACAGTCGTACCAAGTACGAGTCGCACAAACTGGCCGAGAGTTATGCGCGCAAGGGGCTGGATGTGGTCATCGTTTGTCCGGCCTGTCCGGTGGGCCCCGGAGATGTCGGCCCGACGCCGACCGGCAAGATCATCACGGAAATGTTCAGGACGCCGGTGGCGCTGGCACTGCGCACCGAGGCCAATTACATCGACGTGCGTGACTGCGCCATGGGGCATGTACTGGCGCTGGAAAAGGGACGGACCGGCGAGAGCTACATCCTTGGCGGCGAGAATTTTACGCATGAGGACATTGTGCGTCGCTGCATGCGTTTGACGGGCCTCAAGCGCCGTCTGTTTGTGTTGCCGCCCGATGCCTTGAAGCCGGCCGCCGTGCTGGCAACACTGCTGGCGAATATCACCAAAAAAGCGCCGTTCACCACGCCGGTGGAAATCGAGGTCACCAAGAAGGGCTTGATCGGTGATGCGTCGAAGGCGCGTCGTGAGCTGGGCCTGACGGTGCGGCCGATTGAGGAAACCCTGCGTGATTCGATTGCCTGGTTTGTGCAGCATGGCTACATCACGGATGGTGCCGTTACTGCACAGATGGGGGGCGTCGCCATCTCTGCGCTATGAAAGCCTGCTGTCACTCCCCCCTGAATGGGGGGAGTGACATGCTGTCCATACCCCAATAGTTATCGCCTGTCGGCTGGCCACGGTTTTTCATGGGAAAAGCAGCGTGCTGATCTAGGCTGAACAGATGGATTGGGCCTGGCAACAGGCAGGAAAAGGGACAATGGCAGTCACGGAAGCTCTTCGCGCGGAAGTCGTCGCCAATGATCGCGAAGTGGCCGAAATAGAGCGGCTACAGGAAGAGCGCCGGTTAACGCTGGCGTTTGGTCCTGCACTGGAAAAATCCTACGCGCTGGACTTCCAGCAGCGTGCGGCAGCAGCGTTCCGTTATGGTTCTGTGCTGGTGTTCCTGCTTTATGCTCTTTTGGGAACCGGAATTTATGTTTTTATGCCGGACAAGGACACCCATGGCTGGCTGGTCCTCTATGCCGGGGTTGGTGGCGTCATCCTGCTGGCTGGTGTGCTGTCGCATTTTCGCCGGCTTGATCGCTGGTTCAATGTCTACATGGGGTTATGCAGTTTTGTTGCAGTGACGCTCTCTGTCGCTGTCATTGGCGTTGTGGATGACCCGCAAGCAGGCCTGTTGACCCAGGCCACCATCATGTACGCGATTGTCGTGGTGTATGGCGTGGTCGGCCTGCGCTTCCAGCATGCCATGCTGGCCGGCTGGATGGGGGGGCTTGCCGGCAGTGTGCTGGCGACCGTTATGGGCAGTGGCATCAGTTGGGAAATTCTGCTGCGCACCTATATGGGCAGCAGCCTGCTGGGCATGTTCATGGTGTATTACGCCGAGAGGCGTGACCGTGAAATGTTTTTGCAGTCCCGCCTGCTGCAGATTGCCAAGTGGCGAACAGAGCGTTATGCCCATGACCTTGATTTGCTGTCGCGTCAGGATGCGCTGACGGCGCTGGCAAACCGCCGTCATTTTGACGAGACACTGGAACAGGAGTGGCGTCGTGCCGGCCGTCAGAAAAGCTCGCTGGCGATCCTCATGATTGATGTCGACAACTTCAAGCACTACAACGACAAGCTTGGCCACCCCGAAGGTGACCGCTGCCTGCGGCGAGTGGCTAATCTGCTGGCGGGACATGCGCGTCGCCCCGGCGAGCTGGTGGCGCGTTATGGTGGTGAAGAGTTTGTGATGATCTTTCCGGATACTGATCATCAGCAGGCAGTGAACATTGCCGAGCACGTGCTCGACAGCGTGCGCCGGGCAGTGATTCCGCAACCCGACGGACTGGAGCGCTGGTATGTCACGATCAGTATCGGGGTCTCTTCCACTGTACCCTCCGAGCGCATGACGCCATCCCGGTTGCTGGTGGCCGCGGATCAGGCGTTGTACGAGGTCAAGCGCAACGGGCGCAACAGCTGGTGGTATCTGTCGCCGGAGTTACAGGCCGCGCAGGCCGCTCCGGCCAAGCCGGCCAGCTGGGTGGTGTAAGTCCCCATCGGGGCCGCCGCTCCAGATCATTAGCACATCAGGTCTACCACACAGACCATCACCACATCAGGTCGTCAGGAATCTGGTAGGCCGCGTAGGGGTCATCTTCTTCAATGGCGGTTGGCGCCTGACGCGTATTGAGCAGTACCACCGAGTGCTCGTCCCGGGTCCGGATTTTTTCGGCGACCACGGTGGGCACCAGTTCGTGCCCGTCATCAAGGCGCACGATGGCAATCTGGCCACGGATCAGCTGATCCTGCTGGGCCGCCGTGACGTACAGCTTTTTGATTTTCTTGTTGTCGGTGAACTGGTAGGCGACATCGCCGCCATGGCGGTCAATGCGGTGCGCTTCGGTCAGCTGCCGAATCTGGGCGACCAGTGCACGCTGTGCCTTTTCTTCTTCGCGGGCGCGGTTCAGTTCGCGATCCCGCTCGACTTTTTCTGCCTGTGCCTGTTGTGCCAGTGTCCGGGCGGACTCGGCGTTGGGGTCTTTGGCTTCCTGACGTTTTTCGTGCACGGCCTTGCGTGCCTTTTTGGCATCGGCCAGGCCGGCTTTCATGAGCTGGTCTTTGAGTGACATGGGTGGACCCTCAGTTCTTTGCGGGCGGGTTTGCAGTCACCCGAAGTCCGGCGTTTTCAATCGTGATCAGGCGGTTCTTGTACAGCGAGCCGATGGCCTGCTTGAACACTTTCTTGCTGACACCAAACAGTTTGTAGATGGCCTCGGGCGGGCTCTTGTCGGTGACGGCCATGAAGCCGCCATGACTGTTTATCCTGTCGAGCACGCCCTGTGCGGCTGTATCAATCTTGCCGGGGCCCGGTGCGGTGAGTGCAATGTTGAGACGGTTGTCGCTGCGCAGCGTCTTGATCCAGCCGGTGCGGCGGTCGCCCTTGCGCAGGGTGCCGAAAATCTCGTTGTTGTGTACCAGTCCCCAGTAGCGGTTGTTCACCACCACGCGCAGGCCAAGATCGGTACGGTCGGCCAGCAGTACCTCAACCGTGTCACCTTCGTTGAAGCCGCCGCCTTCCTTCGCCAGAAAGTCATCCAGCCGGGCGGAGGCTGCAATACGGCCCTGATCGTCCTGGAAAACCATGACCATGACGAAGCGACCGGGCTCCAGATAATCTTTCTGCTCGCGCGGAATCTCGTTGTAGGGCAGCAGCAGGTCCTTGGGCAGACCCCAGTCCAGAAAGGCGCCGGCATCGTTGATGGCGACCACTTTCAGCCACGCCACGTCACCCACCTGGGCGAGGGGCCTGAGGGTGGTGGCCACCGGGCGATCCTCGCTGTCGTGATGGACAAAGACCTCCAGCACGTCGCCGGGCTTGCAGTCGGCCGGTACCTGCTTGCCCGGCAACAGGATCTCGGTCGTGTCGTCGTCCAGCGGCCCCAGAAAGGCACCGGGGCCGGTAAGGCGAAGCACGCGCAGGGTGTTGATTGAGCCGATCTGGATCATGTGTGACGAGGCTTCCGCAGCAGTGTCGTGGTCAATGGCGCGCAGTATAGCGTTACTGCACGGAGGATGCCGCGCCCTGTGTGTGCCGGTGGAGGCGGATCATGATGCCTGCAGGTCGGCTTGCTTGCTGACGACGCAGTTGCGACCTTTTGCCTTGGCCTCATACAGCCCCAGATCGGCGCTGTGGGTGAGGGTGTCGCCGCTGGAGTGCATGCCGGCGGGGAGGGTGGTGACACCAAAGCTGGAGGTGACGGGAATGCGGTTGCCATCAATCTCGATGGCGATGTCCTCGATGTTCTGGCGGCAGCGCTCGGCAATCACGGCGGCCATGTCGGCATCACAGAACGGCAGGATGATGACGAACTCCTCGCCACCATAGCGCCCGAGATGATCAATGTCGCGAATGCTGTTCTGCAGGGTGTTGGCCGTCTGTATCAGTACCTTGTCACCCGTGGTGTGACCGTACTGGTCGTTGATTCTTTTGAAAAAATCCAGATCGAGAATGATGAGAGACAGCGGTTTTGTGCTGCGCCGGCTCACCGCAATTTCGTGTTCCAGCCGCTCCATGAGGTAGCGGCGATTCCAGACACCGGTCAGCCCGTCACGACGCGAGAGTTCAAGGATTTTCTTTTCGCGCGTGCGCAATCCGTGCACCAGTGAAATGACGATGAGTGAAACCAGCAACGCACTGGGGAAGCCGATGATCAGCTGGATGAGCAGGAGGATGTTGTTGGTGTAGGGGGTGTCTGCTTTCACGTACAGGGGCGCGTCGGGCAGTAGCCCTTGATTGACCGCGATCCCGATCAGGACTATCCCCAGCCAGTTAAGGCCCGAGGCAATGACGACATGCCAGCTGTTGTTGAACAGGATCAGGCCAAAAATGGGCGCGGATGCCAGCAGCAGCCCGGTGACCATGGAATGAATACCGTTCAGGACGGCCATGACCAGCAGGGGGGCACCGAACAGGTAGACCTGAATGGTGCCGGGCAGCATTGCGTCCGGGTGGCTTTTGCGGGTTTTCCAGACGATGGCAAAGAACACGGCCCAGACCGTCATGCAGACCGCAGAGAAAATCAGGGTGAAGCGCACCTCCTCAATGTTGGAGGCGTAGTTCATGGCCGGAAAGATGAACTGGACGGAGGCAATGAAGAAAAACAGGGCGAACAGGGAAAAGCTCATGCCGATGCCAAGAAGGGTCTTGTCGGCATAAGACCAGTCCATGGGGTTGCCGGACTTTTTCAGCATGTCAAACAGGTGCCTCACGTGTCAGCTGCTTCCTGGTGTTGGTTGAGTGGCCTGGGGCCTGATATTCGACGCTAGCAGCACAGTCCCGGCCTTGGCCATAACGTTGCCAGAGGCTTCCGCCGGGCTGGCGGCGGATGGTGATGAGTGGTTGGCGCGCGACCAGCCTGCCTCAGAAAAGATCAAACTCGTCACCCTGCTCCGGGACAATGGTATTCCAGCCGTTTTGCCGCTCCAGTTTCTGCCGCATGCTGTCTGCCGCGACGGGCTCGCCATGCGTGATGAAGGTTTGTTGTGGCGGTACCAGCGGTGCCAGCCATGCCAGCATTTCTTCGTAGTCAGCGTGGGCGGAGAGGCCGTCGAGCTGCGCGACACGGCAGCGGATGTCCACTTCCTGGCCGTAGATGCGCAGCTTGTCGGCACCATCCAGCATGGCCCTGCCGCGCGTACCTTCGGCCTGATAGCCGGTCATGACCAGTGTGTTGCGGCTGTCGGCACCAAAGGCAATGAGATGATGCAGGATGCGGCCGCCGTTCAGCATGCCGGCGCCGGCAATGATGATCTTGGGTTCGGTGCTGTTGGAAATGGCCTGGGACTGTTCGCCGGTGCTGGTGTAGAGGACATGCGAACACATTGTTTCGCATTCGGCAGCACTCAGCTTGTGCTCCTTGTGAAAGTGCTTGAACACATCCGTCACATCAATGGCCATCGGGCTGTCGAGGTAAATCGGAATGCGTGGAATCTGCTTGCGTGCCATCAGTGTGGTGAGCAGGTACATGAGCACCTGGGCGCGGCCCACGGCAAATGACGGCATCAGTATGGTGCCGCCCTTGCTGACGGTTTCATTGACGATGGCGGCGAGTACTTCGGCGGTGTCTTCTTTCTCGTGCAGGCGATCACCGTAAGTGGATTCGATGACAAGCCAGTCGGTTTCACGCAGCGGGGCCGGGGGATTCATGACGGGATCGTTCGGGCGTCCCACATCGCCACTGAAGGTAATGCTCCTGCCTTCACACTCCACTCGCACACAGCTGGAACCGAGAATGTGTCCGGCGGGCGAGAAGCTGATGGTGAAGGGGCCAACCTTTACCGGGTGGCCATATTCCGTGGTGCGAAACTGGCGCATCACTTTTTCGGCATCTTCCGAGGTGTACAGCGGTTCGGCAGGCTCATGCTTGCTGTAGCCAAACCGGTTGGCATGGCGCGCATCCTCTTCCTGCAGGTTGCCGCTGTCGATCAGCAGGATGTCGGCCAGTTGCTTGGTGGCCGGGGTGGACCAGATGTGGCCATGGAAGCCCTCACGCATCAGGCGCGGAAGGTAGCCGGAGTGGTCAAGGTGGGCATGCGTGAGCACCACCGCCTGGATTTCGCGGGGCGATGCCGGGAACGGTTTCCAGTTGCGGCTGCGGATGGTTTTAACCCCCTGGAACAGGCCGCAATCAATCAGGATTTTCGTGTCATTGTGCGACAGCAGGTAACGGGATCCGGTGACGGTGCCGGCTGCGCCGAGAAAACGGATCTTCATGGTTGTGTGTCCTTGTGGTTTGGGAGGATGGCCGGTGTTGAGCGAACAGTCCTGCCATGCATCCGTGTCTTGGGTCTTGCCAGCAATATTGCCATAGCCGGGGATTGCAATGATCAAACAGGGTACGCATGGCGTCACCCGCCGCTTTTACTGATAATAGCCCTGTATTGGCGGGTCAGGCCCTGATGTCGGTCAGGTTGTGCCCGCTTCCTGTCCGGTGCCGTGAGTGGCCGGCCCGGTACTTCTCGTTCTCCTTTTCAGCGGCGTTATTCATGCATCGTTTCTTCCTGGTACCCCTTCTTCTGGTGCTGCTTTCGGCGTGCGCCAGCTCGCCCAAGGCCCCGGCCAACCAGCCTGTGCCCTCGGTGCCGCCCCCCGTGCCAGTGTCGGTGATCAGTGTGCCGGTCACGGTTGATCTGGACCAGGTGCGGGACCAGGTGCTCAGGCGCGTACCAAGCCCGGTGGCATCCGGTAGCCAGACCCAGGTGCTGCGCGTGCGTTTCAATCCGGCAGGCAACCGCCCCGAGCCGGGCAGCTGCAGTGTGACCGAGCTGAATTGTCTGGCCAGGAAGGCGGCCGGGGCGGTGGCGGTTGATTACACGGCACCGGTTGAAACCGTGATCACCCATCAGGTGTATCTGCGCGACCTCAACCTGCGCATGACGGGCAACCAGTTTGCACTGGCGACACAGCTGGAGTTCGCCATCAATACACGCATCAAGTCCTCAGTGGCCCAGTTCGGGGTGGCCAGTTGTGGCGTCAACGAGACCATGCCGCGCGTGGAGCTGACCATGACCGGGACCGTGGACTGGGCAGAGGCGCAGGGTGATCTGGTCATCACGCCCAGACCGTGGTCCCTGAAATGGTTGCGGCCGTGCAACATCACGGCGTTCCAGCTGAACGTGGAGGCCCTGCTGGATTTGCCTGGCATTCGCGACAAGGTCAGGGCGGCGATGGATGAGGCACTGCAGTCTGGCTTGCGTCAGGTCAGCTTGCGCAATGCGCTCACCAGGGCCTGGCCTGAACTGAATGCCCCGCGGGAAGTACATCCTGATGTCTGGCTGCTGCCGCAGCCGCGCAAGGTGAGTTTTGCCGACCCGCACGGCAATGGCCGCTTTGTGACCACCGGTGTGCTGGTGCAGGCGCAGCCGGTGTTGCTGTCCGGCAAGAAGCCGGTGGTGAAGTTGCCGCCCGTGCCAGCCCCCGAGCGGGGCATCAATGGCGATGCATTTTACCTGGCCCTGACGGGGGACATTGCCCTGAGTGATGCCGCTCGCCTGCTCAACCAGCAGGTTGCCGGAAAGCCGATAGTGGCCGATGGCAACACGGTGGTGATTGACGATATCCGGTTGTATGGCAACGGCGACAAGGCGGTGATCGGGCTGGCCCTGTCACAACCGGTACGCGCGGAAATATTCGTGCTGGGCAAACCGGTCTTTGATGTGGAAAAAAACGAGGTCAGGTTCGAGCAACTGGAGTATTCGCTCGGCACCCGCAATTTTCTCGCCAAGTCGGCCAACTGGTTGCTGGGCTCAACGTTCCGTAGCACCTTGCAGCAAAAGGCCCGCTTCCGTTTTGATGAAGATCTGGCGGATGCGTTGCATGACTTCAGGGATGTCCGTCAGGATCTGGGCAGTGGCATGGTGCTGAAGGGCAGTTTGCAGCGGGTGCGTCCGCAGGGCCTGTACTTTACGCAGGACCGCTTGCTGGCCTACCTGCAGGTTGAGGGGCGGCTGGCGCTGGAAGTGGGGCGTACTGCCGGCCCCTGATGTTGAGGCCTATGTACGGAACCTGATCTGCACACACAGGCCCTTGCCGTCTGGCCCGTCAGACAGGGTCAGCGTGGTGCCATGAAGCGTGGCAATGCGATCTGCAATTGACAGCCCCAGTCCGCTGCCTTGCCGCCCGTTTGTGTCCAGGCGACGAAAGCGTTGCATGGCTGCTTCGCGTTGCTCCAGCGGAATGCCGGGGCCTTCATCGCATACGGATACCGCAACGGTGCCATTGTGGTGCCCTGTGACACGCACGGTGACGTTGCTATTGGCTGGTGAATAGCGGATGGCATTGTCGATGAGGTTGCGCAGCAGGATCTGCAAAAGATCCGCATGGCCGGTAATGATGCTGGCGTCGTTTCCAGTGCCGCTATCTACGGCATCAAGGCCCAGTTCGACATGCTTGCGTGCCGCCTCCGGTGCCAGCAGTTCAATGCACTGCAGGGCGACATCACGGAGGTTGACCGGTGCCGCCTTGCTTGCCAGTACGCCATGATCGACGCGGGCAAGCGTCAGTAATTGTTCAATCAGGCGGGTAGCACGTTCGCCAGCCCCCAGTGCCATGGTGATGGCACGCTCCCTTTCGGTATCGTCACGCGCACCTTGAGCAACTTGCAGTTGCGTCCGGATGGCGGCGAGGGGAGTGCGCAATTCGTGCGAGGCGTCACTGGTGAAACGGCGCTCGCTGTCCAGGGAGGCATCCACGCGGAGCATCAGTTCGTTCAGGCGGCTAACCAGCGGTGCCAGTTCGCGTGGCACGCTGGTGTCGAGCGGGTGCAGTTGTCCCGGTTGTTGCTGTGACAATGCGTCGCCCAGCTGCCTGACGGGGCGCAATGCACGGGTGACTGCCAGCCACACCAGCAGGCCGAGCAGTGGCAGGGCCACCAGCAGTGGACTCAGCAATTGCCCGAGCATTTCCGCGGCCAGTTCCTCTCGTGCGGCGCGGGATTCGCCAACCTGGATCTGATGGCGCGCATCCGGCGTCGCGACGGAAAATACACGCCAGGACTCTGTGCCGATGCGGGTATCGGAGTAGCCATTGCGGGCTGTGCTCAGTGGCGTTGCCGGCGCATTGGCAGAGTGCAGTTGCAGACGGCCTTCATCATCCCAGATCTGGAACGCAACCTGTTGTGCGTGGCGATGCAGGTTGGGGGCGTGCTCGATTTCAATGTCATCTACATCGTCGCCGGCCTGCGCCAGCAGCAGCGCCGCGCTTTGTGCCAGATGGGCATCAAGCAGTTCATCCAGTTCCTGACGGGTTTCGATAACGGTCAGCACGGCAGTGCCCAGCCAGATGATGGCCAGCCCCCCCAGCAGGAGCAGCAGCAACTGGCGGCGCAGGCTGCCGGATTTCCTGATGGAGATGCTGTCAGTCATGGCTGGTCCAGGTCACGTGGCATGAGGTAGCCCACGCCCCGGAGGGTTTGCACGATGTGCGGTGCAATCTTGCGGCGCAGGTGATGCAGGTGGACATCAATGGCATTCGATTCTACTTCTTCTCCCCAGGCGTACAGGGCAGAGGCCAGCTGCTCGCGCGTCAGGATGCGGCCGGCATGTGTCATGAATGTTTCCAGCAGGGAAAACTCGCGCGCAGACAGGGCGCAGGGCTGGTCGTGATACCGCACTTCGTGTGTGGCGGGATTGAGCGAGAGGGCGCCAATGCGGATTTCTGCCGTCGCAATGCCACTGGCCCGGCGCACGAGTGCCCGCAGGCGTGCACCCAGCTCGCCCAGATCAAACGGTTTGATCAGGTAGTCGTCGGCACCGGCGTCCAGTCCGTGAATGCGGTCATCAATGCTGTCGCGGGCGGTCAGCAGCAGCACGGGCGTGACATTCTTGCGGGCGCGGGCATGGCGTAACACCTCAAGACCGTTGCGGCCGGGCAGGGCGATGTCCAGCACCACGGCGGCATAGGTTTCGGTGTCCAGTGCTGCAGAGGCATCCAGTCCGTTCTGCACCCAGTCCACAACAAAGCCCTGCTGGCGCAGCCCGGTACAAAGACCGTCGCCAAGGTGCGGATCATCTTCCACCACAAGCAGACGCATGTATCAGGTCCTGTAGGGGTCAGTCATCATTGTCGTTGTCCCCGGATTTTTCACCGGGATAATCACTGGCGGCACTGTCCATGCCGGCCGGCGCGGGATTATTGAGGGTCCAAGCCCAGAAGCTGCCAAGGGACACAATCATCAGTATGGCAACCAGTGGCCGGGTGTGCGTGATGCCTTGTCCATCATGGCCGGGCTTGTAGCCGGTGAACATGCTGGCGATCAGGTTTTCGTGATGTTTCAGGCTGCTGAAGATGACGCCGACAACATGCATGCCCACGACCACCAGCATCACGGTTGCCAGGATTTCATGCACTTCTTCCAGCCACCCGCCACCCACTTCGTTGTACATGGCCCATCCGGACGCGGCCGTGGCCAGTCCCAGCGTGAGCAGCATGACGACGGCGATGGCGCCGAGCGGGTTGTGCCCGGCATGCGGCTCCGGGTGCGCGGACAGTAGTGAGCGCAGGTAGCGGATAACGGCTTTGGGGCCGCGAATGAAGTCGCTGAAGCGGGCATGGCGGGTGCCAACGATGCCCCACAGCAAGCGGAACACGATCAGGCCCGCCATGGTGTAGCCGCAGGCAATATGAACATTGAGCCAGCGTTCGCTGTCAGCGGTCAGCCATGCGCCGGCAAAGCTTGCGGCCAGCGACCAGTGGAACAGGCGGACAGGCCAGTCCCAGATCAGGGTACGAGAGGTCATTTCCTGTTTACTCCTTTGGGCAAGCGGACGTTGTCTTCAGTGAATATCCCGTCAGCCGCACTGGTGTGGCAGGCGCCACAGTTGGCGGCGGATTTCACCGCCGGGTTTTTCCAGATGCTGGCCGGCAACTCTTCCTGGTGCTCATGCACAAACCAGCGGGTTTCGGTAATGCGCAGTTGTGGCTTGCCGTTTTTGTCGGTGGCGCGCTCCCCGGCGTTTTTCACCAGAAACTGGCGCAGGCGCTGGGCGGTGGCATCGTCCAGGCTGGCATCGGAGCCGAAGTGCTGGCCCAGGCCGTTCATGACACCATTCCAGGACTGGCTGGACAGCAGGCCGGGTGGATAGGGCGCATGGCAACTGCCGCACTCCTGGGTGTAGAGCGGGTTTGTGACCGGGGGCAGGTCATCGGCGCGGGACAGGACGGGTACCGCCAGAAGGCCGGTCAGAACCAGCAGGGTGTGTATCCGGATGTTCATGTCGGCTCCTTAGCGCAGGCTTTGCAGATAAGTGAGTACGTCGCCTTTTTCACGTGCAGTGCATTCGCGGCCCAGCACATCCTTGCAGTTGCGACGGAACCACTTTTCCACTTTGGTGGCATCGGTAAAGCGGTCCGGATTGGCGGCGGGAGCGAGCGGCTTCAAGACCTTGCCGGTGACGGCGTGACGTCCGTTCTTGCGGGCATCGGTGGTGTGGCAGCTGGCGCAGCTCCAGTCGCCACCATGGCGGCTGGTGAAGAACTGGCGTCCGCGCTCGGCCGACAGCGGGCCGGCTGCAGGAGATGCAGCCTGTGCTTCGGCGGCATACCCGGCCTGAAGGCGGGCAGGAGTATCCGTGCCGGCGGCCAGCAGCATGCCGGGGAGTAGCAGGAAGATGGTGAGGATGCGTTGCATGAAAATCTCCGTGAGAGAGCTTTCATGCAGGATGCGGGGACAGGATTAAGCGGGCATTAAGGCGGGGCAGAAAGGGGGGGACCGGCCATGGCGGGGCCGGTCCTCATGCCGTCAGGGATCAGTGCTTGAGTGCGTGCTCGTTGATCAGCGCAACCAGTTCTTCTTCCTGGGCAGGCTTGCAGACATAGGCGCAGGCGCCCTGGCGCATGCCCCAGAAGCGGTCGCTTTCCTGGGTCTTGCTGGTAACCATGATCACGGGAATGTGGGCGGTCTCCTTGTCCTGCAGCAGCTTGCGGGTAGCCTGATAGCCATTGAGCTCGGGCATGATGATGTCCATCAGGATGATGTCCGGCTTCTTTTCCCGGGCGGTGGCAATGGCAGACTCGCCATCGTCGGCAAACAGGAAGTTGTGGCCGTACTTTTTCAGCATGCTGTAGATAGCCATTTTTTCAGTAGGCGAGTCATCAACAATCAGGACGCGTGCCATGACGAATTGCTCCGGGGATAGTCTGACGTGAAGCATAGTAGCCGGCGATGACGAACAAAAGACATTGCCGGCCAGTCTGCGGTCTGATTCACACTCAATCCGCTGACTGGCGGGTTGTGTCGACAGGCGGTGCGGGGGCCTTGGTCAGGAATATGGGGGCACGTGTGACCGGATTGTGTGCTCTGGCGCACCGATACGAGCTGGCAATAACGTTACATTTCAGGTCTGGAATGCAGGTGTGGAACAACCACACTCAACAATCACCCGACCACTGGATTAACCGTCATGATGAACCTCAAAGTACTCAAAACCACGGCCGCCGTATTGCTGGTCAGCATGGGCATGGTCAGCCTGCCGGCGCAGGCAGCCATGATTTCAACAGAAGAAGCTGTGCAGATGGCCATGCCTGCAGGTAACGAGCGGGCAGCGGTGAATGCCCTGATGGCACGTGCCGACGTGCAGGCCGAGCTGGCACGCTTTGGCGTGGACCCGGCGCTGGCTGCCGAACGTGTGGCCGCGTTGTCGGATGCCGAGATTGCCTCCCTGCATCAGCGCGTGCAGTCCGAGACCGCAGGTGGCAGTGTGGTGGGCGTCATCGTGTTCATTTTCGTGCTGCTGCTGATCACGGACATCCTGGGCCTGACCAAGGTTTTCCCGTTCACACGGTCGGTCCGTTAAGCAGCGATCGCTGCTTGTCCGTGTAGGGTGCTGTGCGAGAGTATCTCTCCTGCATGACCGGTCTGGCTGATACCATGCCGGTCATGCACGACAGTGTCCTGTCATTCACGGATGGCTCTTGATGGTGGTTTCCCTCTTTGTTCGTCCGCTTGCCCGGGCGATGGTGCTTGTCTCCCTGCTCGGGCTGGCCGGATGTGTGGCGCCGCAAACCCGTGCCTTGCGTGCTGAGCCTGTCGCTACGGCGCCTGCCATGCTGCAGGATGTGCCCTTCTTTCCCCAGGAAGATTATCAGTGCGGCCCTGCTGCGCTGGCCTCCATGCTGACCTGGAGTGGCAATGCGGTCACGCCGGACAAGCTGGTGCCCGAGCTTTATGTGCCCGGGCGCAAGGGCAGCTTTGGCGTAGAGATGTTTGCCTCGGCCCGTCGCCATGGCCGCCTCATGTATCCGCTGGCGCCGGCACTTGGCTCGCTGCTGACAGCGCTGGAGCAGGGCTATCCTGTGCTGGTGCTGCAGAACAACGGTCTGGCGATGTACCCGGTCTGGCATTTTGCCGTGGTGATCGGTGCGGACCGCCAACAGGAAAAGGTCTGGTTGCACTCCGGGCGCACGGAGCGCCTGGAAGTTGATTTCTCGACCTTTGAGCGCACCTGGGCGCGCGGTGGTTATTGGGCAACGCTGGTGTTTGATCCGTCGGCTTTTCCCGACTCCCTCGATCCTCCTGCCGTTATCCGTGAGCTGGCGCTGATGGAGAAGGGCGGTGCGGTGAAAGAGGCCCAGGCCGGTTTTGCCCGCGTTGTCATTACCTGGCCGCAGCAAAAAACCGGCTGGCTTGGTCTGGCGAGCAGTTCAATGAAGCTGGGGGACCTGAAGCTGGCTGAATCGACGTTGCGTGAGCTGGTGCGGCGTCAGCCGCAGTACGGTGCCGGCCTCAATAATCTGGCCGACCTGCTGCTGAAAACCGGTCGAGCGGCCGAGGCATTGCCGTTTGCCGAGCGGGCGGTGGCGTTACTCGATATTCCTGCCACGCGCGCCACGCTGGCGGCAGCACATGCCGCCGTGGCGGCCCAGCCCGAGCCTGCTGTGGAGCCTGCAGCGGCTCACTGAGGCGTGCCCGGGCCAGCTACCGGTCGGGGCTGGACCAGCGAATGATCCGCCATGGCTTGCTGGTGTGAAGGCCAGACCACCAGCGCCGCACTCAACGTAATCGCCAGCACGCAAACACCCAGTACCTCCGGTCCTGACAGGGCCGGCTTTGGCCCCCGGTGCCAGAACCAGCGCAGCAGCGCAACGGTCAGCAAACCCAGAAATCCTCCCGCCACGATGTCACTCACCCAGTGCACGCCCAGATAGGGGCGCGAGGCAATGGTGAACAGCATGATGCCGATCAGGATGGGGTGGGCGACTTTCATTGTCCCCGCGTTCAGCAGCCTGCCGAAAAATATCAGCAGAAAGCCCCAGACCATGATGGTCGTGAACGCATGGCCACTGGGAAAAGCATAGGAATCGGGAGGATTCAGGACCAGACCCGGGCGGGGAATTGCCCACACATACTTCATGACGGCCGGAATGGTCAGGCCGATGCTGGCGGTGAGGAATACCAGTGCTGCGGTACGCCACTCGCCACGCAGCAGCAGCCAGCCCAGCACCACGCCGCCAAAGGTAAGCAGGCTGGGCTGGTCACCGAACGTTGCCAGCGCCACGAACAGGTGGTCGAGCATGGGCTGGCGCAGTGACACCAGTTGCTCTGCCAGTATCGTATCCAGTGGTTTCAGCAGCGGCAGGCTGCCGGCCGTCACGATAAAGCCCGCAAACCCGGTGGCGGCCAGCCACAGCGAGACGCGCTGGCGTTGCGGCATGCCGTCGGCGTCATAATGCATGCCGCTGTTGGGAATGGGGTGATGCTCCAGCCAGTCCTCGATCACGGGCAGCAGCCAGGTGAACACGGCCACCAGAATCAGGAGGGCGGCCAGCAGCAACAGCTGGGGGCGACCCGGCAGGCTGTTGTCGGCGGCCGCGATGCCGAAGCTGTAGCCGGGTACCAGATGAAACGGTGCCCAGGCGACAGCAGAGAGAAAGTTCATCCAGAGAAAGTACAGCGGCTTCATGCGGAAGATGCCGGCGGCCATGGGCACAAAGGCACGCAGGGGGCCGATGAAGCGGCCGAAAACAATGCTCTTGCCGCCGTGCTGCTCGACATAGGCTTCACTGCGCTGCAGCCATTGCGGATATTTGCGGAAGGGCCAGACATTCTCGATGCGGTGCTGGAAGGTACGACCGATCAGGTAGCTCACGCCATCACCGGCCATGGCGCCTGCAATGCCGGTGAGCAGGAGTGGTACAAAATGGATGTCGGCATGGGCCGCCAGCACGGACAGCACAAACAGCAGGGCCACGCCGGGCACGATGGCACCAATGACGGCAACCGCCTCCAGCATGGCCATGCTGAACACCAGGGCCAGAATGGCCTCGGGATGCGCAATCAGCCAGGTGCGCAGTTCAGTGTAGGACGCAACGATATCCATGCGGGCGGGCCGTCCTGATGTCAGGCAGGCGTGCTGGCGTCGTGTCCGTCAAACTGGCGGTCGGCGTGATAGGACGAGCGCACCATCGGTCCGCTCCAGATGTTGCGGAAGCCGATCTTGCGACCGTACTCGGCGTATTCCTCGAACTCGGCGGGTGTTACAAAGCGGTCAACCGGCGCGTGCTGCCGTGACGGTTGCAGGTACTGGCCGATGGTGATGAGTTCGACATCGTGGGCGCGCAGGTCGTCCAGCACGGCAAACACTTCTTCCTTCGTCTCGCCGATACCCACCATGAGGCCGCACTTGCTGGCGACATCCGGGCACTCTTCCTTGAAGCGCTTGAGCAGGGTCAGCGAGTGCTGGTAGTCAGAGCCGGGACGGATGGCCTTGTAGATACGCGGTACGGTTTCGATGTTGTGGTTGAACACATCCGGCGGGCATTCCGTCATCAGGCGCAGGGCAATGTCCATGCGGCCACGGAAGTCCGGCACCAGGATTTCGACGCGGGTGTCCGGGTTGATGGCGCGGATTTCACGAATGCAGTCGACGAAATGCTGGGCGCCGCCGTCCTTGAGGTCATCGCGGTCGACCGAGGTCACCACGACGTACTTGAGCTTCAGGTTCCTGACCGTTTCGGCGAGGTTTTTGGGTTCGTCTGCATCCAGCGCATTGGGGCGGCCATGGGCCACATCGCAGAAGGGGCAGCGACGGGTGCAGATGTCACCCATGATCATGAAGGTGGCAGTGCCGCCGCCAAAGCATTCCGGCAGGTTGGGGCAGGCGGCCTCTTCACACACCGTGTGCAGCTTCTGCTCGCGCAGCACGCTCTTGATGCGCTGGACTTCACCGGGGTTGGAGATGCGGACACGAATCCAGTCCGGCTTGCGCGGCAGTTCGGTCGTGGGAATCACCTTCACCGGAATACGCGCGACCTTCTCGGCCCCGCGCAGCTTCACGCCCTGTTCGACGGGGACGGGACGGGGGGCTTCGGTGGACTGGCTCATGACGAACTCCGGCAGGGCATGACAATCGTTCGAGTATACCTCACCCGATGGGGCTGGCCGTAGACATCACAGTACCAGTTGGTGTGTCCGGAGCAGGAAATCAGGCACTTAGACTCAGGTCGTACGGACAGACGGTGGCTGGCGATGTACCATTCACGCCCAGTGGAGGACGTTATGCAGAACCGTTACGACGTGGTGGTGATCGGCTCCGGTCCCGCCGGAGAAGGAGCGGCCATGAAGGCCGTGAAGGAAGGGCGCCGGGTTGCCGTGGTGGACAGCCGGCCCCGGGTTGGCGGCAACTGTGTGCATCTGGGGACCATTCCCTCCAAGGCACTGCGCCAGACCGTGTGGAACCTCATGCGTTTTCAGCGCGACCCCCTGTTTCAGCGGGCCGGTGCGGAGATCCGCAATGTTCCGCTGTCGCAGGTGCTGGCCAGCGCCCATCGTGTGATCGACAGCCAGGTCAGCGTGCACACCCGCTTTTACGAGCGCAATAACGTGCACCTGTATACCGGCAGTGCGCGCTTCGAGGATGACCATACCCTTTCCGTGATGACGCCTGATGGCGTGCGCGAGAAGCTGGATTTTGAGCATGTGGTGATTGCCACCGGCTCGCGCCCTTATCAGCCGGCCGATATCAATTTCAAGCATCCGCGTGTGTTTGATTCCGACAAGATCCTGACGCTGGATTACCCGGTACACAAGCTCATCATTTATGGTGCCGGTGTGATCGGGTGCGAATACGCATCGATTTTTGTGGGCCTGGGTTGCAAGGTCGACCTCATCAATACTCAGATGCAGTTGCTGTCGTATCTGGATGACGAGATTGCCGATGCACTGTCGTATTACCTGCGTGAACTGGGTGTGCTGATCCGGCATCAGGAAGAATACGAGCGCGTGGAAACCTTTGATGACTGCGTGATCCTGCACTTGAAGTCGGGCAAGAAGATCAAGGCCGATGCCATTCTCTGGTGCAACGGGCGTACCGGTAATACCGATACGCTGGCGCTGGACAAGATCGGACTCAAGGCCAATAGCCGTGGCCAGCTGGCGGTGGATGAGCGTTACTGCACGGCGACACCGCATGTGTTTGCGGTGGGTGATGTGATTGGTCATCCGTCACTGGCATCGGCGGCCTATGATCAGGGCCGCTGTGCAGCGGCACATATTACCGGCGCGATTGATGTGCCGCGGGTGGCCGAGGTGCCTACGGGCATTTACACCATTCCGGAAATCTCCTCGCTGGGGAAAACGGAAAAACAGCTGACCGAGGAAAAAGTGCCTTACGAGGTTGGTCAGGCGTTTTTCCGGCATCTGGCGCGTGCGCAGATTTCCGGCGAAACGGTAGGCATGCTAAAAATCCTGTTTCACCGTGAAACGCTGGAGATTCTCGGTATCCACTGCTTTGGTGATAACGCCGCCGAGATTGTCCACATTGGTCAGGCGGTAATGCAGGGCAAGAACACCCTGGATTATTTTGCCAATACCACGTTCAACTACCCGACCATGGCCGAGGCCTATCGTGTGGCGGCACTGAACGGACTGAACCGCCTGTTCTGATCGGGAAACGGCTGTAATAAACGTTCCAGTAAATGTTCTGATAAAAATAAAGGTTCTAAAAAAAGGGACGCTGCATGCAGCGTCCCTTTTTGTTGCGCGTACTTTTATCAGAAGCTGTATTTGCTGCTGAACTGTATGCGGTCCATGTCGCCATCCTTGCCGTCTTCGGTTTCACGCGTGGCGTGCGACAGCTCGATGCCGACATCCAGCCGGTCCAGTGGTGTCCAGATCAGGTTGGCCATCATGGACTCCACGCTTTTGGTCGTAGTGAGGCCGGTCTTGGCAACCGGATTGTCGGCGGTGAACATCGAGAGGCTGCCCATCGACCGCAGGCGTGGCGACCACTGGTGATGCAGGGCGACAAAGCCGGCAGTGAGGTCGATGGCCTCCAGTGCGCCGGTAGCATCCTGTACTACGTCATTGACGATGTTAAGACCGACATAACGACCGATGCCGCTGCCGGTGGTTGCCATGAAGCGCACATCATTGCCTTCGCCCAGCCTGATCTTGCCGGAGAACGACACGCCGACGCCGCTTTCGTTTTCCTTCTTGCCGGTGGTGCCGTCATGCGTGGCCAGTTCACGCAGCAGTGCGCCGAGGGAGAGATGACCGAAGTCGCCCTTCCACACATAGCGGGCCGTGATGTCCGGCAGGCGGTTATCGCCGCTGGTGAAATTGCAGGTGTTGGTGGGCGTGGTGGTGCAGGTGCCCGTGAATCCGGTGATGGCTGTTTCGGCATTTTCTGCCGAGACCGACAGGCCGCCAGCGGTGTAGCGCAGCTGCGTCTGTCGCGAGAACACCGTGCCTTCGGTAGGGCCGATGAAGTCCAGGCTGTCCGGCAGGGCGGCAGTGTCCTGGAAATTGCTCCATGCCTGGCCGACCAGCCAGCGGTCATACTGTACAAAGGCCTGACGCAGTTCCGGCTCGTAGCCATTGGAAACGCGTTCATTGCCATCCACGGCGCTCATGAAGTCCAGTTCGATATGCGTCTTGACGGATTTTCCGTTGGCGGGTGTTTCCGTACCAAAAATCAGGCGGCTCTGTTTGGCATGGGCATCGAACACCGTGCTGGAGGGTGCCGTGCCGACCGGAATGGCCGAGGGCAGGTAGAAATCGCGCAGGCCACTGGTTTCGGCGACTTCACCGGCCGAAAACTTGCTGAACAGGGCGTCGGCCTTGACATAACCCTTGTAGGTAAATCGTGTGCTGCTGGCGGGTGTTGCTGCTGGTGTTGTTGCAGGGGCGGCTGCTTTTTGTTGTGTCTCCAGCAGGGCAATGCGCTGCTTGAGTGATTCCAGTTCATTGGCTGAAGTGTCATCCGCAGCAATGGCCGTGCCGGCAAGGGCAAGGCTCATGGCCAGTGGCAGCGAGGCCAGCAACGGCAGGCGCTGGCGGATTGTGTGTCGCGTGATGTGGCGGGTCGGCATGGTGGCGCTCCTGTGTGTTTTTGTGTGCGCATCTGACCCTTGCTGGTATAGGCCTCGCACCGGGGCAGAACCATTAGCCGATGGTCGTAGCACTGCCACACCGGGGCAGGAAGAGGTTCTGCAAGCGGCGGTGGATGAGGCGGTGGACGTGCGCAGGCACAGGTGCGACAGACGGCTTAGACCATCGGCTAATACCCCCTGTGGCAGTGGACTCCGATACTCGATGCAATTCCGCAGGAGGGATGCGCCATGAGCGAGCCGAAAACCTATGCCGTGCCCGAGTACTATGCCGGGGCATCAACACTGAGTGACGCTGACTACGAGCGTTTGTATGCCGAGTCGGTCAACAACCCCGAGGTGTTCTGGGCGCGTGAAGCGCAGTGTGTGGACTGGAGCCGGCCGTTCACGAAAGTGAAGGACACGTCATTTGATCGTGATGATTTTCATGTGCGCTGGTTTGAGGATGGCGAGCTTAATCTTTCGTACAACTGCCTGGATCGTCATCTGGCCACCCATCCCGACAAGACCGCCATCATCTGGGAAGGCGATCATCCGGCCGAGCACAAGCATGTGTCCTATCGTGAGCTGCATCGTGAAGTGTGCCGCTTTGCCAATGCCCTCAAGGCGGAAGGCGTGCAGCCCGGTGATCGCGTGACGATCTACATGCCGATGATTCCGGAAACCGCGGTTGCCATGCTGGCCTGCACCCGTATCGGGGCTGTGCACTCCGTGGTGTTTGGCGGATTTTCGCCGGATTCACTGGCGGGTCGCATTGCGGATTGCGACTCCAAAATAATCATTACCGCCGATGAAGGCTTGCGCGGTGGCAAGACCGTGCCGCTGAAGGCAAATGTGGATGCCGCACTGGCCCACGATGCCACAGCTGATGTTGAAAAAGTGATTGTGGTGCGTCGTACCGGCGGCCACGTGAGCTGGAAGCCGCACCGTGACCGCTGGTATCACGACCTGCTGGTGGGCCAGTCGGACGAGTGCCTGCCCCTGTCGATGAATGCAGAGGCACCGCTGTTCATCCTGTATACATCCGGTTCTACCGGCAAACCCAAGGGCGTGCTGCACACCACCGGTGGCTATCTGGTGTATGTCACCAGCACCTTCCGTCATGTGTTCGATATCCGCCCGGATGATGTGTATTTCTGCACGGCGGATGTGGGCTGGATTACCGGGCACAGCTACATGCTCTACGGTGCGCTGAGTAACGGTGCCACCACGGTGATGTTTGAAGGTGTGCCGCAGTATCCGGACTGGTCGCGTATCGGGCAGGTGGTCGACAAGCACAAGATCACCATTCTTTACACGGCACCTACCGCCATTCGCGCGATGATGCGTGAAGGTGATCATCATGTGCGCCTGAGCAACCGGCACAGCCTGCGTCTGCTCGGCTCGGTGGGCGAGCCCATCAATCCCGAAGCGTGGGACTGGTATCACCGTGTGGTGGGTGAGGGGCGCTGCCCGATTGTGGATACCTGGTGGCAAACGGAAACCGGCGGCATGATGATCTCGCCGTTGCCCGGTGCCACGCCACTCAAGCCTGGCTCTGCCACGCGGCCGCTGTTTGGCGTGCAGCCGGCCATTGTGGATGCCGAAGGCAATCTTATCGAGGGTGCCTGTGAGGGTAATCTCGTGCTGCTGGATTCCTGGCCCGGCCAGATGCGCACGGTTTACGGCGATCATCAGCGCTTTATCGAAACGTATTTTTCCACGTACCCCGGTATGTATTTCACGGGCGATGGTGCACGCCGCGACGCGGACGGTTATTACTGGATTACCGGGCGTGTGGATGATGTGCTGAACGTCTCCGGCCATCGTCTGGGCACGGCCGAGGTGGAAAGTGCGCTGGTGTCGCACCCGGCAGTATCCGAAGCCGCCGTGGTGGGCATGCCGCATGACATCAAGGGGCAGGGTATTTATGCCTACGTCACGCTGCAGGCCGATCGTGAACCGGACGAAAAGCTGCGCAAGGAATTGCGTGACTGGGTGCGTCAGGAGATCGGCCCGATTGCCACGCCCGACGTGATCCAGTGGGCGCCTGGCCTGCCAAAGACACGCTCCGGAAAAATCATGCGCCGCATCCTGCGAAAAATTGCCGCACACGAACTGGACGGACTGGGCGATACATCGACGCTGGCGGACCCATCAGTGGTGGACAGTCTGATTGAAGGGCGTCTACAGTTGGTCTCATGAAACTGATTATTGCTGACGACCATCCACTCTTCCGCGACGCGCTACGGCGCGCGGCGGAAGTACTGTTGCCGGATGCACATATTCTGGAGGCGGACAGTGTGGCTGCGCTGCAGACATTGCTGGAACGCGAGCCGGATACCGACCTGTTGCTGCTGGACCTGCACATGCCGGGTGCCACGGGATTTTCCGGGCTGGTGTTTGTGCGGGCACATCATCCGTCAGTGCCGGTGATTGTGGTCTCCGGCAATGAAGAACCCCAGGTGATGAAGCGTGCCATGGCACATGGTGCCAGTGCCTACATTCCCAAGTCGTCTTCCACCGACCGCATGCGCGAGGCCATTCAGGCCGTGCTGGATGGTGATACCTGGTTGCCACCGGAAGTGAATGCTGCCGACCATCGTCTTTCCGTCGATGAGGCGGATATTGCCCGCCGTGTGCGGGAACTTACACCGCAGCAGTTCCGGGTGCTGATGATGCTGGCCGATGGCTTGCTCAACAAGCAGATTGCCTACGAGCTGGGCGTTTCCGAAGCGACCATCAAGGCGCACATGACCGCCATCCTGAAAAAACTGGGTGCCAGCAATCGTACGCAGGCAGTCGTTGCGGCCGCACGCCTGCAGATTGACCCCAGCATGCGCATCGAGGTGGTTGAGGAAGAGTAAGTCCGTTTACTCCTTCGCTGTTTTACCCAACGTTCTTCGCAAACTGTAAAACTGCCGGCAAATCAGGCCTGACCCACGGCATCGATGTTTTCCAGCAGCACGGCTGCACCAAGACCGCCACCGGCACAGGTGGAAATCACCGCATAACGTTTGCGTGACTGACGCAGACGCTGCGCTGCCGTCATGAACAGGCGCACGCCGGTCGCGGCAAAGGGATTGCCCAGCGACAGCGAGCCGCCCCAGCTGTTGAGCTTGTCCAGGGGGATTTCACCCACCGGTGCGTTGCGGCCAAACTGCGCAGCAACAAATTTGCCGTCCGCCATGCACTGGCGATTGATGAGCACCTGGGTGGCAAAGGCCTCGTGAATTTCCCAGACATCAATGTCGTCATAGCCAAGGCCGTTACGCTGCAGCAGTTTCGGAACAGACATGGCCGGGCCGAGCAGCATTTCTTCCTGCAGGCTGGGCACACCCACCAGACAGTAATCGCGAATCACCGCCTGCACATCCAGCCCCTGTGCACGTGCGCTGCCAAGGCTGCCCAGCAGCAGGGCGCCAGCACCGTCGGAGAAGCGCGAGGAGTTACCCGGCGTGATGATGCCGTGCTCACGATCAAACGCCGGTGCGAGACGGGACAGCGTGTCTGTAGTGGCATCGGCGCGCGCGGTATTGTCTTCCGTCACAGTGAGGGTGCCGACCTGAACCGGGATGATCTGTTGTCTGAAGTAACCGTTTCTTGTGGCCTCAATGGCACGGGCGTGGCTGCTCGCGGCAAAGGCATCGCTGGCACTACGGGTGGCGCCGTATTTTTTCGCCATGATTTCGCAGGCGGCACCCATGGTGAGGCCGGTGGTGAAGTCAGAACTGCTCGGCGCCTCCAGCTTGAAGTCTCCCGGGCGCAGACCGGCCAGAATGCGCAGCCTGTCCTTGCCGCTTCTGCACTGACGCAGTTTCATCAGCATGCGCCGCATGTTCTGTGACAGGCGCACAGGCACATCCGAGAAATTTTCGGTGCCGGCGGCAATGCCCATGTTCAGACGGCCCAGTGCAATCTGGTCACAGATATTCATCACGCCAACGGACGGCGAGATGCCGGCCATAGCCACTGTGTATGCCGGAATGGTGCTGGGCAGTCCGCCCGCCAGCATGCTCTCGCGTGCCACATTGGTGGTGTTCACCTCGTGCAGTACGGTGCCCATTACGACCAGGCCGATTGTCTGTACATCCACGGGGGCGCGTTGCATCAGCCCCGCGATGGCTTTTGCACCCAGCTCATAGCTCATCAATGGCGAGTAGGCGCCGGCACTGTCCAGAAACGGTGTGCGTGCGCCTGCAATCAGTACGGGGAGGTGATCATCAGGACGTGACTTCATTTTTTCGTGATCCCCTGCGGCAGAAAGCTGCCGACCTGATACAGGTTATTGTCCGCGTCGATCAGGCGGACGGCGTAGCGACCATCTGCACCGGGTGTACGGGCGGTCTGGATGTGCAGCACCGGGCTTGGCAGGGGCAAGGGTTTGATGAAGCGGATGTCGATGTCGCTGATGGTGACACCGCTGCGCTGCACGGCCTCGAACAGCTGCGCAAAGGCACCATAGCCATGCATGATGCAGCCGCGGAAACGGGTGTATTTTGCAAATGCCGGCAGCGTGTGGATCGGATTGAAATCACCGGTCAGGTAGAAAAATTTCACGCCTTCATTTGCTGCCGCCTGCCATTTGGCCACCGTGTGATAGTCCGGCTCGGTTCGTGCGTCGGCCTTGTCGGTGTCCGGGCGTTTTTTCAGCATCACGGCGGCCATGGCATCGACGGTGATGGCATTGGGCGCACTGGCGGTGCCAACCTCCACGCGCGAATGAATGCGGGCACGATATCCGTCGTCAGAGGCCTCGACGAGTTTGCCGCGCAGCACGAGCGTTTCCCCGGTCGGCAGTGGCGTGTGGATTTGCAGCCGCACACCCTGGTTGAGCACGCTCAGCAGTGGGTAGGGTGATTGCGCCGTCAGTGCCGACACCATTGGCAGGGCAATGCGGGCACTTACCATGTGGGGCGGAATGCTGCCGGCATAGCGTGACGGCTCTGCGCCAGCCCAGGCCTTGTAGGTATCCAGCAGCAAGGCCGAAGGCGGTGTCTGCAACTGCATCAGCGTGGCGTTGGTGGCCGGGCTCTTGCGCGGCAACAGCGACCGCGCGGCACCGATCAGGAAGGCACTGATGGTGGCGGTCTGCTCGGTGAGCAGGCGGGCGGGAATAACGGCCGGGGTCATGGCAGGAGTGGCAGCAGGGGTGACAACAGACATGAGCAACACACCAGATGGTCAGATGACGCCATCATGGCGGACAAAAGGTGTGGTCTGAAGGGAGGATGGCGACAAGGGGCATGCAGAAAGTGACAGCCTCGCCCTGCTCAGGCAATCTAGTGCCAAGTGACCTTTTCCCTGCGTACGTTCCGGAGCTGCCCTTGCGCTATCCCGTCACCTATTCCCGTTTGCTGGCACGCGAGCTGAGGCTTGATGCGAAGGGGCTGGCCGGGCTGCTGGCGGGTACAGACCTGACGCCGGAGGATCTGGCGGCCCTGGACCAGCTCATCAGCGAGGCAGACCAGCTCACCATCATCCGCAATGCCTTGCAGCTGGGTGGCCGGCCCACACTGGGGCTGGAGATTGGCAGTCGCCTGTCGCTGGCTGCGCATGGCCCGCTGGGGCAGTTGCTGTCGTCCAGCCCGTCACTGGGCGATGCCTGGCGGGCGCTGGAGCGCTTTCATGCCCTGCGCGTGCCACTGGTGCAATTGTCACGACGCGTCGACGGCGACCAGATGGCGATCTGCCTCACGCTTCAGCACACGCCGGATGAGGCCGGTCTGTTCCTCATCGAAGTCATGATGGTGACAGTGCAGCGCGGAATCGAGTTGCATATCGGCCGTCGCCTGCGTGAAGCGACCCTGCAGTTTGCCTATCCGGCCCCCGCGCATGCCGAGGCCTACTCACGCTATCTGCATGGCAGGTGCGTGTTCGGCGCCAGGGAGACGGCCCTGATCATTCCGCTGGCATTGATGGAGCAGCCCAATCCCTTTCGCGACCAGCGCGCGTGGGAGCAGGCCCTGCAGCATTGCGAGTTGCTCGAACAGTCACTGGAATCCGGCTCGCCGGCAGTGTGGAGCAATCGCATCACGCACCTGTTGCAGCAGAACCCGGGGCAGATGTGGACGCTGCTCAAGGTAGCAGCACATTTCAATCTATCGCAGCGCACGCTCATGCGTTATCTGGGCGCGGAAGGCACCAGCTATCAGGATGTGCTCGATCGCGAACTGGCGCGCCAGGCCCTGTTGCACATGAGCTCGCCACGGCACACCACGGAGTCGGTGGCGCTGGCGCTGGGGTATCAGGATGCCACGGCATTCCGGCGGGCATTCAAGCGCTGGTTTGGTGAGCCGCCTTCTGTCTACCTGAAGCGTAACAAGCCAGACTGAGTCTGCGTGCCGGCAGGTTTCCAGTTGCCGGCCAAACGCCGCATAATGATTTCTTGTGTGCCACTCCCCGTAACCGTTCCGGAGTCATGATGAAACGTCCCAGTATTTTTATTACCGGTGCTGCTGCCGGTATTGGTCGTGCAGCTGCACTGCATTTTTCACGGCAGGGATGGTTTGTCGGTGCGTTCGACGTGGATGAGGTTGGTCTGGCGGGACTGAAGGCTGAGCTGGGCGAGTGCGTGACCGGCAAACTGGATGTGTGCGATTACGCAGCCTGGGAGACGGCGCTGGAATCCTTTTTTGTTGCAGCGGGCGGACGTCTGGACGTGCTGCTCAACAATGCCGGCATTCTGGCCTCCGGGCCTTTTGAAAATACGCCGATCGAGCGTCATCACCTGATTGTGGACATCAATATCAAGGGCGTGATGAATGGCTGTCATGCAGCATTGCCATGGTTGCAGCGGACACCGCGCAGCCGGGTCATCAACATGGCCTCGGCCTCGGCCATTTATGGCCAGCCTTCGCTGGCCACGTATTCAGCCACCAAGTTTGCCGTGCGCGGCCTGACCGAGGCACTTGATCTGGAGTGGCAAAAATTCGGTGTGCGTGTGATGAGCGTATGGCCGCTGTTTGTGCAGACCGCCATGGTTGACGGCATGGACGCAAAAAGCATCAGCGCTCTGGGCGTAAAGCTGACGACACAGGATGTGGCCAACGTGATCTGGCAGGCCGCAATGCATGACGGCAGGCCGAAAGTGCACTGGCCCGTAGGTTTGCAGAGCAAGCTGTTCCAGCAGACCTCAAAATATTCGCCGGAGTGGCTTAACCGCTTTATCAATTTTCACATTGCCGCCAGGCATTGATTGAAAAGCACTAAAAAAACACAGCGCAGCGCGCAATAAAAAAGGTTCATCGCGGAATACCGGGAAAAGCGGCTTTGATCTTCAAAAAGAAGTAGCTGTTATCCCGGTAACCGTAGGCCATGCGTTTGATGACCTTGATGCGATTGTTGACGCCCTCCAGC